>Ga0233437_1000041_pt1 | contig 317980 bp, 247 predicted proteins | sample SI_122_August201_FD_182714 | JGI IMG/M metagenome (GOLD analysis project Ga0233437, IMG submission 182714) | Seawater microbial communities from Saanich Inlet, British Columbia, Canada - SI_122_August2016_200_MG | ecosystem: Environmental > Aquatic > Marine > Inlet | place: Canada: British... | reverse complement strand
ACCATAGGTTAGAGCTTGTATTGAATTTGTATAATCTTAAGCTAGATTCTGTTAGGTTAGCAGTTGTAAGTTGGGCATCTGTATAATACACCCTTATTTCAGCATAAGAGATATTATTATTTGTTTCGTTGTCTACTATTATGCTTATGTATTTTCCAAGTTCTGAAACTCCTAGGGCAGATACTGCTTCTATATTATTGGAGTATTCTGCTATTGTGATAGATGCGGTTGTATTTGCGCTTGTTGTTATGTTTAGCCAGATGTCTGTTTCTTCTGTTGCATTAATCACTAAAGATGTGTTTGCTATAAAGATTACTGAAGAATTTACAAATGTGTTTTGAGCAGTAGAGGATAATGCAATTACTGCTGAATTTTCTAATTCTTTTTGGTTTCCACTTGTATCATTAGCTATAATATCTATTACATAGGTTCCATTTGCTTTACCTGAAGAATTCCATGTTCCGTTGTATAATCCATTAGTTAGACTTAATGTAGTGTTAAAAGTATTGTTTTCATCTGGCTTTTGTATGTAAGCAATTACTGTATCTATTTGTATATTGTCTGTTGCATTTATTGAAATATTGAAAATAGTTCCTGACGGTCCAACTGTAGGGGTTATGTTTACTTTGTTTATTGTTGGCGTGGTTATATCTTTAATAAAAGTTACATTACTACTATTTTCATTACCTGCAGTATCATTACAATAAATAATCCATGTATTGCTTCCTTCAATTGATGTCAATCCAGTCCAATTAATTCCAGCTGAAACAGGAGTTGAATTGGTGCTTCCATTACTCCACCAGCAATAATTAGGATTATCGTCTGTAATAGTATAATTTAAACTGCTTACATTAATATTATAATTTATATTTGAAGGATAGATTAGATCAATAACTGGAGCGATAGTATCCTTAGTAAAAGTCACACTATCACTCTCCTCATTCCCAGTAGTATCATTACAATAAACTATCCAAGTATTATCACCCTCAACGCTATCAACACTAGTAAAGTTAGTACCAGCAGCAACAGTAGTTGAATTAGTCACCCCAGAATTATTAGAATACCAACACCTATCCAACCCTCCAGCGTCACTCGCAGTATAATTCAACTCAGAAACATTTACACTATAATTTGTATTCAACGGATAAACAACACTAACAACAGGAGCAATACTATCCTTAGTAAAAGTCACACTATCACTCCCCTCATTCCCAGTAGTATCATTACAATAAACTATCCAAGTATTATCACCCTCAACGCTATCAACACTAGTAAAATTTGTTCCAGATGAAACATCACTCGAATTACTCGCCCCAGAATCCCTTGAATACCAACACCTATCAGGATTATCTTCCGTAACAGTATAATTCAACTCAGAAACATTTACACTATAATTTGTATTCAACGGATAAACAACACTAACAACAGGAGCAACCGCATCAGAAGAGACCAACTCAAAATAAGTAGTCGGGGAATAAGTCCCACCACCATAAGAATCAGCACAATAAAAATAAACATTATGCGCACCATCAGACAATCCAGACATTGTATAACTAAGTTCAAGATACTGATTATCCACATTCTTCGTAGTGCTCATACTCTGAGAACTACCATCAACATACGCATAACAATAACTAATATCTCCAAAATCAAAGGCACCGATAGTCGCATATATTGTCGACCCAGAATCATAAGTCTGATTAATAGGAGAAGTCACCATCATCCTTGTCGGCTGATCATACTGAAAAGAAAGAAACGGATAATCATCAGACGTCGAATGAGAACTACGCGAATAACTATCACACCAAGTATAAACACTCGAAGCACAATCGTAAATACTCCAATAAGCACCAGAACCATAAACCTGCGCCAAAGAATAACTATGGAAATAATAATCATAAGATTCCGCACTACAAGTCATTATTGTCCCGGCATCATATCCAGCACACGCCATCAACATACAATTCGGACTGTAATAAGCAATATCTATATACCCATAATTACTCCCCACAACACATCCATCATACATACCACTATTTGAATAAGAATCTCCCACCGCATAAGAATCATAAACATTACCATAACTTTCCCCAATTAATCCACCCGCATAATCATAACTAGCATAACCATATCCAGTTGCATAAGAATCATAAATATTACCATAATAAGTATAACCAATTAATCCTCCAACATAAGCATATCCATTAACATCTCCCCTCGCATAAGAATCATAAATACTCATCATCATATTAGAATCATAATAATGTCCGACCAAACCCCCAAAGTAGTAACCACTACCAGAATAATCATAAATAAGTCCAGTTGCATAAGAAGTCGTTATATGTGGAGCATAATAAGCATAACCAATTAATCCCCCGGTACCAGACATAGAACCATAACTTGAAACATCTCCCATCGCAAAACAATTAGTAACACTCCAAGGCGACGAACCACTATCGCCATAAGCATACCCAATCAAACCCCCAACATAATCGTAACCAGTAACATCAACTATCGCAGAACAATCACTAATATATTCCGTAGACGAACCACTTCCCGCCTGCCCAATCAACCCCCCAACATAATAATTATAATCTCCAGTTATATCTCCACTAACCATAACATACGAAACAGTAGTCCCCTGTGTCATCCCCGCCAATACACCACACTGATAATAAGAACCAGAGCAGGTTATGTCAGCCCCAACTACACTCAAATTAGTAATTGTCGCGCCATTAGTATAACCAAACAAACCAACATAATTCTCCATAGATCTACTTATATACAACCCCCCGATAGTATAACCCTGCCCATCAAACGTCCCACTATACTGCGTACCACTATCACCAATCGGATCAAACCCACTCCCACTATTCCAATTACTAGTATTTGAACAATCAATATCCTTAGCAAGATAATAACTAGCAGACAAATCATTATTCATATCTTGCAACCCAGTACAATTAGTAATCGGCGTCCCAGAAGGATCAACAATATAATCGAACTCTATATTTCCATTAATCTTTAAGTCAAATGTTTTATAGCTTTGGTTTTCTTCCAGGTTTGTTAAGTAAACTTTATATTTTTTTTCTTCAAGGATATTTTCAAATGTTGTTATAATTTCGTTTCCATTTTCAGTATAAATTTCAATTGAAGAGCTTGTATTGCTCTTTGCATAGATTGTAATATCTCTTGTGTTGTCTAGGGCTCTTCTGAATGTGGCTCTTATATATTCTCCATTATTTACTAAGGTCCAATTATTATCTCTAGCATAAACATAGTCATAAATGTCTGCAATAAGGTTTTTGCTGGCATCTAAATGTTCTGCGTTTGTAATTTCAATAATGATCTCATAGGTCTGATTAGATAAAGAAGGAACAATCCATTCGATATAATCAATAAGGTTATTGTTATTGTCATCATAATAAATAATACCCTCAACCAGTATTCTGCTATTATTAATAATATGGTAGAGTTTGATTTTGTCTTGAGAAATTTCGTTTAATTCAGTGTATGCTAAGATATCTTCATAATGGATATCAGAAGAGATAACAATTCTTTTACCAGAAGAAATATCCTCTTCTTCTGAAATGGGCCCTTCTGTGTAATACTCTATTTCTATTTCTTCAACAATGTCTTCAATTATTATTGATGTTGTGTTTGATGTTTCTTCTTCAATAACAGCATATCCTGTAATTTTAGTGTCAAAGAACCATTCAATAAATTTTGTAAGCAGGCCTTTTTCTTTATTAACAATAGCATAACCAGTTAACTTGTTCTTTTCATTTTGTAAATCATTTAATTCTCTGTTAATAGAGCCAATTTCTATCTTAGCTGATGGTGTTTTTGATGTTATCTCTTCTTTTTTATCCTCTAATTTAGTTTCTATCTTTTCAATCTGTTCAATTCTTTTTTCAGCTCTAAACTTTGAAGCGTTTTTGACAATACCCCTATCATTTACTTTTATGTTATCTTCACTTATTATCTTGTTTTCTTTAATATTTTTAACACTTACATTCAAAGCATCAGAAGAGATATTGATGCTTAGGTTAATAACAGATTCAGAAACGTTAACTTTCTTAATCCATCTTACTGGCCTGTTAATAATGACTCTTGGTTTTATTATTTCTTCACTAATATTAACTTCTTCCTGTGTTAGGGGTTTTTCTATTACTGTAATACTGAATGCATTGGAGGTCATATTATAATAATCATCAGAGACAGTAAAGTAACTATATCTTTTTCCTGTAAAGTTAAAATTAGGAATCATTCTGGCAATTGAGTCTTCGATTAATATAGATAAGTTATCTGTTTTATAGACGGAGTATGTTAGCTTATTATTGTCTTTATCTGTAAAGTATTGGCTTAGATTAATTTTAAATTCTTCATTTTTATAAATAGTGATATTATCTATATTTTTAATTAATTCAGGAGCATTATCACTAACTTCAATACTCTCTTCAACAGAATATTTAATATCATTAATTCTTAAACTAGCCTCATCTATAATAAACAGTAGTTCATAACTTGTGCCATTAAAATCTGGCAATAAGCATGTCTCTATGCAGGCATCTTTAAAGCTGATATCTTCATAGAATTCAGCTTTTAATTCTTCAACATCAGAATAAATAATATCTGAATAAGGGGCCTCTATATCTAATGAATAATCTGCATATATTACTTGTACTTTAATGATATTATTTAGATCAGTACTATATCTCCCATAACTTAGATAGAAGGTGTCATTCCAATTTCCAAGTGATTTTTTGTTGATTAAAGCACAACAATCTTCTGCACCATAACATATATTTATGTCATTGATATTCCATTTAGTACAAAGTTTGCTGTAATCAATATCCCAGTTAAACACATTATTAACATCAAATTCAAAAACTTTGTTTATATTTTTTCTGCCTCCTCCACTTGTGATCATTGTACTTTCATCATTGCTTTCTTGATCTTCCTGAATTGTTAAATCATCTAAAGATGCTGCTTCATCTAATCTTAAACTGTCAAATATAAGATAGGATTCCCTATCATGTTTTAGATAAACTTTAGCAGAGCCATGTTTACTTATGCTTCCATCAAGTTTGACTGATTCTAATTTGCCAGGATTATTTAATAACCAAGTATACTCATAATCATTATCTATAACTAAACTAACATTGTCTGAATAATTTAATTTGTGAGTCATTACAGCTAATCCTATTGACTCAAATGGCTGGAATAAACCAAATGTAATTAATATGATCAATGTAATTACCAGGATAGAGATTAGAATATTCTTTCTCTTTTTTTCTGCTGTTTTATAGAGATTTTTATTCTTTTTTCTCTTTTTAATTTTATTTGACATTATTATCCTCTTTCCTTTCTTTTAGTATGATGGTGCCGTCCGGGGCCTCAACAAATCTTAATCTTGTTTTAGAAGTCCAGCCTTTGGCTATAGCTAAATCTTTAGGAATTGTTATTTTATGCTGTCCATTGTTTACAACTACCTTAACCATGTTATTAGTACTAATTAAATACTATTTAATTACTATTATATAACTATTTAATTGCTATTATATAACTATTTAATTGCTATTATATAACTATTTTAGTACTAATTGTATATAAAGGTTTCTATTTTAGGATTATTGTTAATTTTACTAAATATTAATATTTTACAGAAAAAGTATTGAATTCATTCTTTGCTTCTTCATATTGAATCTTTACATCATCTATACTTGAGTTTTCTGGTCCTTTTCTACAGAATGCAATTAGTTCTTTTAGTTTTTCTTCATTGCCTTCTGCTATTATTTCTACACAGCCGTTTCCTAAGTTTCTGACAAATCCAGTCAGACCTAGTTTGTTAGCTATCTTGTTTGTGTTGTGACGAAAAAATACGCCTTGAACGCGGCCTGAGATTATTAAATGGAGTCTTTTCATAATAAAATATAATTTGTTATAATCTTTAAATATGTTTCTCTGATTTTGTTTTTATATTAAATATTATTTTTTCTGACCCTTAATAGTATGGTTATTTTAGTTGTTTTTTGTTTTCACTTGACAACTTTTTGGCGAGTGCGAGAAGACTTGTAGTGGCGAAATTTGATTAAATTAGCTGTTTTGAGGGTTCACTCGCCACTCGCCAAGTATGTGTGTGAGGTATTTAAATGAGATATACTTATAGAATCTTATGTTAAAATTAAGGCAGGTGAACTTAACACACCCCCTTGTGTCTTCCTGCCTTATTTTTTATAATCAAAACTTAGAGGTGATTTGAATGGTTGATTTAAGCAAAGAAACAATACAGGATTTATTTTACAAACAAGTTAAGAAATTGACATTGAGTAAAACACAAAGTTTTGATTTGCAGTTTTCAGGTGATTGGATCAGTGTTTGACTTCGTCAAAGGAGGTGATTAGTATGGATGAATTTGAAAAAGATATGGATATTTACACTGAAGAAGGTGTAAGTGGTTATTGTGAGAATGGTGAGATAGATTCAAGAGAAGAAGGATTTATGATTGGATATTTAGCAAGTTAAAACTCAGAGGTGAATTGAAAATGTTCTTTAAAAGAAAATATATGGATTGGAAAAGTTATAAGAATAGGATAGACTTTTTGGATAAGTTTTACTGGCAGCAGAGTTGCAGGAGACAAAATATAAGAAATTTATAAATTATTATCGTAACACTTATAAATATATTTTACTTACCTTTTCTTATGAAAGTCCTGACAAAAGAAGAAGTTAAGGTAAATAAAGAAGTTATCTTAGAAGTTATGAAAAATGGAGCTATCTTTATTCATCCGACTGATACTATCTATGGAATTGGATGTAATGCTACAGAGGAAGAATTTGTTAATTGTGTCAGAGATATAAAAGAGAGACCTACTACTCCTTTTTCTGTTATTGCTCCTTCAAAAGAATGGATAAGAAAGAATTGTGTTATTAATGAGAATGCTGAAAAATGGCTGAAAAAATTGCCTGGACCTTATACTTTTATTCTAAATGTTAAAAATAGTGTTGCTAAGAATGTAGCTCCTGGATTAAGCACATTAGGTGTTAGGATTCCTGATCATTGGTTTAGTGAACTTGTTGCTGAATTGGGTTTACCTGTTGTTACGACTTCTGCTAATAAGGCGGGAGGGGATTTTATGACTTCTTTGGATAATTTAGAGGAGGAGATTAAACCAAAGATAGAATTTATTATTTATGAAGATGAGAAGCATGGAAGTCCTTCTAAGATAGTTGACCTTACAGGAGAAGAAATTAAGGTTAAAGAGAGATAGTTTTTCAATAGTTTTAGAAAATCCTATATTTTCTAAACCGATTGAAAATTTTTAATTTTCAATAGTTTTTTAAATAAGGGTTATTTCTAGAGTTATATGGAAAAGAAAGAACATGAGAAACTTAAGATACTTGCTGCTGGAGATATACATGGCGATATTGGTTTGGCGGAGAAGTTAGCTGAAAAGGCTAAGAAAGAGAAAGTAGATCTGGTTGTCTTGTGTGGTGATTTAACTTTAGGGGAAACTTCTACTGATAATATTATTGGACCTTTTAAGAAAAGACATGAAAAGGTTTTGTTAATACCTGGAAATCATGAGACTGTTGCTACTGCTGATTTTCTGGCTGAATTGTATGGTATGAAGAATATTCATGGTTATTCTGTTAAGTATAAGGATGTTGGAATCTTTGGAGCTGGCGGAGCGAATATTGGTGTTTTTCAGTCAAGCGAAAAAGAGCTTTATGATCTTCTTAAGAAAGGGCATGATAAAATTAAGTATTTGAAAAAGAAAATAATGGTAACGCATGTTCATCCTACTGGAACTAAAATGGAGAAGTTTACTAATATTTTCCCTGGTTCTGAAGGTATAAAAAAAGCTGTTGAAAAGTTTAAGCCTGATTTATTGTTGTGTTCTCATGTGCATGAAGCAGAAGGCATTGAAGAGAAGATTGGAAAGACTGTTGTTCTTAATGTTGGTAAGAGAGGAAAAATTATAGAGATTTGAAGGTTTCTAACCTTTCATAACTCCAATTGGCTCTACTCTTGCAACTTTTAAAGAAATTCCTGAATTGTGAACAGATTCTATGACGTTATCAACATCTTTGTATGCTTTTGGTGCTTCCTCTGCAAGGCTTTTTGGTGATGTTGCTTTGCTTACAATTCCTTTTTCTGCAAGTTCTTTTTGTATTTTTTCTCCTCTGAATTGCCTTAATGCGCCATGTCTTGACATTGCACGGCCTGCACCATGAGCTGAAGAACCAAAAGATTTTTGCATTGCTATTTCAGTTCCTTTTAGAATATATGAAGAAGTGCCCATTGAGCCTGCTAAAAGAACTGGCTGGTCTGGAAATGATCTTGTTGCGCCTTTTCTATGTACAAACAAATCTCTTTTTTCTCCATTTACTACATGTTTTTCTTTTTTTACAACATTATGGCATATTCCATAGATTGTATGCATGTCCATTGATTCCCAGTCTTTGTTGAATATTTTTTCAAATGTTTCTCTAATCCATTGGGTCATAACTAATCTGTTTGTGAAAGAGTAGTTTACTGCGCATTTCATTGCTGCAAAATAATCCTGACCTTCTTTTGAATTTGCAGGTGCGCATACTAATTGTCTGTCAGGAATCCAGATGTTGTATTTTTTTACTGCCTGTTCTTGTATTTTTAAATAATCAGAAGCTACCTGATGGCCAAAACCTCTACTTCCACAATGCAGCATTATTAAAACCTGATCTTTGTCCTTGATTCCCCATTCTTTTGCTTTATTATCATAAGTATCTGTTACTTTTTGAATTTCCAAGAAATGATTGCCTGCTCCTAATGTTCCTAATTGTGGCTTTCCACGCTTTTTTGCTAAGTCTGAAACTTTTTTTGAATCTGCTTCTGGCATTTTGCCATTTTCTTCAATATGTTTTAAATCTTCTTTTACACCATAGTTATTTTCTACAGCCCATTCACATCCGTTTATTAGAACCTGATCTAATTGGTCGTCATCTAATCTTAATTTTCCTTTAGAACCAACACCACAGGGAATTGCATTAAATAAAGCAGGGACTAATTCTTTTAGTTTTTCTTTTACTTCTTTGTATGAAAGATTAGTTCTTATTGAGTTTATTCCACAGTTTATATCAAAACCGCATAATCCTGCAGATATTATTCCTTCTTCTGCATCAAAAGCAGCAACTGCTCCCATTGGTAGTCCGTATCCAAAGTGAGCATCCGGAAGGGCAACTACTGGTTCTACAACTCCAGGTAAACAGCATACATTTGATAATTGTTCAATTGCTCCGTCTTCCATTGCATCATAAATAGCCTTATTAGCAATCAGTTTTCCTGCAACATTCATCTCTTTTCTTGTTGTCTTTGGAAGTAACCATTCATAGTCGTTTATTTTTTGTAATTTGTCTTTCATGTAGGATAATTAATAGGTGTTTCTTTATAAAAGTTACTTGATTTTCCGATATGTTTAAATGAAGTTCTTTTAGTAACCGAATTTGAATATTCCGGAAAATCCCTGATTTTCCGATACATTTAAATATTTTATACTATTTAAATGTCCTATATATGAGTGGAGAAGAATTATTTGCGGATAAGGAGAAGAAGAAAGACAATAAAATGGATGATGACGCTGTTGAAATTAAGATAAGATTTAAGAGAAGCTGGCTTATACATATAATGTATATCACTATAATATTAGTTCTTATAGTTTTGCTTTTTTATAATCCTCTTGGAAGTTTTATGTGTGAGGGGGGAACGACGGAGTTAACTTCTGCACCAGTAGTTAGTGATGTAGAAGATGAAACTTCAGAACCAGATATTGAAGTAGAGCCTGAACCTACTCCAGAACCTGAACCAGAGCCTGATACTGAACCAGAGTTGTCAGGGAATGTTATTTTGAGTATTGATGCGATAAAATTAGATGTTAATAAAACAAGGGTCGAGTCAATAACAATAAAGATAGATAACCAAAAGAAAATATTTACTCCTTTACTTCATGTTTATTGGTATGATAGGGATAGTTCTGAATTAATGAAACAGAATCCTAATGGGGGAAAAATAACTTTTACTGGTCCAATTCCTGTTGGGAGAGTATCTGTGAAGAAATTAGATAATGAGCTTAATGCGCATTATTTAAGGACAGATGACACGAAGAAAGAATTCTTTAAAATAGAGATTTATGATGGTACAATTTTGCTTGATACAAAAACTAAAACTATAACTACCAGTTAGATATCCAGGCTTACAGTAACTTTATATCCTTTATCTGTCTCTTCTAGTTTAAATTTATACATTGTTACTGCTTTTACTACTGTTTCTCCTAGTTCTGGTCTTATTGGTTCTCCTTGTAATTTAGCTTTAAGTTTTGTTTCATTAATTTCTTCTATTTCAAATTTAGAGAAGAATTTTTGTTCTGTATCTACAATGGCTATTATTGCCTGAAGCCAGTTAAGCATTAAATCCTCTAAATTTTCTGCCCTTACCTGAAATTCTTCTGTTTCTACTGGTTTTACTTTCTGTATTTTGCAGATTACTGAAGCGAGAGCTTCTGCTGCGTTCTCGAAAAGTTCTTTTTGAGTTTTTCCATATGCTTCAAACATGACGTCTGATTTAATTTGATCTAGGAATTTGTATTTCATAATGATTAAGAAGAATAAGTATTATTTAAATATTTGGAAAAATTTTGTTTTTTAAAAGGTTTAGTAAGGAATTATTTCAGGAACCTCTTCTTTTGCTTCTGTTGTTTCTTGTGATTCTTCTGAAGATTCCTGAGACATAGGTTCTTCTTTTGCTTCGCTTGTTGTTGGAGTGTCTCCAAACATATTGAGGAATGCATTTCCTTGTGAAGTTTCCTGTGTAGGGCTTGTTTCAGAGCTTACCGGGCTTGTTCCAAAGGAGGTTGAGTCTTCAAATATATTTGGTGAATTTGTATAAGCAGATGTCCCAACTAGATGTTGTAGCATTTTGATTACTTTTTTTATTTCTTCAGCAGAATCGTGTTTTGTGTCTATTTCTATCTTCATAGCTTATTTTTAAAATTACAACTATAAAAACATTTCTATAAAAATTTAATATCCAGCTCTAATTGGTCATGTGTAGGGTATTCAGTTACGATTGCTAGAGACAATTCTTTATTTTTTAGCTTCTTATTTTTACTAATTTTTCTTATTTCTTTAACAGAAGTTAGGATTCTTAGTTTATTCTTATCTATGTCTATAAGTTCATTTTTTATTTTAAAGTCTTTTTTTAATTCATTTTTTATGGTGTTTAATTTTTTGATTATTTTGCTCTTTTTTGCTGGTTTAATTTCTTTTAGCATGGAATTATATTTGAAAGATGGCTTTAATTCTTCAATATAGATTACTCCTCTTGTTAATGTGCCATCTTTGTTGATTATGTCGAATGGTTTTGCAGTGTTTTTTGCTCTTCTTTTTATTCTGTTTGCTAATTGAACTTTGTCTTTTAGAGTTGCAGTGCAGTAATGGACATTTAGTTTTATTTTTTTGTTGCTTATGAATTTTAATAGTTTTAGTGCAAGTTCATTGCTCCCTTTAATAGCGTAAGAAAATTGGTCTTTTGTTTTATATCCTAGTTTTGCTAATTTGCTTATTTTATTATCTGCAATTTCCAGTTCATTTAAGTTTAGGAATTTAATCTTACTTTCTGAGTTTTTGTTGATGTTGTCTATAATTTGAATTATTTTCTTTATTTTGGCTTCCTTGCTTGGGATAACTGGAATTTCTATTCCTACGTCCCATTCAAAAGCTAAGGGTAATGCAAGTTTTGCCCATAATCTGTTATTGTCAAAGTCAAGATGGAACCTTATCTCATCTAAGCCTGCTTTGTGTAGTTTTTTTAGGTTATCTTCAGTTACTAGGTCAAGAGAAGTGTAAAGATGGATGTGGAATTCTTTTCCAAACTGTTTTTTTAGGGCTTTTATGTAATGTAAGGTTCTTTTTAATTTGCATAATGGATCTCCCCCTGTTAGTCCTGCTCCTTTTGCATTGATTAGTTTTGCTTCTTTAATAATTTCATTTATATTGGTTGTTGGCCATTCGTCTGCATAAGTTACATCCTTTTTGTATTTTTTATCTGAAATTGGGCAGAAATAACAGCTTCTTGGGCATAGCCCTGTTATGAAGATAACTTCCTTGGAGCCCTCAACACATAATTGACAGCCTTTTGGTAAATTGCCTATTTTGTATGAGTAGTAGGGTGTTTTTTGGAGTTTCATCTTTATAGAAATAATTTCTGAAAGTTCATCCAGATATTCTTTTGGGTTTCTTCTAAAGTAATGTTTTTTATCTCTGCTATTTTTTTGTAACTTTCTACTACAAATGCTGGTTCGTTTCTTTTGTCCTTAAATGGGCTTAGGAAAGGGGCATCTGTTTCACAAAATAGATGGTTTATGTCAACTTCTTTTACCATTTCCTGGAATTGCTGTAATCTTACAACGTTTGTTGGTATTGAGAAATAATATCCTAAATCATATGCTCTTTTAACCAGGTTTTTTTTACCTGAGAAGCAATGCATTATTACTTTTTTATAGCCAGAGCTTTCTAAGATATCTATTGCATCTTCTTCTGCTTTTCTTGAATGTATTATTACTGGTTTTTTTAGTTTTTTAGCTGTTTCTAATATTTTTTCAAAGACTGTTTTTTGCATTGCTTTGTCTTTTCCGTTTTTATAATCCAATCCGATTTCTCCGATTGATATGAATTTATCTTTGTTTTTTTGCCAGAATTTTAATTCTTCATCAACATCAAAGTCTGTTTTGCCTTCTTCTCTTGTTAAGGCATCCATTGGATATAATCCCAATGAAGCTTTTACAATATCATATTTTTCTGATATTTCTAGAACTTTTCTGTTTGTTTCTGGTGTAATGCCAGAAGTGACTATTGTTTTTAGTCCTGCTTTTTTAGCATTAGCTATAACTTCATCTAATCTTTCTATTATACTTTCAAAATCCAAATGACAATGTACATCTACGAACATATTAATGAGAAAAAATGGCAAAGTTTATAAATATTCTTCTATTCTAGAGGAGTATGGATACAGTAAGGAAATCCGGATCTTAAATTATTTCTTCTAGTTTTAGTTAGATTTTGCTTTTAGTTTATAATATTAATTTAGGGAGTTGATAATAATGGAATTTAAAAAAAATTCAAGAATTTTTAGGCATTCCATTTTTTCGGAGGAACAAAAAAATGGAATATATTAAAGATTTTAAATGGAAAAAGGGAATTACTGTTAAGGAAGTTGTTGATAGTTATAGGAATCTAGGTTATCAGAGCATTGAGCTTAAGAAAGCTTCAGATGTTATTGTGAAGATGAAGAAAGATAATGCAAAAATCTTTCTTACGTTTACTTCTAATATGGTCACTTCTGGGTTGAGAGGTTTTTTTGCACAGATAGTTAAGTTAGGGATGGCTGATGTTATTGTTACCACAGTTGGAGGCATTGAAGAAGATATTATGAAGGCAACTGGAGAAAAGTTTAAGATTGGAAAATTTAATGCAGATGATGTTGAGCTGCATGAAAAAGGCGTTAACAGAATAGGGAATATTCTTGTTAATAATGAAAGCTATATGCATTTTGAAGATATGCTGATGGGCATTTTAGATAAGCTTTATGCTAAGCAGAAAAGATGGGCTGTTTCTGAAATGTTAAGGGAGATTGGGTTAATGCTTGATGATGAAGATTCTATATTGTATCAAGCTGCGAAGCATAATGTTCCTATTTTCTGTCCTGCAATTACTGATGGTGCTTTTGGTTTTCATTTGTATTTATTTCAGCAGAAACATAATGATTTTATTGTTGATGTTGTGAAGGATTTTGGAAATATTCTTTTTGTTACTTCATATGATGAGAAGAAAGGGATAATTGCCTTAGGTGGAAGCATTTCAAAGCATCATGCGATATTAAGCACTTTATTGAATGGGGGGGCTAATTATGCTGTTTATATGACTACTGCGCATAAGACCTCTGGTTCGATGTCTGGAGCTACAACAGATGAAGCAAAGTCATGGGGTAAGGTAAAGGATGAAAGTGATGTTGCTACTGTTATTGGCGATGTTACAATTACATTTCCTTTGGCAATGATAAGTGCTTTTGAGGAGCTTGATTGTGGGGGGTTATTGAAAGTAAGAGGGCATAGTGGAGTAGAGAAAAAACCTTTGGAGGATTATAAGAAAGATGCAAGAAGCTAAGTTTATTTTATCTAAAGGCAAAGTTCTTTCGCAGTATAATAAGGTTAAGGAATATGCTGATGTTGTTTCTTATAGTTCTAAGACTAATCAGGATGTTACTAAGGTTCTTGAAGAAACAGATTCTATGTTTAGTGTGCATTTTGTTAATGAACTGAAGCATATTAAGGATAAATCTCGAGTTATGTTTATTGCGCAGGCGTGGGATTCTACGCTTATTAATAGTTTAGTTGAGATGGGCGTTAGATGGTTTATTGTTGATAATGAATATGATCTTAAGGTTATGGTTGATTTTCTTAAGAATAAGGATGTTAAGGTAAATCTTCTTTTGAGAGTCAAATTAAGAGAGCATACAATTAGAACAGAGAAGTATTTTGTTTTTGGTATGGATGCTAAGGTTGTTAATTCTTGGATAAAAGAGTTAAGAGATAATAATAATGTAGATAAGTTGGGAATTCATTTTCATAGAAAGACACAGAACATGTCTGAATGGAATCTTCAGTATGAAGTTTCAAATATTTTATCTTTAGAGAGTCTAGAGAATATTGATGTTGTTAATATTGGAGGAGGGATACCTTCTGTATATGCTAATACAAATGAAGATGTTATCAGAACTGTTTTTGACAAGATTAAAGAGTTTAGGGAATGGCTTAATTCTAAAAATATTGAGATGATTATTGAGCCAGGGAGGTATATTGCTGCTCCTGCCCTAAAGCTTGTTACTTCAATTATCGGTGTATATGATAATAATATTGTTGTGAATGCTTCTGTTTATAATTCTGATATGGATGCTATAATTGTTCCTGTAAAATTACTTGTTGATGGAGAGCTTGATAAAAAAGAAGGTACGCCTTTTGTTGTTAAAGGTTCTACGCCTTGTTCTATGGATATCTTTAGATATAGAGTTTATCTGGATAGTCCTAAAGTTGGAGATTCATTAGTGTTTTTGAATGCTGGCGCTTATAATTTTACTTCTGATTTTTGTGATTTAGAAAAACTTGAAACAGAGATTGTTGATTAGAGTTTGGTTATAGCTATTATTGTGATATCGTCGCTAGGATCCATATCTCCTTGGTAGTTGTGTATATCTCTTCCTATCCCTGTTGCTATTTCCTGAGCACTTTTACCATAATGGGACATTGCAGATTTTTGAAATCTTTTTTGGCCCCATAATATTCCCTCTTTATCTAGTTGGTCTGTAGCCCCATCTGTATATAATATAATAGTTTGTTTAGGTTTAAACATCATATGACTTAAATTTACATCCATACCCATGTCAACACCAAGCAATTGTCCTGTTTTTTCAATTCTTTTACAAGTGCTTCTTCGAGGTAAAATTGGCGGGGGACATCCATGTATAGCATATGTCATGAAATTATCTGATAATTCTACATATACTGCACCTGCATATTTTTTGCTGTTGGTTGCTTTTTCTAGGCGGTCGTTAAAAGCAGTAATTATTTTTTCTGGTCTTTGATCGTATTCTTTTAACCATGTTTCATGAATTCTACTAGCTGTTAGAGCGGCTGGAAGTCCATGTCCAGTTGCGTCTGCCATGATAATTTCCATTGAATTAGATCCTACATGATATTGAAAATAATCTCCTCCAACGTCTTCTTCTGCAGATTGGTAAAAAACTCCTATATCCCATCCTTTATATGGTGGAATTTTCGTAGGTATAATTTCACGTATGATTCCCTTAGCTTGTTTTATTGCCTCTCTCATAGGCTCATATTTACCGCCTTTAGACATTGCAGTATGAGCTAGAGTAGCTAAATGTTCAAGTATTGATTCTGCATCCTCATCATATTTTCTATTGAAATTGGGTTTTTGTTTGAGGACCATTAAACGATTTAAATTATCTAATCCAATAATGGTTGAGTTTTTTAAATATTTGGGAGCTCCTGATTCTGGTTTAAATCTGTATATAACAGGAGGTATGTCGTTTCCTTCAGTTAGGTTTTTTTTACGTATTTGTGCTAATTCTTCTAGTGGCATAGAAGATGCTCTTCTGATATCTCCTGTTCTAAGTGAAGGGGTTGTTCCAAATTTCTTTACAACTTTGTAATGGCCGTCTACTTTTTCAAGAAGGCTTCCACCATATACTCCCAGAGGTACTGGATGTTTGTCTGAAATTTCGTGTATAATATCAAGTAGTGTTGAAGCCCTAGTATCTTTGTCCATATACATTAAGCCTGTGTGTCTATCTTCACTCTTAAGTGTATTCAGCTTTCTAGTAATATCTTTCCAAACTTCAGCGACTGGACTCCTAACTCTTGCTTTCTTCATGTTAAATTTATTTAGAATTATTCTTACAAATAATTCAAAAAAGTTGAATAGTTTTTGTAATCACAGACCCATTTATAAAGCTTTTGGTTTTTGTTATTTTTTTATCCCTGATTAATAGTAAAAATATGCTCTTTATACTAAACACAAGTAATATAAATGGACTTAATCTCCTGAATATGACATGAATTCAATAGAAAAGATAAAATCAATGAAAGGGAAGGAAGCGATAGTTGTTTTGACGTGTTATGGTTATCCTATGGCTCGTATCTTAGAGGAAAGAGGAATAGATATTATATTAATTGGAGATAGCCTTGGTAATGTTGTTTTAGGTTATGAAAGTACTCAGGAAGTTACTATGGGTGATATGGTGAGGCATACAGGCGCTGTCAGGAGAGGTGCTGTTAGTAGTTTTATTGTTGCAGATATGCCTTATAAGTCTGAAGATGATGCTGTTAAGAATGCTAATATGCTTATGGATAGTGGTGCTGATGCTGTTAAGGTTGAGGGTAAGCCTTTAATTGTAAAAACTTTAGTTCAAAATGGAATACCTGTTATGGGGCATGTTGGTTATTTACCTCAGACTGATGAGAAACCATCTGTTCATAAAGATTTTAATAAGCTTTTGATGGAGGCTGAAGCTTTGCAGGCTGCTGGTGCTTTTGCTGTTGTTCTTGAAATGGTGCAGAGTGATATTGCTAAGAAGATAACTGATTTTCTTACTATTCCTACAATTGGTATTGGTGCAGGGCCTTATTGTGATGGTCAGGTTTTGGTTGTTAATGATATTTTAGGGATGTCTGATATGAATCTGAAGTTTGTTAAGCAGTATGCTAATATTAATAAAGATATAAGTCAAGCTGTTAAAGATTATAAGAAAGAAGTAAAGTCAGGAGAGTTTCCTGATGAGAAACATAGTTTTAATTGAATTTTGTTCTTAGAGTGTTTATTATATCTGATATAGCATACAAATGTATTTAAATGATTTGATAATTAATTATAAAAAAGAGGTTATAGCCTCATTGTTTCTTGAGGTTTGATTAATGGAGGGATAACACATGCCAAGTCAATCAATAACTGTTGAAAGGGGAGATGTTTCAGATGTATTTGTTTCTTCTACCCCTACTTTAAGTCTTAATTTAGATGGTCAAGTAAGAGAGATGTTTGATTCTTTGGGTGATAATCTAGAACGGTTGCATTGTGCTAGAGTATTTGTTAGTGATGCAGGTTATATAGAAACTGTAAAACGTGTGACTGATGAGCTTTATGGGGCTGGTGAAGGTCCGGTTGTTTCTCATATTATAGCTCCACCAACTAATGGGACAAAGGTTAGTATGGTTGGTTTGGGTGTAGATCCTAGGGGAAGTGGAGAGGTAACATCTGAAGTAATCGGAGATGAGTTTGGAAATAGAGGGAGAATTATTACTTATGATGGTACTGAACAGATTTTTTTAGGAGATATTGTTGGTGATTTAAATCAAGGTTTTGTACCTCAGATGCAAGGTGCTTTAGAGAATGCTAATAAACTTATTGAAAAATATGGATTTAATTTTTTAAGAGATATGGTTAGGACTTGGTTTTCTATTACAGATATAAGTGAGTTGAGGGAAGATAATAGAACTAATTATCTTGATTTTAATGAATTGGCTAGAACACCTTTTTTGAAACGTCTTGGTTTTAAAGGTCAGTTTTTTGCAAGTACAGGTATTGGAGATGGCGAATATTTGGATGGTAGGTTTGGTGAATTTAGTTTAGTTGCATATAAAAATGATCAAGGTCAGGTAAAGTTTGTTCCTATGGATAATCCTTTACAAACACCAGTTTATAGATATAATGATGGGGATGAGATAGATCCTGAGAAAAAGATGGTTTGTTTTGAAAGGGGATATATGGTTATTACTCCAACTGTTGTTTTATATTTTATTTCTGGAACTGCCAGTATAAGGGCAAATAAGGAAACAGGCGGTCCAGTAAAGGATCAAACAATAACTACAATAGAAAATATTGGTGCTTTGTTAGAGGCATATGATGGAAGACTTTCTGATATAGTTTCGGCTGTTACTTATGTTAGGCCCGAAGAGGATCCAGCAATTGTTGAACGTGTTTATAGTGATAAGGGAATGGGTCCTAGTGATATAGCCCACCTTATTGTTACTAATACTATTTGTTATAGGCCTTTAAATATGGAAACAGAAGCTATTGCTGTTGTGCCTAGGGCGGAATATGATAGACGGGTTGCTATGCGAAAGAAGTAGTTAAAAAAGATTACTTTTATAAACAAATATCTCTTTTTCTATTAATTATGAAGACTATAGTTATTGGAATTACAAGCAGCATATCCTGCTTTAAGGTTGTTGATTTAGTTAGGAAACTTAAGAAGAGCTTTAATATAGAAGTTATTATGAATGCTAATGCTGCTAAGTTGATTTCTGTTAAGGAATTTGAGAAGGTTCTTGGTAATAAAGTTCATACTGAGCTTTTTGTTAAAGGATTTACTTATAAGGATTATTTGAAAAGAGAGAAATTAGAGCATATTTCTCTTGCGGATAAGGCTGACTTATTTTTAATATGTCCTTCTACTGCTAATACTATTGGGAAGATTGCTAATGGTATTGCGGATGATTTGCTTACTACATCTGTTATGGCTACTAATGCTCCTGTTTTAGTGTGTCCTGCTATGAATTGCAAGATGTGGGAGAATTCTATTGTTCAGGAGAATGTGGTTAAGCTTAAAAGAAAGGGATATTATTTTGTTGACCCCGAAAAAGGCAAATTAGCCTGCGGTTATAGTGGTGTTGGGAGGTTGGCTAATCTTGGCAAGGTGATTGGGGTTGTTAATGGGTTGATTGGTTGTAAAGATATGTTGAAAGGTAAACGAATAATAGTAACTGCTGGCGGAACTTCTGAAGAGATAGACCCTGTAAGAGTTATTACAAACAAAAGCTCTGGGAAGATGGGAATTTATATTGCTGAAGAGGCTGCTAAGATGGGGGCTAAGGTTACTTTGATAAGGGGGAGAACAGATGTTTTACCTTTTGGCAAGATTAAAGACATTAGGCTTAATTCTGTTAAAGAGTTGTTTAATTCTATTAAGAAAAATGTTAAGGGAAATGATATTATAATTCATGCTGCTGCTGTAAGTGATTTTGTTGTGGATAAAGAAAAAAATAAAATAAAATCATTACAGAAAAAACCACTGATATTGAAATTAAAAAACTCAATTAAAATAATAGATGAAATTAAAAAACTAAATAAAAAAATAAAATTAGTTGGGTTTAAGGCTGAGCATGATGTTAATAAGAAAAAGTTAATTGATAGTTCTTATTCTTTGTTGAAACAATCTAAGGCTGATTTTGTTGTTGGGAATGATGTTTCAAAGAATGTTTTTGGAAGTGAAGATAATGATGTTGTTATTGTTGATAAAAACAAGAAAGTTGTTAATGTTAAGGGTAGTAAGAGAGAAATTGGCAGGGAGATTTTAAGATTAATATGATAAAAGCATTTGCACCTGGAAATGTAAGCTGTATATTCAGAATTGTTGATAGTAAGGATAATCGGCATAGTTTAGGTGTGGGTTTTACTGTTGATAAAGGCGTTAATGTTAGTGTTAGCAAGAGCAATAAAGTTAGGGTTTATGTTAATGGCAAGAAGATGAGGTTTCCTACTGTTTTGATGGTTGTAAAGGAATTAACTAATTCTGGAGTTAAAGTTGAGATTAAAGATAGTCTGCCATCAGGAGTTGGTTTTGGTGTAAGCGGTGCTTCTGCTTTAGCTACAGCTTATGCTGTGAATAAACTGTTAAAATTGGGGAAGTCTAAGAAAGAGTTGGCTATGGTTGCGCATAGGGCAGAAGTTGTTAATGGTACTGGATTAGGGGATGTTGGTGGGCAGTTTAAAGGTGGATTTAATATGAAAGCAAAGAAAGGAAAACCTTTTTCAGGTGTTAATTTAGGTATCAAGGGTGTTAATGTTTATTATTCCTTTTTTGGCAAAATAAAAACTAAAAATGTTATTAATAGTAAATTAAAGAAGAAAAGGATAAATAAAGCAGGGGATAGAGCTTTGAAAAGAGTAAAATTATTAAGGAATAAAACTTTAAAAGATATTATTAGGATTTCAAAGGATTTTAGCCTCGAAAGTGGGTTGTTGAAAAACAAAAAAGTTAAATGCTTGATAAAGAATATTGAGAATAAGGGGGGCAATGCCTCTATGATTATGCTAGGGAATGCTGTTTTTGCAGATATTCCATTTAAAGGTTGTAAGAAATTGAGAATAATTGAAAAGGGTGCTTGCTTAATATGAATGTTAAAAAACAAAGTTTATTGAAATCGAAGATTTCAAGAATCCCTCTGGGATTTTTAAATTTCCCTCTGGGAAAGAGATCAGTTAAAAAGAAAAAAGTTATTAGAAAGAAACCAGCTAAAAAGAAAAGAATGGTTGTTTGGATGATTATTTTTTTAGTGATAGTTATTATCATTAAATTTATTATAATGTTAAATGAATATACGCCTGAAGAAGAAGATTTAGGTCTTGCTGTAAAGATGAATATTGATGGTGATTTTCCTAATCCTAAAGAGGGGACAGCTATATTTAATGTAAGGTTAGTGATGGACCAGATTATCAATAATTTTAATAAGGTTCCAAAGTATATTCTTTTTGCAGAGTCACAGGCAATTCCAGGATTAGTTTTAAGGTATAATGTTCATGATTCTGTACTTGAAGGAGGGTTACCTTTAATTAAGTCAGATGAGATTGTTTTTTTGGATAATAATGTGCATGAAATATTATATACATTTAAGGAAGGCGCAGAACAGAAATTCTTTTTTGACAGAAAGGAAGTTGCTTCTGGGATTTTTGATTCTGCTAAAATAGGCATAACTGGTTTTGCTGTTGATGAAATTCAGTATGATGTTGAGATAATGGATTTTGGAAGTGTGGAGTTTGATGAAAGTTCCTAAATCACATCCCCGGTATTTGAGCCTTAAAACAAGGGATAAAATAGTTGAAGGTGTTAAGAAAGGCGTAACTTCTATACATGGTTTACTGGCTCATGGCAGGGGAGAAGCATTTGATTATATGATTGGGGAAAAAACAACTTCTTTGGCAAGAAAACAAATAAAGAAAGCTGCTAAATTGTTGTTAAAAGCTAAAAATCCTGTTATTTCTGTTAATGGTAATGTTGCTGCTCTTTGCGCTAAGGATATTGTTAAGTTGAGTAAAGTTATTCCTGCAAAGTTAGAAGTTAATATTTTTCATTCAAGTAAGAAAAGAGAAAGGGCAATTATAAATTACTTAAAGAAAAATGGCGCAAAGGAAGTTTTACTTCCTGGAAAAGGCATAGTTAAATATATTGAACATAATAGGAAGTTTTGTAATCCTGAAGGTATTTCTAAAGCAGATGTTGTTTTTGTTCCTTTGGAGGATGGGGATAGATGTATGGCTTTACGTAAGATGGGAAAGAAAGTTATTACAATTGATTTGAATGCTAAGTCCAGGACAGCTCAATCTGCTAGTGTTAATATTGTTGATAATATAATAAGAACATTGCCTTTGTTGATTAAAGAGATAATGTCTCTTAAAAAACTACATTAATAATTTCTTTTCTAGATTAAGAAATAATATGTTTTAAAATTTCTCTTATGTCTTTTTTATCTATTACAACGTCTGCTGTTTTTCTTAAGGTGTCATCTTTGCAGTCAAAAGCAATGGATAAACCTGCTATTTTAGCTATTTCTACATCATTATGGTGGTCTCCAATGTGTACTGTGTGTTTTAGGTCTATGTTTTCTCTTTTTGCTATTAATCTTAGGGCTTCTGCTTTTTGGAGCATATCATATTGTGTTACTTTGGCATCTATCAGTTTTTCGTCTTTATCAAATATAAGGTGGCTTAGGAATACATCGTCAAAGAGTTCTTTGTAGTCTGGCAGGACTTTCTTTAATATTATATCTAAGCTTCCTGAGATGATTGCAAGCTTTATTTTATGTTTTTTAAGCTCTTTTATTGTTTCCATTGCACCTTTCATTAGTTTTAGATTTTTCATCGCTTTGAAAAAATTTTCTTTTGTAGCTTCTTTTTTAATCCACATGTTTATATCATGGTTAGCCCACTCTAGATAGTTGATTTCACCATTGAAATATTTCTTTTTCATCTCTTCTCTTTTGTCTATATCAACTTCAAAGTAATTATGGAATAGTTCCCATGAGAATATTACATTGTCTACTAAAGTCCCATCAACATCAAAGCAGACTAGTTTGTATTGCATATTGTTTTTAGTAGTTTTAGATGAATATAATAAACTTTCTGTAATTTGAAATTTCTGCGAAAACTTTATAAACTAATCTAGAAACCAATAACTTAACAATAATATGGAGGTCATTACAATGACAATAATTGGATTTAATTTTAAGGAAATAATTGTAAATAAGAATGAAGGTGTTAAAGGTAAAATAAATATTAAGAATAATGTTTCTATAACAGATATTAAGGAGCAGGATTTAAGTTTAGGTGATAACAATCAGAGTGCATTAAAGTTTATCTTTGAGTTTGAATCAAAATATGATCCTGGTTTGGGAAATATAGTCCTGAGAGGAGATCTTTTATTTATGGAATCTGCTGTTAAGACAAAGGAGATTCTGGATGATTGGAAGAAATCAAAGAAAGTGCCTAAAGATGTTATGGGTGGTATATTGAATACTGTGCTTTCAAAGTGCAATATTGAAGCTTTGATTTTAAGCCAGAAAGTAAGTCTTCCTCCGCCAATTCCACTTCCTTCTGTAAAGCAGGAAGAAAAGGTTGAGAAGAAATAATTATTTTTTTCTTATTTTTAATAATTTTTATTTAGCGATACATTTTAGAAAACAAGTTTTCTAATCCTTTACTTTTTCACTTCGTTCAAAAGGTAAAGTTTATAAAACATAATTCGTTCTCTTTCTCTTGAAATGGAAAAGAAAAAACCAGTTACTGAAATAAAATTAAAAGTAGCTGAGGCTATACAGGATGATGTTAATAAGGGCATTGTAAGGATAGATAATACCTTCATGCAGCAGATAGGCATAAGAGTAGGAGATATAGTTGAGATAGAAGGTGACAGGAAAACAGTTGCTATAGCAGACAGGGCTTATCCTGGCGATATTGGACTTAATATTATAAGGGTAGATGGTGTTGTTAGGAGAAATTCTAAAACAGGCATTGGAGAGTTGGTTAAGGTAAGAAAGGCTGATGTTAAGGAAGCTAAGAAGGTTGTAATTGCTCCTGCAAAGAAAGGCATTATGATAAGGGCCCCTCCGGATATATTTAAGCAAGGGTTACTGGGAAGGTCTGTTGTTAAGGGAGATTTAGTTTCTCTAGGGGGAACAAGAAGAAGAAGAACAGCTATGATGGATAATCCTTTTTTTGATGATGTTTTTAGTCTTTTAGGTAATGAAGCTTTGCCCGGATTTGGTTTTGGGGATATTAAGTTTGTTGTTGCAGAGACTAATCCAAAGCAAGCTGTTATTATTTCTGACCAGACACAGGTTGAATTTAATCCAGAAGCAGTTGAAGTGACTGAAGAAAAAGTATTAGAGGTAACGTATGAAGATATTGGTGGATTACATGAAGAGATAAAGAAAGTAAGGGAAATGGTTGAATTGCCATTGAAGCATCCTGAGATTTTTGAAAGATTAGGTATAGAACCTCCAAAGGGGGTTTTATTACATGGTCCACCTGGAACAGGCAAAACTTTATTGGCAAAAGCTGTTGCTAATGAAACAAATTCACATTTTATACTAATTAATGGTCCAGAGATTATGAGCAAGTATTACGGGCAATCAGAAGAGAATCTTCGTAAGAAGTTTGAAGCTGCTCAAAAAAATGCTCCATCTATAATATTCATTGATGAAATTGATGCAATTGCTGCCAAAAGAGAAGATACTAAGGGAGAAGTGGAAAGGAGGGTTGTTGCACAGTTATTGGCTAATATGGATGGTTTGCAGAGCAGAGGTAAGGTTGTTGTTATTGCTGCAACAAATGTTCCTAATATTTTAGATCCTGCTCTTCGTAGACCTGGAAGGTTTGACAGAGAAATTGATATAGGTGTGCCTTCAAAAGAAGGAAGATTGGATGTTTTGAAGATTCATACCCGAAATATGCCATTATATACAAGAGAAAGGGCTGTTAGAGGGTTGAAGGAAGTTGATGGTAAATACAAAGATGCACTTTTTACATTAATAAATTTAGTTAATAAGAATAAGTTTACGAAGAAAAACCTTGAAGTAAGAATTCAGAAATTCTTAAAAGAGCACCCTGATAAAAATGATTTATTTAATGCTATAGAATTAGATAAGTTGTATGGTTATATGCAAAAAGCATTAAATGACAGCAATCTTGTTGATTTGGATGAGACTGCTAATGTAACTTATGGTTTTGTTGGAGCAGATCTTGCTGCTTTAGCTAAAGAAGCTGCTATGATTGTTTTAAGAAGAGTTTTGCCTGATTTAAAATTAAAGGAAGAAGAGGCTATTCCAAAAGAATTACTTGACAGTTTAGTTATTACACAAAAAGATTTTAAGGAATCTTTGAAGGTTGTAAGGCCTTCTGCTCTTCGTGAAGTTTTGATTGAAAAGCCAACTACTAAATGGACAGATATCGGTGGGTTAGGTGAAGTTAAACAGGAATTGATTGAAGCAGTTGAATGGCCTTTGCAACATCCTGAAAGCTTTAGGAGAATGGGTGTAAGGCCGCCTAAGGGTATATTGCTTTATGGCGCACCTGGAACTGGTAAAACTTTATTGGCAAAAGCCGTTGCGAATGAAAGCAATGCTAATTTTATTTCTATTAAAGGTCCTGAACTGCTTACTAAATGGGTTGGTGAATCAGAAAAGGCAGTTAGAGAAGTGTTTAAGAAAGCAAGACAGACTGCGCCTACTATTATATTCTTTGATGAGGTAGATAGTTTGGCTCCTAAAAGAGGGGCTAATTCTGGTTCGCATGTTACTGAATCTGTTGTTAATCAGTTGTTGACTGAGATGGATGGACTAGAGGAAATGCAGGATGTTGTTGTTATAGCTGCTTCTAACAGGCCAGATATTATTGATACTTCATTATTAAGACCAGGAAGGTTTGACAGGATGATACTTGCGCCTATACCTGATGAAAAGACAAGATTAGAGATATTTAATGTTCATACAAAGGGTATGCCTTTAAAAGAAGTTTCTATTGAAGCTTTGGCTAAAAAGACAGAAGGTTATGCCGGAGCCGATATTGAATCTGTATGCAGAGAAGCTGCTATATTGGCTCTTAGGAAAAATATTAATGCTAAGGAAGTTACTTCTAAATTCTTTGATGAAGCTTTGGATAAAGTTGGACCATCTTCTACAAAAGAAGTTGAAGCAGCTTATGAAGAACTTGGTCAGAAGTTTTCTTCTGCAAAAGGAAAACAGATGAAGGATGAGATGCCTAGTTATTTTGGTTAGGTAATGTTGTTATAAAACAACTAAATTTATTTTCCAAAATATAAAAAAAGCTTTTACTTTTTTTAGCCTTGAAAATGCTGTGCATTTTCAAAACATTTATATTGTAGTTAGTTCTGATTATATTGAAGTCTTAGCAATAAGATTCATAAGACATTGAATATGAGGTGATTTACATGGGATGCGGATGTTGTGGTGGAGAAGAAAAGAAAGAAAAGAAAGAAAAAAAGGAAAAGAAGAAATAATTTCTTCTTTCTTATTAACTTTTCGAATGCTTCGCATTCGTAAAGGTTAGAAAACTAGGGGTTTTCAAACAATGGCAAATCCAGGAGATAAAGTTAAGGTTGTAACAAAGGATAAAACCTTTGAAGGTGTGTTAATGCCTAATGAGGAGACTGATTCTGTTGTTGTTAAGCTGGATAGCGGTTATAATGTTGGAATTGATAAAAAGAAAGTTAAGAAGATTGAATTAATTGGAAAGTATAAAGAAAAATCAGGCAAAAAAGGTAATGTAAAAGTAAATAAAAATTTGCCAACAATTTCTATCCTTCATACTGGCGGTACAATTGCTTCTAAGGTTAATTATGAGACTGGCGGTGTGATATCTAAGTTTGGTCCTGCTGAATTGATTGAGTTATTTCCTGAGCTTAAGAAGATTGCAAATTTCGATTCTAGATTAATAGAGCAGATGTTTTCTGAGGATATGCGTTTTGAACATCATCAAAAGATAGCTAAGGCTGTTGAAAAAGAGGTTAAGAAAGGTGTTGATGGAATAATTGTAACTCATGGTACAGATACTTTAGGATATAGTTCAGCTGCTTTGGCTTTTATTTTGGAGAACCTTAATATTCCTGTGCTTTTAGTTGGAGCTCAAAGATCTTCTGACAGGGGAAGTTCAGATGCTGCTATGAATTTGATATGCGCTGCTGAATTTATCGCTAAGACTGATTTTGTTGGTGTAGGCATATGTATGCATGAAAAACCAGATGATAATAATTCAGTTATTTTACCTGCTTGTAAGACGCGTAAGATGCATACTTCAAGAAGAGATGCGTTTAAAGCTATTAATGATGCACCAATAGCTAGAATCAATTATGATACTCGGAAAATTCAATTTTTGAAAAAAGATTATGGTAAAAAATCAGATAGTAAGCTTATTGTTAAAGATAAGTTTGAAGATAAAGTTGGTTTACTGAAATGCCATCCAAATATGGTTAAAGAACAGTTTGATTTCTTTAAAGGATACAAGGGATTAATTATAGAAGGAACTGGATTAGGGCATGCTCCTGTTGATCCACCTCAGAAATTAAATATGCATATATTAGATTCAATAAGATCATTGATAAAATCAGGCGTGGTTGTTGGAATGACTTCTCAATGTTTGTTTGGAAGAACTCATGCGCATGTTTATACTGCTGCTATTAATTTATCCAAAGCAGGTGTTGTTTACTGCAAAGATACACTTCCAGAAACAGCTTTTATTAAATTAGCATGGTTACTTGGGAATTATAAAGATAAAGAAGAAGTTAAAAGATTGTTAAGCGCTAATTTACGCGGGGAAATTAATGAAAGACTGCAGCCAGATGAGTTCTTGGAATGATATCTATTAAAGATTTATTAAATAAGATTAGGTGGAGTAAAGAAGAAAAGCCTTCTGATTATTTGATTGGTTATTGGGATAATGTGGATAAGAAATTGATCTTTATTAGTTTTGATGAGATTAAAAAGATTGAAGGTAATTTTCTTTTGTTAGATAGAGAAGAAGAGACTTATATTCCTGTGCATAGGATTAGGAAGGTTAAGAAAAAAGGAAAGGTTGTTTGGAAACGGGAAAATTAGGAATTTTCCCTAGTTGAGTACGGTTAAACCTATCAACAAAGATAAAATACTTATATAAGTTCTTTTTCTATAGTTATTATGGATTATAACAAATTAGGGTTTAAATGCGGGATTGAAATACATCAGCAATTAGAAGGTAAAAAGCTGTTCTGTGATTGTTTTACTTTGAACTCTTCTGAAAAGACTGATGTTAAGGTAATTAGAAGGTTGAGGGCTGTTGCTGGTGAGACTGGTGAAGTTGATGTTGCTGCAAAGCATGAGATGAAGAAAGGCAAGCAGTTTATCTATGTTTCAGATTCTAATGATACTTGTTTAGTGGAGTATGATGAGGAACCTCCCAAGCCTATTAATAAGAGAGCATTAGATGTTGCTTTGCAGGTTGCTTTATTATTAAATGCTAATATTGTTGATGAAATTCAGGTTATGAGAAAAACAGTAGTTGATGGTTCTAATACGTCTGGTTTTCAGAGAACAACTTTAGTTGCTGCTGATGGTTATATTGAGACTTCTTTAGGCAAAGTTAGAATTGCCAATATATGCTTAGAAGAAGAAGCTGCTCAAAAGTTAAAAGAAGATTCTGAGTCAGTTACTTATAGGTTAGATAGATTAGGAATACCTTTAATTGAGATTGGGACAGAAGCAGATATTAAAAGTGCAGAGCATGCTAAGGAAGTTGCTGCTTATTTGGGAATGGTTTTAAGGAGTACTGGCGGTTGTAAAAGAGGTATTGGAACTATAAGGCAGGATGTTAATGTTTCTATAAAAGGACACCCTAGGGTGGAGATTAAAGGCTTTCAGGATCTTAAATCAATGATTAAAATTATTGAGAATGAAACGGAAAGACAGATAAAAGAAAAGAAAGCTGAATCACATGTGAGAAAAGCTAATTCTGATGGCACTACAACTTTCTTAAGGCCAATGCCTGGCGCTGCAAGAATGTATCCTGAAACAGATTGTATTCCTATAGAAATTACAAAAAATATGTTAGATAAAATTGGAACTGTTGAGTTAATATCTGATAAAACAGAAAAATTGGTTGAAAAACATTCTATTACTCAGGATTTGGCAAAAGGATTAGTAAAGGCCAATAAACTTGCAATGTTTGAAAGTTTTGTTGGGAAATTTAGGAAAGTTAAGCCTGCATTTATTGCCTCTACATTAGTTTCTACAGTGAAGGAGATTAAAAGAAAGTTTTCAATAGATGTTGAACAATTAACAGAAAAGGAATTTGAAGAAATATTTTCTTATCTGGATAATGGAAAGATAAGCAAGGATGTTGTTATGGATGTTTTGATTGATTATGCAAAAGGAAAGTTTGATTTAGATAAGTATGCTGCTGCTTCTGATAAGGATATTGAGAAGGAGATTAAAAAAATTGTTGAGAGCAAAAAAGGATTAAGCATAGGCGCTTATATGGGGATGGTTATGGCTAAATTCAAGGGTAAGATTGATGGAAAGAAGGCTATGGAAATCCTTAAAAAGTATTGTTAAGATAGATACATAAGGTTTATAAAGAGATTTAAAATTCAACTTCTTGTGGTAGATATTATACTCAAAGATGTTAATAATGGAGGAATAAAATGGCAAAGAAATGGGTTTACGGTTTTGAAGAAGGAAAAAAAGAATTAAAAGAACTTTTAGGTGGGAAAGGGGCTAATTTAGCTGAGATGACTAATATAGGCATACCTGTGCCACCTGGATTTACACTTACTACTGAAGCATGCGCTGAGTATTCCAAACTTGGAAAAAAATATCCTGAAGGATTATGGGATCAGGTAGAAGGCAAGTTAGAAGAACTTGAAAAAAAGATGAATATGAAATTAGGGAATCCTGAAAATCCACTATTGGTTTCTGTTCGTTCTGGCGCTGCTGTATCTATGCCAGGTATGATGGATACTGTTCTTAATCTTGGTTTGAATGATAGTTCTGTTCAAGGATTAGTTAAAAAAACTAATGATGAAAAATTCGCTTATGATGCCTATAGAAGGTTTATTAACATGTTTGGAGATGTTGTTATGGGTGTTGAGCATAAATATTTTGAAGAAGTTCTGGATAATGTAAAAGAAACAAAAGGCGTAGAGTATGATGTTGATTTAAATGCAGAAGACTGGAAAAAAGTATGTGAAGGTTATAAAGAAGTTGTTAAGAAGCATGCTGGTAAATTATTTCCGGAAGAGCCTAAAGAACAGTTGAAAATGGCTATAAATGCTGTTTTTGGAAGCTGGGATAGCAAGAGAGCTATTGCTTATAGAAGGATAAATAATATTACAGGGTTATTGGGAACTGCAGTTAATGTTCAGGCAATGGCATTTGGAAATATGGGCGAAACTTCAGGAACAGGAGTTTGCTTTACAAGAAACCCTTCAACAGGGGAGAATAAATTTTATGGAGAATATTTAATGAATGCACAAGGGGAAGATATTGTTGCAGGAATAAGAACTCCAAAACATATTGAGGATTTAGAGAAACAAATGCCTGAGAATTATGCTGAACTTGTAAAGATATACAAGAAACTTGAGAAGCATTACAAAGATATGCAGGATATGGAATTTACAATACAAGAAGGTAAATTGTTTATTTTACAGACAAGAAATGGTAAAAGAACAGCTGCTGCTGCTTTAAGGATAGCAGTTGAAATGGAGAAGGAAGAATTAATCAATAAAAAGGAAGCTGTTTTGAGAATAGATCCAAATCAACTTGACCATTTATTACATAAAAGATTAGATCCTATTGCAAAAGATAAGGCAGAAGTATTGTGTAAAGGTTTACCTGCTTCTCCCGGTGCAGCTGTTGGAAAGGTTGTTTTTACAGCAGACAAAGCACATGAATTAGCTCAAGAAGGAGAAAAGGTTATTTTAGTAAGAACAGAAACATCACCTGAAGATATTGAAGGAATGAATGCAGCTGTAGGTATTTTAACTTCTCGTGGAGGAATGACTTCACATGCAGCTGTTGTTGCAAGAGGAATGGGTAAGCCTTGTGTTGCTGGTTGTTCTGATGCAATTATTAATGAAGATGATAAAGTTTGCAAAATTGGAGAAATTGAGATTAAGGAGATGGATTCAATTACTTTAGATGGTGCTACAGGAGAGGTTATTGAAGGACAGGTTCCTGTTGTTGATCCTGAATTAAGCGGAAATTTTGAAACATTAATGGAATGGGCTGATGAGTTTAGAACATTAAGGATTAAGGCTAATGCAGATACACCAAAAGATGCTCAGGTAGCTAAGGGTTTTGGAGCTGAGGGAATTGGATTATGCAGAACAGAACATATGTTCTTTGAAGGAGAAAGAATCAAGGCTGTTAGAGAAATGATTCTGGCAGAAGATCTTGATGGTCGTAAAACTGCTTTAGGAAAAATAGAACCTATGCAGAAAGAAGACTTCAAAGGATTGTTTAAGGTTATGGATGGATTACCTGTTATAATCAGGTTATTAGATCCTCCTTTGCATGAATTTTTACCTAAAGAAGATAAGGATATAAAAGAAATGGCAGAAGATATGGGTGTTGATGAGAAGAAAATCAGAGAGACAATTTCAAGTTTGCATGAATTTAATCCTATGTTGGGATTTAGAGGATGCAGATTAGGTGTTACGTACCCAGAGATTTCAGAAATGCAGGCTAAAGCAATTTTAGAAGCGGCAATTGAAAGTAAGAAAGAAGGAATTAAAGCTGTTCCATGGATAGAAGTTCCATTAATTGGTAATGTTAAAGAATATATGGTAATAAAAAAAGTTGTTTTGAAAGTAGCTGAAGAATTAGGTGTAAAACAAGGAGAAGATTACCTTGTGGGAACAATGATAGAAGTTCCTAGAGCTGCTTTGACATCAGATGAAATTGCTCCAGAATGTGATTTTATGTCTTTTGGAACTAATGACCTTACTCAGATGACATGCGGGTTTTCAAGAGATGATTCAGGCAAATTTTTGAAACCTTATGTTGAAGAAGGAATTTATCCAATGGATCCATTTCAAAGCATTGATCAGACAGGAGTTGGAAAGATAATGAAGATATGCATTGATCAAGCAAGGAAAGTGAATCCTAAGCTTGAAGTAGGCATATGTGGTGAGCATGGTGGTGAGCCAGAATCTGTTAAGTTTTGCCATAGGATAGGACTTAATGATGTAAGTTGTTCACCTTATAGGGTTCCAATTGCCCGTTTGGCTGCTGCACAAGCTGCTTTAGAAGAGAAATAATTTTAAAGTGAAATGAATGGTTTCAATAAAAACCTTTAGGGGGATTACATATAATAAAGATAAGGTTAAAGATTTTTCTAAAGTTATAACTCCGCCTAATGATGTCATTTCTAAAGATGGTAAAGAATCCTTTAAGAATAAATCTCCCTATAATTTTGTAAATTTAATCTTGCCTGGTGAAGAAGGAAATAAATTTGAACTTGCTGCAGAATTATTGCAAAAATGGCAACAAGAAAAGGTTCTTTTACAGGATGAAAAAGAAACAATATATATTTATTCTGAAAGTTATCTTGTAGATGGGAAAGAAGTTGGTCGTGTTGGATTTATATCTTTGATTGAGCTTGAGGATTTAGGAAAAGGAGTTTTACCTCATGAAAAAATACTTGAGAAGGACCTTAAAAATAGAATATCTTTAATATCTACTACAAAGGCTCATTTTGGAATTCCATTTGTACTTTATGATGATAAGGAAAAAATAATTGATGCATTTATTGCTTCTGAAATTTCAGGAAAAGAGCCTTATATGGAATTTACTGATGGTTCTGGTGTTACTCATAAGCTTTGGAAAACTTCTGGTCAGGAGTTTATTGATAAGGTTAAGATAGAGATGAATAAGTATCAATGTATAATTGCTGATGGGCATCATCGTTATACTTCAGCACTTAAAGTTAAGGAATCTTTAGGTATCGATGAGGCAGGATATGCACCGATATGTTTTGTAAATTCTTTTAATGAAGGTATGGTCATATTACCTACTAATAGAGTTGTTTTTGGTCTAGAAAAGGTTAATATTCAATCTTTTATTGATAAATTAAAAGAATATTTTGAAGTTGAAGAAATATCTGATGTATTTGAATTAGTAGACAGGGTAAGTGATACTAAGATTTTGATTGATAAGGAAACTAATCTTAAGAATCATGTTTTTGGTGTTTATAGTAATTTGGATAAGAAATCTTATTTTTTAAGATTGAAGGATAATAATGTTTTAGATTCTATTCTTCCTAATGATACTGATATTTATAAGAAATTAGACGTTAATATATTGCATAAAATAATAATTGAAAAGATTTTAGGAATATCTGAAGAGAAGCAGACTAATAGGGAAAATATTGATTTTGTTAAGGGGAATAAAGAAACTGTAAAGAGAATGGAAGATTCTGAGATGCAGTTTGCATTTTTTGTTAATCCTCCTTTGATGAGAGAGGTTTTTTTAACTGCGCGGGCAAATGAGACTATGCCTCAGAAATCGACATATTTTTATCCTAAGGTATTTTCCGGTTTAGTAGTTTATAAATTTTAATTTAAGGGAGGGATTATACATGACAAATAAATTATTTATTCCAGGACCTACAGAGGTAAGGAAAGAGATACTTAATGAATTAAGCAACCCTCAGATAGGGCATAGAACTAATGAGTTTAAAGAACTTTTTTCTTCTTTAAAGCCCGGTTTAAAGGAGTTGTTTTCTACTGAGAATGATGTTTTGATTTCTACTTCATCTGGTTCTGGTTTTTGGGAAGCTTCTATTAGATGTTGTGTCAATAAGAAAGTATTGCATGCTGTTAATGGCTCTTTTTCAGGGAAGTGGGCGAATCTTTCTGGATGGTGTGGTAGAGAAGTTGGCAGGATTGATTATGAATGGGGGCAGGCTGTTAAGGCTTCTGATGTTGATAAGGAATTAGCTAGTGGGGAGTATGAGGCTTTTTGTATGGTTCATAATGAAACTTCAACCGGGGTGGTGTCTGATCTTGAGCCGATAGCTGCTGTTATGAAGAAATATCCTGATGTGCTCTTTTTTGTTGATGTTGTTTCATCATTAGCTGGCATGAAGGTTGAAGTTGATAAGTTTGGGATAGATATTTGTTTAGCTTCTTCACAGAAAGCCTTGGCTTTGCCTGCAGGTATTGCTGTTGCTTCTGTTAGTTCTCGTGCTTATAAGAAGGCAGAAAGCGTTTCTGGAAAAGGATATTATTTTGATATTTTACAATTAAAAAAGATGTATGACAAAGACCAGACAACTTATACTCCTTCAATACCTCATCTTTATGCTTTGAAGAAGCAGCTTGAAAGAATTTCTGCTGAAGGACTTTCGAATAGATTTAATAGGCATAAAGAGATGGCTGATTATGTTCGGGGTTGGGCTATTGATAATGGATTTTCAATGTTTCCTGAAGAAGGGTGTTATTCTAATACTGTTTCATGTATTGTTAATACAAAGAAACTGGATTTTATAGCTATAAAGAAAGATATGGCTACAAAAGGGTATTCAATGGACTCTGGTTACAGGAAGTTGAATGAAAAGTTAGTTGCTGAGGGTAAATTCAGTACATTTAGAATTGCGCATATGGGTGATATGACTCTTGATGAGCTTAAGGAGTTTACATCTGAGTTAGAGAAGTATTTTTAAGATAATGAGGGGGTTAGTTAAAAATGAAAATTATTATTCCAGATAAGGTGAGTAAAACTTCAAAGAAGATATTTGAAGAAAAGGGATATATTGTAGAGCAGAAACCCGATATAGATATTGATGAATGTTCCAATATTTCTAAAGATGCTGATGCAATAATTGTCAGGAGTTATAAATTACATGAACTTAAGCTAGCTGACTCTTTGTTTGCTATTGGGCGGGCTGGTGCAGGTGTTAATAATATTCCAATAGATAAGTGTACTGAATCGGGTGTGGTTGTATTTAATACACCTGGTGCAAATGCAAATGCTGTAAAAGAGCTTGTTCTCTGTGGATTACTGCTTTCTTCAAGGAGGATTATCACTGGGGTTAACTGGACAGCCAACCAGAAAGAACATGGGGAAGAGGTTCCTAAGTTAGTTGAGAAAAATAAGAAGCAATTCAAAGGAATTGAAGTTAAAGGGAAGAAACTTGGTGTGATTGGACTTGGTGCCATTGGTATGTTGGTTGCTAATGATGCACTAGCTCTTGGAATGGATGTTGATGGGTATGATCCCTACCTTTCTGTTGAGAATGCGTGGAAACTTTCAAAAGACGTGAAGAAAGCTGTTAATATTGATTCACTTATTTCAGACTCAGATTATATTACAATACATGTGCCCTTGACTGATATTACTAAGGGTATGTTGAATAAAGAAATGTTCAACAAGATGAAGGATAGGGTTAGGATTATGAATTTTTCACGGGATGGATTAGTAAATACTGCTGATTTGATTGAAGCGTTAGGTAATGGTAAAGTAAGCAGTTATGTAACAGACTTTCCTAATTCTGAATTAATTGGTGTTGAGAATGTTGTTACTATACCTCATCTTGGTGCATCTACTGCTGAGGCTGAGGAAAATTGTGCTGTTATGATTACTAGCCAGATTAATGATTTTTTGAAAAATGGTAATATAATTAATTCTGTTAATTTTCCAATATGCAAACTTGAGAGGAATGGTAGTATGAGAATTACTATTGTGAATAAAAATATACCTGGCATGATTGAAAGAATTACTGATGTTTTTGCAGGAGTTGGATTGAATATTGAAGAGATGCTTAATAAGAGCAGAGAAGATGTTGCATATAATATCTTTGATGTTAAGGGAGATGTTGATGATGCTGTTTTGCAGAAGCTTTCTGGAATTGAAGGTGTTCTTAAAGTTAGGAAGTTATGAGTTTTTTTCTTGAAGTGCAGGATTTGTGTTGTTTTGTTAAGGGGATAAATGGGTAATTTAAGGAATTACAGCATTACCTCAAAAGTCGTACAACTGTTTTTAATTCTTCTCTATTTCCTGGAAGCAGAAGTTTTTTTTCTGCTCTTTGCTGAATTTTACTGACTCTTTGTCTAGTAATCTTAAAGATTCTACCTACTTGTTCAAGAGTATATGTATAATGGTCTAAACTGCAAACCCCATATCTTAATTTAATTATTTCTCTTTCTTTATAAGATAGGGTGTCTAGTACTGTAGTTAGGGCATTTTTTGCAGCATGTCTTTTTGATTTTTGTTTTGGAGTTAAGGCGTCTTCCTCTAATTCTATTAGAGGTATATGGGGATTATTTACTGCTTCGTTTATATTATTATATCTTGTTCCTTCTTCAAGTTGTTGCAAAAGTGCAGATTTTGCAATACTTTTAAGGCGGGTGGAGTACCTTTTGCCCAATTTGCTTTTATAAGAACGATTAAATAAAGAATAAATGAATTTGATATTAACTTCTGGATCTATGCTTTGAATAAGAGCATCAACCATTGGATCTATAATTTTTTGCTCTAATAATCCTTTTGCTTGTGCGCCCATGGATAACTCCACATAAGCTTTTTGGCCGTATTTGAATCTAGCACTATTATCCCTTTCTGTTATAATTTCATCTGCAGGTATCCATTCTATTCTTTGCCGTTGGATATTACCTATTGTCTGTCTGCTTACCTTATAAGAATCAATTAAATCATTTCTAGACAAACCAGAATTTACAAGTATCCCTATATCTCTTCTTTGTTCACTAGTTAGTTTATTATAAGGACGATGTTTTTCCATTTTCTTAATGCGAAGTTGATTATGTGTTTTTAAGCCTTTTCTTTTTAATTATTGAAAAATAGAAATTAAACGCGCCGAGGAGGATTCGAACCCCCGGCTTCTTCCTTAGGAGGGAAGCACTCTCTTTGGCTACAAAAGCCAAACTCGGCAAAAAGCAAGCTTTTTGCAGTATCCAAGCTGAGTTACCGGCGCATATAATAGAAAAGAATAAATAACTATATTTAAGTTTATGTGAAAAATGGCCTGAATATCATATAATTACAGCTAGTGTGTCTTTTACTATTCCAGGGATTGGCTGTTCTGTTTCTATGTCTGTTAGGATTTCTTCTTTTTTATAGAATTCTATTAGTGGTTCTGTTTGTTGTTTGTAGACTTCCAGGCGTTTTTTGATTGCTTCTGGCTTATCATCATCTCTTTGAAACAGTTCTCCTTGGCATTTATCACATATGCCTTCTGTTTTTGGAGGGATGTTCGTGATATGGAATATTGCATTGCAGCTTTTACATGTTCTTCTTCCTGACAATCTTTGTATGATTGTTTCTTCTTTTGCTTTGAAGTTTAATACCTGGTCAATTTTAACATCGCTGTTGTTTAATGCTTCTGCCTGAGGTATTGTTCTTGGAAATCCATCGAGAATAAAGCCGTTTTTACAATCATCTTCTAAAATTCTTTCTTTCATTAAGTTAATTATTAAGTTATCAGGAACTAATTTACCAGAATCCATATATTCTTTTGCTTGTTTTCCAAGTTCAGAGCCTTGTTTTACAGCTGCCCTTAGCAAGTCTCCTGTTGAGATTTGTGGAATACTTTTTTCTTTTGTAACGTGTTTTGCTACTGTTCCTTTGCCAACACCAGGTGGCCCTAAAAATATTAAATTCATGTTTATCACCTTTGAAAATAAAAAGCCCCCGGGGAGAGTTGCACTCCCGACCTTCTGATTGCTTGCATAATAGCTACAAGTTTCGTCGTTTAATAACTCAGACGCAATAGCTACTATGCTACGGAGGCACCGATATTATAAAAAGAAATCATAATTGTTTAAAAAGCTTATGTTTCGAGCAAGGTGAGAAAACATAAGGGTTTGGAAATGAGATTTCCAAAGAGTTATGTTTCCATCCCATATAACTTTGGTGTAAATGGCTCTGGTGTAGGCATAAAGACACGCATGTCAAGGTAGCGTTTTACAACGCCTGTAAGTTTATAGATTTCTCTCCAGAGCATTTTCTCGTTTTTGTCTATATCCTGAGAAATTATCCGGCCTTCATATATGTCCTGCCAGTGTTTTAAGAATGGGTGTTTTTTCCATTTTCCATTATAATCTGTTTGGACTGCTCCATTAAAAAATATTTCCATTTCTCCCCATTGTACTTTAATTTTTTTCCCTTGATGCATTATTTCTCTATCTTGAAGGTATACTCCATGAAAATCAATATTTAATCTATATCTTAAGTAACCAGAATATCTTCCTTCTGGCTTTTTAAACAGGCGCCAGTAAACCCACATCTCTTTTCCTCCGCCATGTAGGCCTTTTTGATGATATTTTTCAAGATAGAGTGTTTCTATATCACTATGCATTGCTCCTGGTTGAGTTCCAGTAGGTCCGCTTTTGCCAAACCATTTTTCTTCAACAAGGTATTCATGCATCATCACATAAAGATTCTTAAGATTAAAGACATCTTTATATTTTACCTTTGTTTCAGGAATTTTGTATTCTGGCATAATCTCAATTATTATGAAGTATTTATATAAAACTTTCGCTTTAAATTAAATGAAGTTTTATACCAAAGTTTTTTATATATGTTAAGAATCATTGTTTTTGGGGTGTGAAATGATAGTCGGAGTCGTGGGAAAACCAAATTGTGGAAAATCAACATTTTTCAAAGCAGCTACTTTAGCAGAAGTGGAGATAGCAAACTATCCTTTTGCAACTATCAAGCCTAATTCTGGAATGGGTTATGTCAAAATAGATGATGCGGCCAGGCAGTTTGGCAAAGTTAGCAATCCCAGGGAAGGATTTGTTCTTAATGATAAGCGTTTTGTTCCTATGCAGCTTATTGATGTTGCAGGATTAGTTCCTGGAGCTCATGAAGGTAAAGGGATGGGCAATCAGTTTTTGGATGATCTTCGTCAAGCAGATGTGCTTATACATGTTGTGGATATATCTGGTTCAACTAATGATAAGGGTGAGCCTGTTGAACCTGGAAGTTATGATCCTGCAAATGATATAAAATTTCTTGAAGAGGAGTTGGATTATTGGATTTTGAGGTTAATTAACAAAGGATGGGACAAATTTTCCAGATCAGTTCAGCAGACTCATGATAAGGTGCATAAAGCCATAGCAAGACATCTTGTTGGATTAGGGGTTACAGAGGAATTAGTTGAAGAAGTAATTGAACATTCTGAGTTAAGTGATAAGGGTATAACTGAATGGAGTGACGAAGATTTATTTAAATTAAGCTCTGCAATAAGAGAAAGAACAAAACCTATGATTATTGCATGCAATAAGATAGATGTTAATGGGGCTGAAGAGAATTTTAAAAGGATTAAGGAAGAATTTCCAGATCATCTTTTAGTTAGGTGCAGCGCAGAGTCAGAGCTTGCTTTAAGAGAGGCGGCAAAGCATGAGCTTATTTCATATGTTCCTGGAGAAGATTCATTTGAACTTAAGGATGAAGGTAAACTTTCAGATAAGCAGAAAAATGCTCTTGGTTTCATAAAAACTAATATTCTTGATAAATTTAAGAGTACTGGTGTCCAGGATGTTCTTGATAAGTCTGTTTTTGATATTTTAAAATATATTCCAATATTTCCCGGAGGAGTTAACAAATTAGAAGATCAGAATGGGAATGTGCTGCCTGATTGTTTTTTAATGCCTATGGGCTCTACGGCTCTTGATTTTGCCTATAAATTACATACAGATTTTGGGGATAATTTTATCAGAGCAATAGATGTAAAGACAAAAAGAACTGTTGGAAAAGACCATGAACTTAAGAATGGAGATATTGTAGAGATAGTTGCTGATAAATAATTTAAATTACTCCTTTTTGACTCCATCCTAATACATATTTCTTTTTTAGTCTTGAATCAGTTATTTTTTCTCCATCTAGAATTTTTCTATATAACCTTACTATTTTTGCTATGCTTTTATCGGTGTCGATAAAGAATTTATTAATGCCTGAATTAACAAGAGATTCGCTTTTACTTAAGAGTCCAATTTCTTTTCTGTTTAAAATTTCACTTCCGTTTTTAATATGCCTTATCTTGAAAAGGCCTTCTCTTTCGTCTTTAATCCAACCTTCTGGCAGATTATGTCTTAATGTCATTAATTTTATTTTTCCGTGAACTAATACCATGAAATTTTTATTTTGAAATTGTTTTAATTCTCTTATGCTTAATTCAGGTGAGACTATTGGCAGAGTGTTTTTTTCTTTGAAATAGTCCAGGCTTATTTCATTAAAACAGTTAAAATTGTAGTCTACATGGATAGGAATATTTAAGTTTAGGTTAAGTACGCTGTAGTTTCCTGTGAATATGCCTTCTGGTTTTTTGTTTTTGATGTTTTCAATTATATTGTTGATATTTGAATCAAGTACTATTCTTGGAATTATACCATATAACTTGCATTTTAATCTGTTTTTGAGTTCTGTAAAATTATTATCAAATAAATCAAAGTAGACTATATCTGCTCCATTCTCATCTGCTAATAATGCACTTTCTTTATTATACGCTCTTACTGCAAGCATACTTTTGCTTGGATTATATCTTATTTTTGGCAGTTTTGCTTTGATTAGTTTTCTTTCTGTTTTGATATCTTTTGTTTTTACTTCATAAAATTCTTTAAAGTGCATTGTTTTTTTTGCAGATGCATTTTTTATGTTGAATATGTCTTTAGAGTTATTGAACCATCCTTCTGTGAATTCTCTGCTGAATGCATCTTGGAGCTTTGATAGTGTCTTTTTTTCAATCTGAAAATTTCCATTGTAAAAACTGTCTATTGCTTTTCTATAAATTTCTGTTGTGGTTGCTACATAATATGGTGTTCTCATCCTTCCTTCTATTTTAATGGCATTAATTCCAAGCTGGATGATCTTTGGAATTTCTTTGATTAGGCATAGTTCTTTTGTCGAGAGTAAGTAATTGTTGTCGTATTTTTTTCTGCATGGTTGGGCACATTTGCCTCTGTTTCCGCTTCTTCCTCCAAGAAGGCTTGAAAAAAGACATTGTCCAGATAAAGATGAGCATAATGCACCATGACAGAATATTTCCAGTTCTTTTTGGAATTTATTTCTTATATTACTTATTTCTGTTTTTGTTAGTTCTCTTGCTAAAGTTATTCTATCTGCGTTATTTAGTAGGAGGGCATGATTAGTGTTCATAACTCCTGCCTGAGTTGATATATGAACCTTTAAGTCAGGATATTGTTCTTTAATTAAGTTTATTAATGAAATTTCCTGTATTATTACTGAATCTATCCCTTTTTCATAAGCAAAGGATAATTGTTTGAAGAAATCTGTTAATTCATTGTTTTTTACCAGCGTATTCATGGTTAGATATGTTTTTACATTGTTTGATTTGCATATCTTAATTCCTTCTTTTAAGAATTTTTCATTAAAGTTTGTGGCAAAATCTCTTGCACTAAATCTTTGCATTCCTAGGTAAATTGCATCTGCGCCTTTACTTACTGCAGCTTTAAGATTAGCCATACTTCCTGCAGGAGCAAGTAGTTCTATTTTATTTCCCATAATTAGTAAGAAAGAGGAGGTTTTTATAAATATTTGTTATTATTTTCTGGATTAGATAGTTGTTGATAAATAATTTATCTTTTTTAATCGAATTATTTATAAAGAATACAATAAATCTTTATGTTGATATGAACTCTATAAACATTGGTAAGAGCATGAGGGGATTTATGGAGATTTATCTGATTAATACAGGTGTTAGATTTGATATTTTTTCTATACTTCATAATTCAAATGGATTGTCTATGAATGAGTTAGCTAAAAAAGTTAAGGTCCCTGAGAAGTATGTTAAGATGTGGTGCGATACTGCATTTGCTTTTAAGGTATTGGATAAAAAAGGTGACAAATTTCTTTTGAAGCCTGAATTAAATGATAACCTTGCAGATAAGAATTCTACTAAATATATGGGTGATTTTATAAGAATACTTGCAAGTTATCTTGGCAAGGATATGGAAAGACAATATGAATTTATTAAGGCTGGCAAATCTTTTCCTTTTCATGAACATGATGTTGAGTTTATTGAATTAGTAGTTAATAGGGGAAAACAAAGAGGGACTATTTTTATTGAAAAAGTTATTCCTCTTATTGAAGATTTTGATAAAAATCTTATTGATGGATTAAATGTTTTGGATGTTGGGTGTGGTGGTGGAGGTTTTATTAAAAGTTTGGCAGACAAACATAATAATTCTAAATTTACAGGTGTGGAGTTAGATAAGAAATCAGTTGAACTGGCAAAAAAACTTGTTGACAATGAAAATGCTGAGTTTTTTCAAAGCAGTGCTCATGAAATAAAATTTTCAGAGGAGTTTGATGCTGTAACAATGAATTTGGTTTTACATGAAGTAAATCCTTCTTATAGGGGGGAGATAGTTAGTAATATTTACAAGTCTTTGAAAAAGGAAGGTAAGTTAATAATTTTAGAGTTTCCTTATCCTGAGAAAGACAAGGAGTTTTCTGATCCTAATTTTGCAATGGGGATATATGACCAATTTTTTGAGATTATATGGGGGACAGAGCATATAACCTGGTCACAACAGAAAGAATTATTGCAGAAGTGTGGTTTTAAGAATGTGGAAAGAGAATTTCTTGGAGATAATACTTATGTTTTGATAACGGCTGATAAATAAGTCAAGAAGATGTGTTTTAGATTGCAGGCACATAAGATATCTTATGGATTTTTTTTGCCAAATAATATTTATATTTTCTAATCTTTTCTTTGTATTTATTTTCTAAGGATTCCATTATTTCAAGAAACTTTTTATGGTTTTCAACTTCAATATCACATTCGAAATCAGACCCACCTATTGTTCGGTCTTCATATATCATATTAGGGTGGAATTTTACAAATTGAGTCAATTCTTTTTTTATAGCGATATCTTCTAGTTCAAAATCAAGTTTATAGTATTGATAATTCAGTTTGTTTAGATCTATTATTGGTCTGTATCCTAAAATTACTTTTTTCCTTTCTAAATTTTTTATTCTAGCTATAACTGCTGTAGAAGTAAGTTTGAGCTCTTTTCCTAATTCTAATAAAGGCATTCTTGAATTATTGGCTATTAAGCTTAGTAGTTTCAAATCTTTTTCATCTAAGTTTATTTTTTGGGATGTTCCACTAATTTCTGGCTCAAGAAAATCTCCTTTTTCTATTAGATAATTCTTACGATAATCTATATATTCATAAAGGGTGGCTTGATTGTACGAATCAACATTGCTTTTGAAATTTGATTCAAAATTATCCCAAAACTGCTTGAATTCTTTGTGTGATTTGACTAATATGGCTATGATGATATCCCACTCACCTTCTATTGACGCGAACCAAAAGATATTATCTTTACTTTTTATGAATTCAATCAGTTCATCTTCCTTTTTGGGAAATAGATTCTTTAATTTAACATATGTTCTTACCATAAAATAACCCAACTTAGAGAAGTCAATCATTGAGTAATATCCGTTTATTATTTCTCTTTTTTCAAGGTTTTCAATCCTGTATCTGATAAAGTTTGGATTGACTTTAATTTTTTTTGCTATCTTTGAATTTGACTGGCGTGCATTTATGTCCAGTTCATAAAGTATTTTTCTGTCTCTTAAGTCTAATTTTATTGTCATTTTTATATAATAATATAGTTTTATATTTAAATCTTTTTATTATTGTAGAAAATTTAATAGAAGAATCTATAAATATCACCTTAGTTACCTAGAAGTGATAATGTAATGTGGAAATCTTGTTTATATGAAATAAAACTTGAAAAATCCAAGTCAAGGATAGCACAATTAAATGATGGTTTATTATATTCAAGAGTATAATATGAATTAAGTGGAATATTCAGAAAAGATACTAGAGATTCATTGAATTTGGAGAGTGTCTATGTGGTCTTGTAAAAAAAGAATTTAATTGTGATGGTTTTTTTACATTAGACGAACTCCCCGGATATGGCATAAGCAGATTTGAAACCAAGGAGATTTTGAGAGTAACTTCTGCTTCAGAAGATGATTTAGTTTTATTATATGTTTATCAAAAAGATTTAGCATTATCAATAGATGGTTATTTATCGCTAAGATTAAAAGAAGAATTAAAATGCTGAATTTAAAAGGATTTCCAATCTCTGAAGAGATTGAAGGAGCAAGGCAAGGCAATTACCCTCTAATCTTAGCTCCAAGTACAAGTAGTATATGCAATTTCCGTTGTAAACCATGTTTTACTAATGCTGGTCCAAAACAAGAAGGTGAGGTTGGTTTAACAGAACATGAACAGGCAATTCGACAGAGTGCAAAACTAGGTGCCAGATATATGCATATTGCTATGAATGGTGAACCCTGGTTAGATCCTGCTTTTTATGGCAAAGAGAAGTACCCTATGGTTGAAATCGCGAATGAATGTGGCGTATATACAGTTACATTTACGAACAGTTCACTAATTACTAGAGAGAATGCAGAGGTTGCAAAGGCAATGGGACTTTCTGTAGTTGGAAAATTATGGTCATTTGAATGCTTTTTGGATGATTATCTAATTGGCTCTACCCATTCAAGGTTTGATCTTTCGGAGACAGGTATGTCTTTAAGGCAAAGTACAAGTTCTGATGAAACAAAATGTGGTAAGACTAAAATAAGGTGTTATCAGCCAAGGGTTGAATATGATGGCAAGTTTATTCCTGAAGGTTTAGCCATATTGATGGATGCTGGATTTAATGAAGTTGAAGATAGTAGGACTAGATTAGGTATTGATATTATAGTAACGTCCGCTAATTTTAGGGGCATTCCTGAAATTGCTGAGTGGGCTCTTGAGCATGATATCTATCCTGTGATTGACACAATGGTTCCTATGGGGAGAGCTATAGACAATGTGGACTTAGTAATGAACCCACAGCAAAATAAATGGTTATTTCAGGAATTAAGTTCTGTTTTGGGTGAAGATTTTGTAATAGGTCAATTTGTTGAAGGCTGTGCTATAAGAGAAGTAGGATTGGCATATGATAATTTTGGAAATACTCGGGTTTGTTGTGCATTAGCTTCACAAGTTGGGAATATTAAGGAAAAGAGTATTGAAGAATTATATGCAGGTATCCAAGGTCATAGAAGGCAACTTGCAACATATGAAAAAAAAGAAGGTACTATAAATATGTGCGATATTTCAAAATTAGTGAAAACAATAATGGAATTAGATTAAAAATATTTAGAATCTTGAGTATGAATTATTATTTCCCTCTAGCCTTGTCGGTGAACTTTTTAAAACTTTCAACTAAATCAATCATATACTTTCCTTCTTCCATCTTGAAGATTAAAGGTTCTCCTTTGAATAGATGTACTAAGTCTAATTCGTACTTTCCTGGTTTTAGAACTCTTATTGCTTCAAGGTCAAGAACAACTGGTTCGTCTTTATCGATATCTGAACCAACTAACTCATATACATCTTTTTCTATTTGTTCTTTTTCTTTTGGCGTTAATTTTGTTTCTTCTGCTATCTTTTGAGCCTGCTCTAACTTTTCCTTTTTAACATAGAAAAATAGTTTGCCACCGCATTTGCAGCCTTTGATTATTTCAGTGGCTCCGTCGTCATAGAATGTGTTGCATCTTACGCACTGGTGTGGCATTTTAAGTTTTTATTTCTTTTTTTTCTTTTTTACAATATCTTTTGTGAATAATTCTATCTTATCGGGATCTTTTTTAATCTGTTTTACGATTGTTGCAGGACCTATTATTGTAAATCCTTGTCTGTCTCCTAATAACATGTTAATCATTCCGGATTTTATGTCTTTAAAGAGACCTTGCTCTTTTTTCTGGGGATTGATTACTGCTAATTCAATACCTTTGAATTTGTTGTCAACCTCTTCCATTGTTATTTCTATGAGGTCTTTTTCTTCCTCTTTTTTTAACCTGCCTTCAAGCAAAACTATCTTGTTTTGTTTTGCTACATCCAGTAATTTATTGACTCTTCTGGCAGGTCCTAACTCTTCTATTTCTGAATACGGAATAAATTGTAATACTAATCCCATTTTACACCTCTCTTTTTGAAAATTTCATATTTTCTAAACTTATGGAAAAACAAAGTTTTTCCAACGATTTAGAAGCTTTGCTTCTAAAACCTTTAGAATCCTTTGGATTCAAAAGTTTTTTTTACCCTACTAATGCAAACAGCCCTTCATAAAATTTATTTATATTGTTTCCATATTTTGCTGAAATACCTACAACTTCATATTGTGGAAATGCTGCCTGAATTTTCTTTATCTTTGCTTTTTTAAGATCAACTTTGTTTGCTATAATTAAAACTGGAATGTCTCTTGCCTGTAAGTTGCCTATGATTGTGATGTTAACCTGTGAATAGGGGTCTTTTGTTGCATCTAATACTATAACAACAGTGTCCATGTCATCAAGCCATTTTATGGAATCTATTACTCCTTTTGTTGCTTCTTTTGCTCTTGCTTTAGCTGCTTTTTCTTTCATTCCTAACTTCATAAAATCTTCATAGTCTATTTTTGTTGCTATACCTGGTGTATCTACAAGATTAAAGTTTAGTTCTTTTCCTTTTGATTTTATTGTTATCTGCTCTTTTATCTGGATTTCTCTTGTTTCATGGGCGATATTAGATGCAGTGCCCATATCTTCTCCAAGCCAATCCTGGCAGATTTTATTTGCTAATGTTGTCTTTCCTCCGTTTGGAGGCCCATATAAACCTAGCTTTACCTGCTTTTTCTTTTTGAAAATGTTCTTAAGAACTTTGTTTATGAATTTTTTAATCAGATTAACAACCATTTTATTACCCTCACTATGCTCTGATAAAACTTTTGGGCTTTTAGTTTATATATTTTGCGTTTTTTAATTTCTGAATGGAAATATTTATATAACTTAAAGTTTAAAGTAGTTTTATGGATGAAGTAGTGAAAAAAGATGTATTAAACGTATTATCTGATGTTGTGAAGATACTTAATGCAGATGAAGGAAAAGATGTTACTGAGTTAATGGAACTGAGCAACCATACCATCCATAATGCTTCTGTTTTTCAGGATGAGGATAGTGTGAGTATTGCTATATTGATATATTCTTTGTCAAAGGTTATTGAAAGGAAAGAAGGTAAGATGAATTATAAGGTTATTTTGAAGCTTATTGTTGATGCAAAAAATACTTTAGAACAGAACAGAATTGATGCATATAGGAAATTGATAAGGAAGTTATTTGATTTTATATCCAGTTTAGATAGCAAGCTTAAACTTTATATTGGGGAAGTGATTAATCAGGCTGAGATTAAGAAAGGCAGTAAATTATATGCGCATGGCATTTCTTTGGCAAGAGCTGCTTCTATTTTGGGCATTTCACAGTGGGAATTGATGATGTATGTTGGAAAAACCAAATTAACTGATATAAAAGGCGGAGTGAGTGTTAAGGATAGGCTTAATTATACAAGGGGACTGTTTAAATGAAATCGATTGTATTTGATACAGGGCCGATTATTAGTTTAACTACAAATAATCTTTTAGGATTATTGACTGATTTGAAGGGTAAGTATAAAGGCAATTTTTATATTACTCCCTCTATCAGGAGAGAGTTGATTGAAAGGCCATTAGCTACTAAAAAATTTAAGTTTGAGGCTTTACAGGTACTTAGAAGTATAAATGCTAATGTTTTAGAAGTTCTTGATGGTGTTGAATTGAGAAAAGAAACATTTCATCTGCTTGATTTAGCGAACAAATGTTTTTCAGTCAGAGGGCAGTTTATGCAAATAGCTCATTTTGCTGAGATAAGTGGAGTTGCAGCTGCTGTTTTAAATAATGCTGAAGCGTTTGTTGTTGATGAAAGAAATACTCGTTTGTTGATAGAAGATCCTATTCGGTTGAAAGAGATTTTAGGAAGAAGGTTACATGCCGATATTTCTGTCAATAAAAAATACCTTAATGAATTTAAGCAAATAACTAAAAGTATTAAATTGATAAGGTCTGTTGAGCTTGTTTCTGTTGCTTATGAGTTAAGGTTACTTGATAAATATCTTGTTGATATTCCTAATGCAAAGAGAACTTTGCTTGAAGCGGTTTTATGGGGAGTTAAGCTTAATGGATGTAGTGTTTCTGAGAGGGAGATTAAGGAGATTGTTCGGATTGAAGTTAAATAAGTCATATTTAAATTGTTCTAGAATTACTTTATCTTTTTTGATTATTTACTTTTGTGATGCGTAGCACATTTTTCAAAGATTAAATGGTTTATATAACCAATAACCATACCTGCAAATCTATCTACTAAATCTATGCGTTTTTGGGCTTTTTCTACCTGTTCATCTGACCAGTTTTCTTCTGCTGATATTAAACCATGTGCTAAATCTACTAAGGATTTATAATCTCTTGCGTATTTGAATTCATTTGATTCTCCAATCTTTTCTAGAGAATCAGGTTCAATTATTTCATATAACTCTTCATATTTCTTTAGGCGTTCTTCGAGCAATTGGTTCCATTGTTCATAGGGTATTATGTCATTATTCATTATTATTACCTCCATACTTATTAGTGATTAGAAAAATACCCAAACATTTATATATTTAGAACAACTCTAAGTTGTTGTATGATAGAAAAATTAAAAGAATATGGATTGGATAAGTATGAATCTCTGGCTTATTCTACATTGTTGGAGATAGGATTGTCTACTTCATCAATTATTTCAAAGAAATCAAATGTGCCTTATGGCAGGATATATTCTGTGTTGTCCTCTTTAGAATCAAAAGGTTTTGTTAAGATATATCTTGGAACACCTAAGAGATTTATGGCGATTGAACCAAGAATTATTTTAAATAAAATTATTGATAAAAAAATCATTGAAATGAGTAATATTAAAGATAAAAATCTTAAATTTATTCAGGAATTGGAGAAATCAACAAAAAGAGAGATTAAAAAACCATTAGAAATAATTAATATTATTGAGGGCAAAAAGAATTATTTGAATTTATCCGTGAAATTACATAAGAAAGTTAAAAAAGAATGGAGAACAATAAACCGGTTGCCTATTTATCAGCCTCATTTACAAGCATATAAGGATATGATAAAGAAGGGAGTTAAAGGGAGGGTTTTAACGCACGTTACGGATAAGAATAGGAAAAATCTGGAGATTTGGAAAAGAATGGGCGTTAAGATTAGAAATTTAAATGTTATCCCTTCAAGGTTTACTGTAATTGATGATACAGATGTTATTTTAAGATTGTCTGGTGCTGAAATTGGTGGTTATATATCATTGCATATACAAAATCCATCACTTGCAAAAACTCTATCTGATTATTTTGATGAATTATGGGGTAAGGCTATGCTCTTATAGATAGACAAAAACCTTAAATAGATTTCTAGATTATCTTTTTCTGTGGTAAAAGGACAAGTCATATCGGGGGAGTATGGAAAGATACTTATCAGGCAGAAAGCAGGAGAGAAGATAGAGTTAGGCGAGCTTTTAGTTGGAGATACGCCTGATTCTAAAATTTTATTGCAGGCTGTTAATCTGCTTTATGGAAGTCAGATTTCTCAGCAGAATCTGGAATTGATTTCTGGGATGAAATTAGAGGATAATCAGACAGTTGATTTTATGGATGCTCGGCTTCGTAACTATAACTTAGCTGTACTTAAGAATCTGATAACTATTTCAGGGAATAATGCTAAAGTTTGCAAGAGATTACCTTCTTTTTTTTCTTCTGTTCGTGAAATTACAAAAGAAGATCTTTCATTTCTTACAAAGCCAAAGAATCCTTTGTTTATTGGCAATCTTCGGAGTGGAAGCAAAGAACTGGAACTTCCAATTTATTTGGACGGAGAGGATGTTTTTTCACATCATATTTTAGTTCCTGCACAGACTGGTCGTGGCAAAAGTTTGGATGAAAACGAAGAGGTTCTTATTAAAACAAATAATAAATTTTTAATAAAACCCATTGGTGAATTGGTTAAAAACAATTCAAATTTTCAAGGTTCAGAGGTTATAACTATGAACCCTAAAAATTATTCAATGGATTTTAAGAAAATAATTAAATTTGTTAAACATAAGGCCCCTAGTTTTATGCATAATGTTTTAACAGAAAGTGGCAGAGAAGTTATGGTTACTGGAGACCATAATCTATATGTTCTTCGGAATGGTAAATTAACTCTTTTGAGAACTCAAGATGTTACAAATGATGATTACATTCCGCTTCCTCTAAAAATTGATTTAAAAGTGAAACAAACAGAATTGAATTTATTTGAACTTCTTAAAGAATATCCTAATATCTATGTGAAATATAATAAAAGAATAATAAACAAATTGAAGTCAAAGAGTAAATGTTTAAGAATCTTATCAAAATATGTAAAAAAACCTTTGCAGAAATACAATGATTTTGTAATAAATCAAAACAAAATTCAAATAATTTTATTGAGTGAGTTGCTTCATTCTGAGTTAACCTATAATGATTTAAAAACTGTCGAATTAACCGATCAAAGATATTCTTTAATATTAAAAGCAATTTATCCAATATCTAAGGAGTTTTTAGAATTGGTTGGTATTTACATAGCAGAAGGCTATTGCTTAAATGATAATTCTTTTAGGATAAGTTGTTCAGAGAAAGAAATACAAAAAAAGCTAAATGAAAATATTAAAAAAATTGGTTTAAATTATTTTTGGGTTAAAAAAAGAGGAAAGAATGTTGATGTGGGTGTATCTTCTTCAATTTTTACCAAGGTACTTAAAGGGATTGGAGTAGGAGACCTTTCAGGAAACAAAAGATTACCTTATTTTTTCTTGAATTTATCAGATGAGAATCTGGCTATTCTACTTAGGGCTTATTATGATGGAGATGGGGGGGTTGATATAGAAAAAAATACAAAACAAAAAAAATTTAAAATCTCTTCAATGACAAAATCAAAGAAACTTGCAAGTGATATATGCATAGCAATGTACAGGTATGGAATTTTAGCAAGGTGTAAAAAAAGATGGATGAGAGCATTGAATACAGAGCATAAAGGAAATTGGTATTATAGAGTTGCTATTTCTGGGCAGCAGGATTTAAGTGCATTTTTGTCTATGATTGGTTTTGGACTTCAGAGGAAAAATTCTGTTTTGAAACATAAATTAGATTATAAAGGGAATACAAATATAGACTTAATTCCTTGTGCTCCTGAAATTATTAGGAAGATTAGGTTATCTCTTAGGTTAGACCAAACAAAATTGTCAAGATTGTGCAATTGTTCTGAGAGTATAATTTCTTTAGTAGAACTGGGAAAAAGAAGGCCCAGCAGGAATTTGGCAACAACCTTAATCAAGATATTTAAAAAACAACTATCAGGTTTGGACCATGTCTTATTTAAAAAGCTAATGGTTTTTTCAGATTCCCCTTCTCCAGAGACATTAGCCGAATTAATCAATAAGTGCAGAATTGAGCAGGGATTAACTCTGTTTGAATTGGGAAAAAAGGCAGGGATTTATACCAGTTGTTCAAAACATTATATTGGGAATGACATTAGCAGGATTCTTGCAACTAAAGAAGTAAAAAATTCCCCTAAGATTTATCGTCTTGGTAAATTCTTACTGGATTATTCAGGAAATAAGTGTTTGTCTAAGTTTGCAGATGTCTTTGAGTTAGATTTCAATACGTGGAGTATGATAGTAAAAAAAACTTTACTTGCTCTAAATTTTCCTCATCAAGCAATGCAAAGGGAAAAAAGTAAACTTGGTTATTATGCGAGACAATTGAAGAAGGGTAAATCCATTGAGCTGGAAAGTTTGAGGCAACTGGCTAAATTATTAGCTGAGTATTACACTCGTATGAGGGGGACAGAATTGTTAGTTAATGAACTGGAAAAGCTGCTTAATTTTAGATGGGATAAAGTTAAGGAAATTAAAAAAATAAAATATAATAAAAGATATGTTTATGATTTAACAGTAAAAGATAATAATACTTTTCTTGCAGGTCACGGAGGGGTGTTTGTACATAATAGCAATATGACTTCTGTTATATTATGGGATACATTAGATAAAGATTATTGCGGCATTTTAGTTTTAGATCCTCATGATGAATATTATGGGAGAAATAAATTAGGGTTAAAGGATCATTCTTCTAAAGAAAAGGTTGCTTATTATACTCCTAATGATGCTCCTTCTGGGGGTAGAACTTTAAAGATTAATCTTAGTTTGATAAAACCAGGGCATTTTAATGGTGTTGTTTACTGGAGTGACCCTCAGATGCAGGCTTTGAATCAATATTATAGGGAGTATGGAATTAAGTGGATAGAATCGATTGCTTTAGATAAGCCCCTGAAGGCAGCTTTCCATGAGGGTACTTTATCTGTTGTTAAAAGGAGAATAATGTCTTTATTGGATCTGGAGTTTAATGGTTCTACTCTTTTTTGTAATAGTGTTTTTGATTTAAATGCTGGTGAAACAACTATTAGTGATATTTGCAAAGAATTAGAGGAAAGTAAGGCAGTTATTATTGATACTTCTGATTTTTCAGGTTCTGTTGAGATTTTAATTGGAAGTTTAATAGTTACAGAGGTTTTTAGTAAATATAAAAGGTATAAAATAAAAGGTTCTTTGAAGGATAAGCCAGTTATTAGTGTTGTACTTGAAGAAGCTCCTCGTGTTTTAGGCAAGGAAGCTTTGGAAAAAGGTCCAAATATTTTTTCTACTATTGCTAGAGAAGGTAGAAAGTTTAAAGTTGGGTTGTTTGCTATAACTCAATTACCTAGCCTTATTCCCCGGCAGATACTTGCTAATATGAATACTAAGATAATATTAGGTATAGAGATGGGTCCTGAAAGGGATGCCATCATTCAGAGTTCTGCTCAGGATCTTTCGGATGATGATCGAAATATTGCTTCTTTGGATAAGGGGGAAGCTATAATCACTTCTAATTTTGCAAGATTTGCTACGCCAGTTAAGATTCCACTTTTTGAAGAGTTTGTTAAGAAAGATAAGAAAGAGGATGTTAGAAAAGATTTTGGTGGTGTTGTAGGATGAAATTTGCACATATTGCAGACTGCCATATAGGTGGTTGGCGCGACCCTAAGCTTAAGAATATTGGGGCACAGGCTTTTGAAAAAGCCATAGATTCATGTATAGAGAAGAATGTTGATTTTGTGCTTATAGCTGGAGATTTGTTTAATACTTCTTTGCCTTCTGTTGATGGCTTAAAGTTGGTTGTTCAGAAATTAAAACAGTTGAAAGATAAGGAAATTCCTGTTTATATTATTGCTGGCTCGCATGATTTTTCTCCTTCTGGAAAAACAATGCTTGATGTTTTAGAAAGTGCAGGATTATTTGTTAATGTTGCTAAAGGGGAAGAAGTTGAGGGGAAGTTAAGGCTTAATTTTACTGTTGATAAAAAAACAAATGTTAAAATTACTGGGTTACTTGGTAAAAAAGGAGGATTAGAGAAAAGTTATTATGAAGCTTTAATGAAGGAAGAATTGGAAAAAGAAGAAGGTTATAAGATATTTTTATTTCATTCTTTGCTTTCTGAATTAAAGCCTAAATCTCTTGAAAAGGTTGATTCTCAACCTTTGAGTTTATTGCCTAAGAATTTTAATTATTATGCAGGAGGTCATCCACATATTGTTAAGGATGTTTCAATTGAAGGTTATGGCATAATAGCTTATCCAGGTCCTTTGTTTCCGAATAATTTTAGAGAATTGGAGGAATTGGGGAATGGAGGATTTTATGTTGTTGAAGATGGTAAATTAGAGTTTGAACCTATACAGATTTACAATACGTTTAATATTAAAATTGAAGCTTTGCATAAAACTCCTTCGCAAATTACTAGTGAGATTGTTGAACAGATTAAGGACAAGGAGTTTAATAATACGATTGTTACAATAAGGGTTAAAGGTGTTTTAGAGAGTGGAAAGCCTTCTGACATTAATTTTAAAGATATTTTTGAGAAATTATATGAGAAATCTGCTTATTTTGTCATGAAAAATACAAATGCATTGATTGCTAAGGAGTTTGAAGAGATAAAGATTGATGCAAAGGATGTTGAAGAGGTTGAGGAGAGAATAATTAAAGAGCATTTAGGGCAGATTAAGGTAGATTTAGATGAATCTGGAGTTACAAAAGAGTTAATGCGTGTTTTGTCTGTTTCTAGAGGAGAAGGAGAGAAGGTAGCGGATTTTGAGAGTAGAGTTAATGGTGAAATTGGAAAGATATTGCAGATTTAGGTATATATAGTATATAGTACACATATATAAGTTCTGAGTGATATATAGATATTGATGACTTTAGCCCCCCCAGTTGGAATTGGTGCAGGTAAACATGTTATAGGAGTTGATTATCTCTCTGATGAAAAGGTTCCTTCTGAAGATGTTCCTGTTAGGGTTGGTCATACTATTGATGGTATTGTGGGTGTTGAAAGCTCTGATTCTGTTGGAAGAGAAGTATTACGATTATCTGGAGATGATCATCATTTTCCAGCATATACCCTTGTTTTTGAAAATGACTTGGTAATGGCTATAAGGGCTCAAGATAGATTATTGGAGAAAGTTGCATCCATGGGCTATATAGGAAATGATCTTTTTGCTGTGAGACTGGCGCTTGGGGAAGCGGTTGATAATTGTTTAAAGCATGCTTATTCAGGGGAAGAAGGTTATGGTTATATTGGCATTGGTTGTTCTTTTGACAGGGGGAGTGTAACACTTACCGTTAATGATTATGGCAGTGGTTTTGACCCTAGCAATGTGCTTAATTTTGATGGAAAAGGAATCATATTAATGCTAGAATATATGAACAGGGTTAATATTATTAATAAATCCCAGAATCCAAAGTATGAGTTTCCAGGTACAATGGTTGTTATGACAAGATATAGAACTAATGATGGTTCATTTAATTAGTTTCTTTAGTATTTCTAATACTTCTTTAGGACCTGCTTTTCCTTTTGTTTTTCTCATTACTATTCCAGTTACGAAGTGTAATGCCTTTTCATTGCCTTTTTTGAAGTCTTCAACTGCTTTAGTTCCTTCTTTTATTGCTTCTTTGCAGAATTTTTCAATTTCAGAGGTGTCTGAAACTAATTCCAAAGCTTCTTTTTTAACGTGTTCTTTTATGTCAAATGCTTTTTCTGTTAATTTTTCTATTATTTTTTGGGCAGTTGTTTCTGTAATCTTTTTTTCTTCGATTAGTTTTAATAAATCAATCATATGAATATCTTTTATGTCTGTGTCTTTTAGTTTTTTCTTGCTGTAATTAAGAACTCTTGTTAATTCTCGTCTTATCCATTTTGCAGCCAGTTTAGGATTAATAGCTGATGAAACTGCTTCGAACATCTCTGCTAGAGCCTTGTCTTTTGAAATTACTTTTGCCATCTCTTCTTTTATTCCGTGTTTTTGCGTAAATTTCTTTAGTTTTTCATGAGCTAGTTCAGGCATTTCTTTTTTGATTTCATCTAGCCAGTCTTTTGTTATTTCTATTTTTACCAAGTCAGGATCTATTATATATCCATAATCGGCTTCTGTTTCTTTTGTTCTTAATCTAAATGTAATTCCTTTTTCTGAATCCCATGCTCTTGTTTCCTGTTTTAGTTTTTTTCCTTCTCCTACTTCTTTTTTTTGTCTTGCAACTTCATAGTTTAGTGCTCTTTCAATTTCCTTAAAGCCTGTGATGTTTTTTATCTCTGCTCTTATGTAGTTGCTTTCTTTTATTGAAATATTTGCATCTGCTTTTATTATACAGTTATTTATATCAAATATTTCTAAGTATTGAAGGATTGTGATTAATTGTTTCATGAAGTTACGGGCTTCTCCTGGAGAAGTTAGGTCTGGTTCTGTTACAACTTCGACTAAAGGGTCTCCACTTCTGTTATAGTCAACTAAAACAAGTTTTGAGTCTCTCATTCCTGTTGGATGTACTAATGCTGCAGGGTCTTCTTCCATATGGATTCTTACTAAGCCTATCTCTTTTCCATTTTCTAATTTAATCTTGCCTTCTGTTGCCAATGGAATTTCATATTGTGAAATTTGATAATTTTTTGACATATCTGGATAGAAATATGATTTTCTTGAGAAAATAAGTTCTTTGGCTATCTTGGAGTTTGTTGCTAATGCTAATTTAATTGCATATTCGACTGCTTTTTTGTTTAGAACTGGTTTAGAACCTGGATGTCCTAGGCAAACAGGGCATGTTCTTGTATTTGGTTCTTCATTTTCATCTGCTGCACGCTTGCAGCTGCAGAATAGTTTTGAATTTGTTTTTAGTTCTACATGAACTTCAATTCCTATTATGATATCTGAAGTGAATTTATTCATGTGCTAATCCTCCATGTTTAGGGATGCATATTATCTCTAATATTCCAAACTCAAAGAAATTTGATGTAGTAGATGGTTCAACTAAAAGACAGGTGTCGACACCATGAGATGTGCCTCCTAAGGCAAGTATTTGTTTTTTTTGTTCTATTGCTCCTGTATCGGCTGCCATCAAAACAGATTCTACGGCAACTTTTACTCCTTCAGATATAAGTTTTAAAGTATCTGCAATTAACATGTTTGGCATCATTGTATTGTAGCGCTTGAAAAGAGTTTTTTCAATACCACTGAATGAATGAGTGCATTTTACTATCTTTATGTTGTTTTCTTTTAGTTTTTCTTTATTTTTTTCGAATTTTTCTAATGTTTCTTTGTATGAAACTGCTTCTGAGTATGTAACATCTATGATGTTTAGATTCTTGGCTTTTTCTTTTAGCTTTAATGCTGAAGCTCCTGTTGATGAACTTATTACAATTGTGTTGATGTTGTTCTTTTTTGCGTATTCTATTGCCAAGTCTAAGGTTTTTTCTGTGTTTTCCTTTCCTGGTTTTTTGAAATATGTTATTTCTTTTGTTTCGAATGTCATTTTGTTAATTTACTTCCTGCTTGTATTAGTTTTTCTTCCTGTAAATGATCTGCTATCAGCATTAATCCTATTGGCATTTTATCTTTGTTGAATCCTACTGGAATTGAGATATGTGGAAGACCAGCTAAGTTAGGTCCTACTGTTAATATATCTGCCATATAATTTTGCAATGGTGTTAATTTTTCTATCTCTTTGAATTTTGGAGTGACAAAAGGCATTGTTGGAGAGACCAACAAATCAACTTTTTTGAAGGCTTTTTTATATTCTTCAATTATCTTAGTTCTTACTTTTGCTGCTTTTATGTAATAAGCATCTCTATGGCCTGCCATTCTTGCGAATGTTCCTATAATTATTCTTCTTTTGCTTTCATCATTAAAATAATGGCTTCTTACGTTTTTGAAATATTCATTGAAGTTTCCAGTTATTTGTTCTGAAGCGCCATAACGCATTCCGCATAATTTTGCTAGATTAGTTGATGCTTCGCACATAGCTAATAGGTAGTAAGCAGGGATTCCATATTTTTCTGTTAAAGGCAGTTCTATTGTTTCTGTTTTTGCTCCTTGCTCTTCTAATTGTTTTATGCCTTGTTTTACTGAGTTTTTTACTTCTTCATCGATTCCTTTTCCAAATGCGTGCTTAATTATTCCTATTTTCATTCCTTTTATTGATTTTTTTAGGAAATTAGAGTATTTTGGAACTTCTGCGTTAATTGTTGTGCTTTCTTTTTTATCAAATCCTGCAATTATTTCAAGCATTAAGGCAATGTCTTCCATTGTTTTTGCAATTGGACCTATTTTATCAAGGCTGTTTGCATAATCCATCAAGCCGTATCTTGAGACTCTGCCATATGTTGGGCATAGTCCTATTACTCCGCAGAAAGAAGCAGGTGCAACAATTGAGCCGCCTGTTGATTGGCCAAGAGCTATATGTTTAAATGGTGCTTTTTGTGTGAATCCTGCTGCTCCACCAGATGAGCCTCCACAAGCTCTTTCTTTATCAAAAGGATTTAGTGGAATTTTCATGTCTTTTCCAACATTAGTTGAAAAAGAGCCAAAACCAAATGCATCCTGGGCTGTTTTTCCTATTATAGTTGCGCCTTGTTTTCTTATCTTTTCAATAACTGTTGCGTCAAATACTGGCTTGTAGTTTTCAAGGATTTTAGAACCTGCTCTTGATTCTAGATTTTTGACGCAGATGCAGTCTTTTACAGAAACTATTACATTGTTTAGTTTTCCATCTCCTTGTTTTTTTGGAGCTTCATCTATTGTGTTGAAGTAATGATACTCCTTGTTTATTTTCTTTGTTTCTTTTACTGCTTTTTTAGTATCCATGTTACTTTATGGTAATTTTATTTATAACTACATCTTCAACTGGTTTATCCATTGCTCCTGTTTGTATATTTCCAATTTCTTTTACAATATCTATACCTGTTGTTACTTTTCCGAATACTGCGTGTTTTCCGTCAAGCCAGGGTGTTGCTGCCAGAGTTATGAAGAATTGGGAGCCTCCTGTATTTGGGCCTGAGTTTGCCATTGATAAGACTCCTTCTGAATCGTGTTTTAAGTCAGGATGAAATTCATCTTCTATTGAATATCCTGGACCACCTGTCCCTCTTCCATCCGGATCTCCGCCTTGCAGCATGAATCCTTTAATGACTCTATGGAATATTAATCCATCGTAGAATCCTTTTTCTGTAAGGTCAATAAAGTTCTTTGTTGTTATTGGCGCTTTTTCTGTAAAAAGTTCTATTTCAAATGTTCCTTTGTTTGTTTCAAATACTGCAATTTTATTAGTCATTGTATTACCTCCCTGGCTACAGCCAACTACAAATAACATAATTATTAATACTAAACATATACGTTTTCCCATTTTAGTAAATCCTCCTTTTATACAGCCATTGGCCCTTTGAAGTAGCCATCTTTTTTTTCTTTTGTATTAGATAATGCTTCTTCTTTTGTCAGACAAGGCTTAATTTTGTCTTCTCTAAGCATGTTTTTAAGTTCAACCGGCTGAAATGATGCTTTAGTATTTTTGGTGTCTACTTTGTCTAATTTAGAGAATGCTTCGAGAATTTCTTTTAATTGAGGGAGGAATTTCTTTATTTCTGTATCTGTTAGTTTTAGCCTTGCTAAATCTGCTACATGTTCTATTAGTTCTTTATCTACCTTCATTATAGAATAATTATTCTTAGTTTGTTTAAATAATTTACGGCTTATGTATCAAAAGGTTTTTAAACCAAGGGTTTTATTTTATTTGTTAGGATGAGATATGATTTACATGTTCATACACATAATTCAGCATGTTCTGTTTTGAGGCCTGAGACAATTCTTAAAATAGCTAAAATGGTAAAGTTAGATGGTATAGCTGTTGTTGACCATAATAGTATTAAAGGTGGGCAGGAGGTTAAGAAAGCAAATAAAGACCCTGATTTTGAGGTTATACCTTCTATAGAAGTAAGTACAGACAGGGGACATGTTGTGGGGTTGTATGTTAATGAAGAGATAAAGTCTAGGAATTTTTTTGATGTTTCTGATGCTATAAAAAAACAAGGAGGGATAGTTATTATCGCTCATCCTTTTAGAATGATACCTAAGCTTAGGTCTAAGCTTAAAGGAGTTAACGTTAAAAAATATCTAGATGGTATGGAATGCTATAATGCAAGAACTTCTTATTTTGGTAATAGGAGTTCAATAAGATTTGCAGAGAAATTTGATTTAGCTAAAACAGGCGGTTCAGATGCACATTTTTCTTTTGAGATTGGAAGATGTGTTACTGTGTTTGATGGGAATTTGAGAAAAGCTATAAGGGAAAGAAAAACTAATGTAGAGGGCAGCAATGTACTTGGAATTCTTGGTTCTACTTTAAGTTTTGTGAATAAAAGGGTGTTTAGAAGATGGGGATAATGTGGTTTGTGCTGCAATGTTTTTATTTTATGATACCTGCTTATCTTGCGAATATGGCCCCAGTTATTGTAAAAAATAATTTTAAGAAATTAGCTTTTCCTCTTGATTTAGGAGGGGGTATGTTTGGAAAGAATAAAACATTTAGAGGTTTGGTTTTTGGTGTTTTGTTTGCTATAGTTGCTGTTTATATTCAGTTTTTATTATATGGAGTTGGATTTTTTAAGGATTTAAGCTTTGTTAATTATTCAAATTGGATTATGCTGGGATTCTTTCTTGGTTTTGGTGCTCTTTTAGGTGATTTATTGGAGAGTTTTGTTAAAAGAAGAATGGGCATTAAATCAGGAGAAAGATTTATCCCTTGGGATCAATTGGATTTTGTTTTTGGGGCTTTAGTTTTGGTTAGTCTTGTTACAGATATTAGTTGGAAGAAGATATTCTTTATAGCTATAATTAGTATTGTAGGACATATAGTTGTTAATCATTCTGCTTACTATCTTAAAATAAGAAGTGAGAAGTGGTAGTTCTATAATACTTTAGAATAATCTTATTTTTTCATTATCTTTTTTGTTTCTTTTCTTTTTGTTTCTCTTTCCTTTTCTTTTTAATCCATTTTAAGAACTTTTTAAATTTTTCTTCATTTTGTTCAATTAATAGTTTAAGTTTTGATTTCTTTATGTGTTTCAACTGCTCTATTTTAGTTTCAACTATTGTTTTTTCTTTTTCCATTTCAGCTATGACTCTTCTATAGACACTTAAACCATCAAAATACCTTCCTCTTGGCATTGTTCCTTCAATGAAGTATTTCTTTTGGTATTTCTTTAGTTCAGTCTCTCTTCCTTTTATCTCATGCTCAATGCTTTTAATCTGATTTGATAGGCTCATGAAACCAATCTTTTTGGATCTTAATTTAACACTTTGTTGCCATATTTCGGTTAATTTCTTCTCATACTGCTGCATGCCTTGATCAAATAATTTTTCGCCTATCTTATGTTTAAAGAAGTAATCAGTTTGCATTTCTTTTTTCAGTTTTAATATAACTTTTTGCTCATTCTTTAAAACATTTAATCTGTATGCAACTAAGAATATCAGTAGTTTCTTATATCCAATATTAAGGGCAATAGTTAATATAATTAATCCAACAATCAACCAATGCCAGTTATTCACTACAAACCGTATAAGATTAACTTTGCCTTTTGTTTCTAATATATCTGTCAGTTGAGCATCTTTTAGGGAGATTATAGCAGTACTAAATTCTTCTTTTGAAATAGCATCTACAGCAATAGCAATCAATTCCTGTGTACCTTTAAGTTTAAATCCTTTTCTTAGGCCTTCTTCTACTTTTATGTTTAAAGAATTAAGTATTTCTCTGGCTGCAAATGCATCTTCTTTTTTCTTAATTACTTCATCAGAAGCATCTACTGCCTGTTTATATCTCTTTTCTTCAAATAATTCTTCAGCATTTTTTAATAATCTCTTTGTTTTCATAGTTGAGAAATTAGCTTTAATCATTTCTTCAATAGCTAAAGAAGCAATATCTAAGGCTGCAACGGCATCTTCTCTCTTACTTTCATGGATTATAAGTTTTAGAGTTCTTTTATCATTGAGTTTGCTAATAGTATCTCCTTTGACCACATTTCCTACAATGTTTGCTTCTAAGGTATATTCTCCATATTTTAGATATCTTGGAGCATCCATAGTTACTTTAAATTTTCTTGTTTCTCCATATCTGATTTTATCAAAAGAAGACGGCTCTATTTTGACATATTGATCCAGGAATCCATCAATATTCAGGCTGACGTCATTAATTTCGCTGTCTTCATAGTTATTTCCAACTTCCAATTCGAATACATTGCTTTCTCCTTTGTTGATTTCAATTATAGAGCTGCTTTCTTTAATTCTAAATACATCTGTACTGCTGATTACACCTCCGCCTCCTCCGCCTCCACCGCCTCCACCGCCTCCAGTACTGGAAGTAATGGTTGTTGTGATAGTTACAGGCGGAGTTAAACCAACACAATCAGCATCTGTATCTGCTGTACAACCAGAATCAAAATTACATACACCATCATTGCTATTACAACTTACACTAACATTAACACTTATGGTATCATTAGTACTTGAATCAGAAACGGCATTGACTGTTATTGTATTGTTGGTGGCGTTAGGGTCATAGTCTGCTCCTGTGCTAACTATAACAGTCATATTACTCCAGACAATTGATTGTGCAGTTAAATTTGTGAAATTAACTGTTAAATTATCTCCTGAAGTTCTTGACCATCCGTTTGGCAAAGTCCAATTTAAGGTTATGTTAAATATAGTTTCATCTGCGTATTTAGCTAAATTCTTAATTTTTGCTTTAAGAGTTTGTGTGCTTGATTGTGTTACTGTAGTTGGGTAAGTAGGCAATGTTAAATCTAAATAAGGTCCACCAGTATAGGATGATATAACTAGGGTTGTATTTAGTTGAGGTGGGTTTATTGTTTGAACTCCTAGAGCATCTGATGTATCTATAGTTATTTTTGCGTTAGTATCGGTAATCTCATCATCAAAGGTTACATTTATTTCTACGATTATAACTTCTTTTGCTGTAATATTGAATGGTTCTGTTACATTAAATACTGCGGTGTCCCATGTAGATGATAAATCAATAGTAAGATTGTAATCACCAGTATTGTTTATTGTTAAGTTTCCTATACTTCCAACAGTACTTAAAACACCTATGGCTGTTCCTAAATCTGCTGGAGTTCTGTTCCAACTATAATCATATTGTACGCTTACATTATAATACTCTGAATTATTGGAAGTGCCTATACTGTCATTTGCCCATACTCTGTAACTCCATGTATTATTTGTGGTTGGAGTAAATAAGCCACTAGTATAAAGTCCTGTGCTACTGTCATAAGTCATATTGCTGCCATTAAGCCAATCAGTTGCATTATGTTCTTTATACTGAACTATTGCTGTGCCAACTGCTGTATAATCTGTTATGTTTGCACTTACATTCAATTGAATATCTGGATCAATATCATCATTAGAATTTGGAGATATGCTTAAATTTCTGATAATAGGAGGTGCAGATTCAGTTATGCTTATATTCAATATATAATTTGAACTTATATTAAAGTTATTACTTGTATTAAAGTAACCAATTGCAGAAATATTAAAGGTATAGTTGTTATAGTATATTGTTTCAGTAGAATCCTGGTAATATTCAGTTAAATTAAGCTTGAATATAAATCCATTAGAGTCTGTTGTTGCATTAGCATCAAGAACAGAGTTATTATCATAAATTGCAACAATTGCATTTGCAACAGAAGCATTTAGATTATCAGTTGCATTTACATTAACCCACCAATTGAATGTAGCAGAGCTGTCTGCATCAATAGATACTGCAGACCTATCAAAAGTTAAGTTAATTGCATTAAGGGTTGATTCAATTAAAATAAGGTCATTAGTTCCGGAATTATTAATAGCATTGTCTCTAAATTCACCATTTGCGATAGTAGCACCTAAATCTGCAATTCCAATCCTCAATCCAACTGCGCCATTATTTAAAATTTCATTATTCCATATATTATTTCCAAAGGAATTTCTTATATCTATTCCATCAGTGTTTCCAGATATGTTATTAGAAATAATCTGATTATCATTTGAGTCAGAGATATAGATTCCATCATCAGTATTATCGCAGATATTATTTTCTTTTATTATATTTCCCTCCGAACCTTCTACCATATAAATGCCATATTCATCACCATAGCATATTGTGTTATTTACTATTATATTATTTAAGGAAGCATAAATTCTCATATTATGGTCGCTATAACTTCTAATTGTGTTATTTTTTATTATATTATTATTAGAATACAGATAAAGGTAGACCCCATAATTGCTTTCGGTTCCAGTATTCAGTACAGTAATGTTGTTATTTTCAATAATATTATCGGAGCTTGAATATATCATCACACCATGATCCCCAGCAGTTATGTTATTATTTCTAATTATATTTCCATCAGAAGAATAAATGATGTAAATGCCATAATCACTATTAGCACCACCGCTTGTTATTGTATTATTTTCAATAATATTATAGATAGAAGAAGTTACAATATACGCACCATGAGCTGCTTCAGATTCAAAAAGATTATTGCTTATATTATTATATTGTGCACCAGAAGTCATATAAAGAGGGTAGCTATAAGCTTTTACATTATTATTTCTTATAATATTATTCTTTGATGTTAAATATATTTCTATACCATAAGCATCAGTATTACTTATTCCAGTTGCATTTATTTGATTATTTTCAATAATACTTCCATCTGAATTAGCTATATACATACCAAATCTATCCCCTATAATAGTATTATTAACAAAATAATTCCCTACAGGATTATTTGACATTTGCATTCCATCATCATCAGAGCCGGTTCCACCAGTAATTGTATTATTTCTGAAAGTGTTATTCCCGTTTCGGGTTGACATAGTTAACCCTCCTGCAGTTGATGATGTGAAATTATTAAATTCAAAAAGATTATGGTCATTATCTCTACTCATAACAAATCCCCATGAACCCCCTTTGAAAAGATTACCAGAAAAGAAATTATTGTCATTGTCATCATACATATATGTACTATAACTGCTTGTTGAATTGAAAGTATTGTTTATGAAAGTATTCTGATCATTTTCGTTACGTATATAAGAGCCATAACTAGTTCTGGATTTGAAAATATTATCTACAAATAGGTTATTTGTGTTGTCAGTATAAAACCAAAGGCCATATGATGTGTCTGATGTGAAATTATTTTTTGTAAAATTATTATAATCACTATATCTCATACGTGAATAACTAGTTGAACTTGTGAAATTATTTTCTTCAATTAGATTATTATCAGACTGAGATAAATACATAGCGTTTGCACCACCAACATCATTATTTCTTATTATATTATTATAATTATAATCTGAAATATAAAATCCAGTGCTAGTTCCACTTCTTATTGTGTTGTTTTCAATCAAAGAATTATTGATTGTATTTAATCTAAGTGAAATATGTGTGTTTGAGGTAATTGTGTTATTTATTATTGTATTATTGTCTCCTCTATACATACGTATTCCATATGCTCCAGTTGTAGTACCTGTGAATTTACTGCCTTTTATTGTTGAATTATACATGGAGCTGATAGAAGCACCATAATCATAACTTGAACTTCCTCCTGTAAAAGTGCTGTTTATTATTGTCCAATTACCGTTATGGACACTACCGGAGGTGGTGATATATATTCCGTACTCATTAACTCCTGAAAAGGATGAATTAATGATATACATATTATTAGTAGAGTAACTTAACATTCCATCATAATATCCGCTAAGTAAACTGGAATTTTCTATTCTGATATTATTTGAACCTGAACCAACATACATATTTCTGGCAAATTGTTGGATGATGCAGTTCTTTACAGTAAGATCATCATAAGATGCACTGTTAATTATAACGCCATAACCATCAGAATCTGCATCTCCATCAATAGTATGCCCTTCACAATCCAATGTAATGCCGCTTGCACCAATACTGAAGCATGATCCACTATCATTTGGTATGTCAGAATCTAATACATAATATTCACCAGGAGTGCTTAAGGTCTGACATGTTGAGATTGTTGCAAGATTATGAGCGTATGCTTTTTGACCTCCAAACTCAAATTCTAGATGATGTTTACCTGAAGTTAATACATTACTTATTTCATAACTTGTTTCATTACAATAATAATCTTTGATAATTGCTGAATTATTTATCCATTCATAATCTATGGATTCTTCTCCGCATTTTATTTCAAGGAACTTTAAGTCATTGTTTTCATTTTCATTTGACCAGGTAGTTCCATTAATCACAGTTATCTTTAGATCAGCAGTGCCTGATGTATTGAATATAACAGTCCAGTTTCCTCCTACACTAGGGTATGACTGAACATTGAATATATTAATCTCTATTTCATAAGTTTCATTGCTTAGATGAGGCACAATCCAATAGATAGTATCAACCAAACTATCATTATTAGCATCATCATAATCATAAATTTCAACAGGAATTCTTGAATTGTTCTTTATATTATATATTGTGATATCTTTTAATGGTGTTTCTTTAGATAGTTTACTATAGGCTAATATGTTTTCATAATGTATATTTGAACTTACAATAACTTCTTTAACACTATTGCTGATTTCCTTTTCGAAGGTTTCAGGACCAGGTGTTTCATATTCAATTATTATAGAAGAAACATTATCTTCAATGATTATTTCAGTAGTATCTGTTTCATCACTTGCTTTATTAATACCCACAACATAACCTGTAATTTCAAAACCAGATAACCATTCAAAGAATTTTGTAATTATGCCTTTTTCTTCATTAGGGACAATTACATAACCTGTTAATTTATTCTTTTCATTACTCAATTCAATAATTTCTTTATTAATATCTGTTATTTCCCAAACATTACTTCCTACTTTTCTGTCATTTAATTTATTTACTCTTTCATCAACATAATCAATCTTTTGTTCTGTTATGAATGAACTTAAATTTTTAACTTTGTTTGCGTCTTCAACTTTAATCTTATCTTCACTAATTGTTATGTTATTGTTTTCAATAACTTTTTTGACTGTTATATCAATTGCTTCAGAAGTGATATTGACTCTTAGCTTATCTACTGTTTCATTTAACTCAATAGTTTTAATCCATTTAACAGGTTTATTTATTACAGCCATTATTTGTACAGTATTTTCTTTTCTGTCGGTAATATTGGTAACATAACCTTCTACAACACTAACTTTAATCAGATTACTTAATTCAGTGTATTTACTATCGTTGGCTTTGAAGAATATGTATCTATCTCCAGTAAAATTAATTTTAGGTTTAATAGTAGCGATACTGTTTTCAATGTTTATTGTTAGATTATCTGCTTTATTGGCTGTATAGATTAATTCATCTTCATCATAGAAATATTTGTTTAGGTTAAGACTATATTCGCTCTTCATAGCCATTGTTATATTAGTGATTTCTTTGATTAATTTAGGAGCTTCATTAATTCTTAAAGAAGCATTCTTTATAGTTACAGTTATTAGATTACTTAGTACAATATATTCATTATTCTTTGCAATTATTTGCATTTCTTCACTGCCTGCAAAATTAGTATCCGGAATAATGGTTAACAGGTTGTCTTCAAGTTTTGTTTTAATGTTGTTTATTCCGTGTAAATATTTCAGCTTATTATTATTATTATTATCTATGAAATATTTCGATAAATTAATTGTATAGTTTCTATCATTCCATAAGGTAATGTCAGATATATTTTTAACAAGTCTTGGCTCATGATTTTCTTTTTCAACATCCTTGTAAACAGAGTAATCAATGGAATCGATAATTATATTACTATCAATAACTTCAACAACAAGTTTATAAGAACTATCGTTTAGAGCAATTAAACAACTTTCAACACATTCATTTTCAAATGAAATAAACTCGTTATAAAACTTAGCTTCCATTTCTTCTTCATTACTATAGGTAATATCTGAATAAGGAACAGTAAGATTAACATCGTAATAAACAATCTGAACACTAATTTTGTTTTCTAATCCAGAATCATATCTTTCATGGCTTAAGTAGAAACTATCATCCCAGTTTCCAGAACTTTCCATATCAAGGAAACTGCAGCATTTAGAATTACCGTAACATTCAACTATTTCAGAATTGACTTTCCAAATACTGCATATATTTGAGTAGTCTACGTTCCAATTAAATTCTCCATTAATATCAAATTCAAAGATATCTTCTGTAACTTTTGAACCGCCGCCTGAAGTTGAAATTGTTATTTTTTTGTTTATTGAATTTTCTTCATTATTGGTTTCGTTAGATACTGATTCACTTCCTATATTATCATTGACAACTAAACCTGTAACTAAAGGAATACCTAATTCTTCTTTTAATTTAGTAGAGTCAAATACTAGATAACTATTATTTTCTGATTTAAGATAAATTTTGACCATTCCATTCATACCAACTTTGCCATTGAGTTTGATAGATTCTAAACTACCTTCATTACCCATATTCCAATTATATACGTTACTGGAATTAAAATTTAAATTAATAGTATCGGTATAATCATAGCTTTCCATTACGCTAACGAACCCTACATAAGATGGATTCAATAAACTACTGAACATACCAAACAATAAAAGGGCACATAAGACAATAGGAATACTAATTTTCAATAAATGCTTTTTATAAATTCCTTTGTTTATATCAATATAATCATTACAATACTCTAACCATTCTAATCTGCTTTTGCCATCAACCTTATGATTAAGGATTGTATTGTATTTATTTTTACTGATTAATCCTTTCATAAGCCCTGCTTTGGCTATTCTTACCTCTTCCTGAATTTGTTCTTTGCTCTGTTTGATATACTTAAGATTATGCAAGACGTTTTCTCTATCCTGGTTGTTTCTTAATTTACTCATTTTTTATTTTCTTTTTAGCTTTATTATATGAAGTCCATATTGTATTGTATTTTCTTTGCAGTAATTTAGCAATTAAATTAAATGATAAACCTGCATCATCGTGGAGATAAAGAGTAATTGATTCAAGCATTCCCAGATTTCTGCTGAATATTTCAATAGGAATTTTTATATCTCTTTTAACAGAAAGGTCTTTTATCTCCTTATCAGAAAGTTTGAATTGTTCTTTAATATTCGAAAGAAGTAACCCTACGCCAATCTTCTGACTATCTAGAACCCCTGTTTTAGGCATCTATACCTCTTTTTTTATTATTTGTATTTAAACCTTTCTATTTTTTACTATTTAATTGTATTTTATAGCTTAAGAAATACTATTTAATCGGTATTTATCCTATTTAATAAGAGTTTATATTAATTATATCCTATTTAGTAGTAGATTATTATAAAATAAGAAAGGAGAAGTGGTAAGTTTAAGTTCTGAGTCTAGAGTATGCTTCAGTATCTGAATTTATTCTTAATCTTTCATCTAATGCGGTAGGATCATGCAATGTTTCTCCTGTTTCTGGATCTAGCGGAGATAATCTGGTTTTAACTTCTCCATCTGGCTGATTTTCTTGTTCATCTATCCAATATAGTTGGGCAGTCATATAAGTTGGGCGTCTTTGTCTTATTTGATTTATAGTATTTATATCCATAGCAGATCCATCTTGTATTATGTAGGGAGTATACCATTTATCTTGATATTTTCTTTCGATACCAGCCCCCCTTAGTTCATCTTCTTGTGGTGTAAGAAATTCACTCCACTCAAACTTTTCTAATCTATCTTCTTCCATATAGTAGATTGTTATTATTGATTTTATAAAACTAACTGATTTTTTAAAATATCAGAAATAAAATTATTGCTATCAATACAAATGAAATATGTTTTAATATATTTATTGTTGTTTGTTTTTTGTCTTTGGTTGTTAGTAAGGTTCCTGTTGGAAGTCCGTAAAAGAAGATTAATGGGGCTTCTATTATGAACAGATTAATATTTCTTGAAGAAAGGTAGAATATAACTGACAATAAGATGTATGTATAAATTGTATCATTGAATTCTTTTTTCTTTTTTGTTATGTAAATTATTATGCATGCAAGCAATAATAAGATTGCAATGTAGTTTAGGTCAAGGAATATAAATAATATTATGAAGATTGCTGAAAGGATTGCTTTTTGCAGGAAAAGAAAGTATTTTTTTCCTGGCTTTATCTCTTCTTTTGCTATTAGTGCAAGTATGAAACCCATAAATAATCCTATGTATGAGGCTAATGCTGTTAGAGAATAATTTAATATATTCATAAGGCATCCATTTGTTTGACTCTTTTGTGATGTCTCTGTTCTTTTGAGAATTCTGTTGTTAAGAATGTTTTTATTATCTTTTTGTAGTTTTTTGCTGAAGGAGTTCTTGCGCCTAAGCAGATAATATTTGCATTGTTGTGTTGTCTTGCTGTTTTGGCAGTGTATTCATCATAGCATAATGCAGCTCTTATTCCTTTTATCTTGTTTGCACTCATGCATATTCCTATTCCTGAACCACATACAAGTATTCCTGTTGAGTTTGTTTTTGCTACTTTTTCTGCTACTTTTTTTCCATATACTGGATAATCTACAGCTTCTGCTGAATTTGTTCCTAAATCTTCGACTTTGTAGTCTAGTTCATTTAGATATTCTTTTATCTTTTCCTTTAATTCAAAGCCTGCATGGTCTGAGCCGATTATTATTTTATTCATTTTCTATTTTCACCACCAAATCTTCCATATATTCTTTATCTTCTGCAAATATTCGTATTTGGCAGAGATATTGGTCATTAGGAATGTTTTTATTTAATCTTAATAATAGGATGTTTGTTTTGTAACTTCCTGATTTTATATTATCTATATTTCTTGTGAATGGCTGACTTATAGCTTTTTTATCACATGTTAGGTATATTTCGGCTCCTTCTTTTGGAGCGCAATTTGGATCTCTGCTTTCTTCATTAAAATTTGGACAGTACATATCTCCTTCAATATTGCTTATTAGGCATGGAGATTTTTCGCCATTATTCTTACAATCCATTCCTGTAAACATGCCTGTTGTGCAGTCTGGGTCATTTCTTTTGGCATTACTTTCAGTATTGCACATTTCTGTTGTGTCATCAACATCTATAAAGCATATGCCGTCAGCTTTACTACATAAATCTTCTGTTTTTATAAACTCTCCTTTATTCCAGTCTTTTCCAGACGGATTTAATATGCTGAGTTTTGCTACTTCTACAGTGCCTTCTGTTGCCTGTACTGGATTTCTTGATAGGGTGATTGGTTTTGATAATGATGGTTTAGGTGGGTCTGGTTCCTGTGAAATTTGTTCATCAAACTTTGAGAACATTTTTCCCAGCATGCCTTTCATGAAGACTAGCCCCAAACTTAAGAATGTTATTGCAAGGATTAAAACGACAATAGCACCGACAGAAATCTCCATTGACCCTTTTTTAGAAATGTTCCTTTTCATATCTAATTTATTAATTTGGAGGTTTTTAAATGTTTTGTTAACTCTATATATTTTTATAATTTTGCTTGGCAGCATTGACAATGCTGCGCTCCGTGCGAGTTAGATATTGTTTGATACAGCCAAGTACTTTCGCAAGACAATAAGTTCTGCTTGGACTTCACTAGGCAGCATTGACATTTGAACTTGTGGTAATGTTTGTTATGTTACAATCATGAATAATCCGCCAAGCATCAACACAATAGAAATTATTTTTATAGATATTGTTTTTATATCAAATTTTTCTTTGAGTATTTTAGGGAAGAATTTAGATATTATTACTGCTAAGATAAGTACAAATACTGCTTCAAATCCTTCTGCTACCTGAACAAGTGAAACAGGGCCTTGTTGTATTGCCAGATAAACTAAGAACATCCCAGTCATTCCCATTATTTCTGCACTGTATACGATAATTGTTTTTTTTATGTTTAAATCTTTGATTATCTTTTTTGTTGAGCTTCTTGCTTTCGATGAGAAAAGGAAAATAACTATAATGGCAATTAAATACCCTGCTTCTCTATGGATCATGGTTGTTGCAAGGTTTATTTCTGAAATGTATTTTAAGATAACTGTTTGAGTAGACCAAAATAAAGAGGACATTAAAACTAATAATGCTCCAATAGAGAGTTTTATTTTATCTTCTACTTTTTTGAAAGATATTAAGATAGTACCTATAAAAATCAATGCAAACGCAAGGTATTGTCTCATTGTAAGGATCTCGTTTAAGAATATTGTTGACAGAATTAATACAATAATTGGACTTATTCTGGATAATATGAAGACTCTTGATACTTCTTCTTTATGTAATGCTTCTATGTAGAAATAACATCCAATCATAGTAAATACTCCGCTTAAAATTGCCAGAAATGCTTGTGTTCCTTTCAATAGTGTAAATGGCTGGAATAATAAGAGGACTAATGTAAATAATACAGTTGGTACTATGAAAATTAAATATCCTATTGAATCTTCGATATATTCAACTCTGACAAATTTATGGATTATGCCCATTATTGCCCAGAGTGAGGTTGCAATTAAAACAAGAATTATCCAATTCATTTTTACAGTAAAAACAATAATAGTGTTTTCCTCCCTATTTCTTTACATATATCCTTTATTTTGCCTTGTTTTTCTTTATTTAAATAATATTTCCACCCGTGCTCTTTTTTCTTTTTAATAATAATCTGTTGTTTTACCAGGCCATCAATGACTCTTTTTACTTTATCAGTTTTTTCAGGAGGAAACCCGCTTTTTAATACATCGATATAAACAGAACCTTTTCCCCAGCAATCTAATATTCTTAGTTTTGTTATAACTGTTCTGCTTATTTTTATATACTCACTTTTATAGATTTTCATCATTTAGGGGGGAGTTAATGAGGTATATAAATAAGCAGTTCATTTTTGAGCCACTAGAGGTTTAAAATAGAAACCTTTAAATATGCGACTTGATTACTCTTATTTATGAAATCATTATTTTTAAAATCTCAGGGAAATAATCCCAAGAACAGAATATGGGAGTTTTTAATAGTTTTCAGAGAATATGATTATAATATCAAGGATATAGCTAAGAATTCAAAAATCAGCTATAGCAGCGCAAAAAGGCTGATAAAGGATTTCTTAAAGAAGGGAATAGTAATACAAACAAGAGAGATAGGCAATGCAAAAATGTATAAGCTGGATATAAAGAGCAATGTGGTTAAGAAATTCATGGATTTTTTCTGGGCTGTTGTTGATTCTGAATCAGAACTTAATGAAGGGAATGTTGAAGATTATGCTTCAGCATCTATCGGTCCTGTTTCTGCTATTTAAACTTGGAATGTCCCCATTGAATCAATAAATCAACATCTAATTTAGGAGTATCACATGCACCAAAACATGAACCTAGCCAGATTACTACTTTTGCATCTGTTTGTTTTTCTATCTGTTTTGTTATTTCCTTTGCTTTTGGCTTTAGGCCATCAGGCAATTGTATGCAGACAGAACTAGCTTTATTGTCTTTAATTTCTATAATTACTTTATTTAGGTTTAAGTTGTACATACTAAGAGTAGAGTTTAGTTTTATTTAAAAAATTATCTTTCTTGTTTTGGTTTAAGAATACTATACCAATGAGTTGGGCTATTTACTGGTTTTAGTGGTTCTTTAGATAAATTTTCAGGTATTGGTTTATTTACATTAGTAGGTATTCGGAGCATTGCTTTATCGGGATTATCTCTAATTACAATTTCTAAATCACCTTCTACCTGCATTTTATACGAACGGTTTCCATCATCATCTAATTTTATTCCTGTGCATCTAACTTCATATTTTGGAGAAATATAGATGGTTGTATCTTTTTGTGATTCAAATTTACGTTTAATTTCTCCAGGGAGAAGTCTCCTTGTTTGTTCTTCTAGTTCATAATTAGGTAAATTAGGGTTAGTTACTGGAATATAGACTATTAGATCAAGCGGTTGAGTTTTGGTTTTTATTTTGCGTGGTGATTTCCTGAGATGTATTTTCATTGTTATTTTATGTGATTCATAATACTAATTGTAATAAGGGTGGTTTATTGCCTTTGATTTTTTAAGTTTAATTCTTAACCCTTTTTGGTGGAGCACCATATGCTACTACTTTTAAACCTGATTCTATTAACGTTTTTATTGAATCTTCTACTACCTTTTTTCTTGTATATGAAGCGTGAATTACTTTTGTGGGCTTTTTATTATTATCTACAGCAGAAACAATGCCTGCATGGGTGGGAACTTTGCTTTTTCCATTACTAAAATAAACAATCCATCCTAATGCTACATTAGCATTTATATTTGGTTGATATAAACCACAAGCTTGTTGATATGTTATTACATTTTGTATTCTTCTTGCAAACATAGGATTTTCAGGCACATTATTAAAGTTGTTAATGCCGAATAAATCTAATATATATGCTGCTCCTTTTTTCCAACCATCTAGCCTTTCATTAGATGTAGAATAAATATTCTTGTGTAAAATTGCATGTTCTGTAATTGTTTTTTCTAAACCTGCAGCACGTACAAAAACATCAATACAAGAAGGATTTTCTGGATTATCTTTAGAAAAATAAGGTAATCCCATCATATCTCTTGCATTTGCTAATACTTCAATGTTTGGTTCTGCTTGTTCAACACGATTTAGAAGTTTTGTTTGAGGAACATTTGCTTTTTGTTCTAAGGATATTGTTGGTTCCATCTTCACCATCTTTTAGAATTATTAAAAATCTAAGAACAATTCATCCATTTCATATGAGCTTAGCTTTTTTTTGTTTAGAACAGCCATTTTTGGTTTTTTGCCATGGGCTCCTCTAATCTCATCAAATTCAAATTCATCGCTTTTAGTTTCAAATGCGTCTTCCATTTTATTCCCCTATAAGCCCTAGTTTTTCGTATTCTCTTAGTTTTCCTACTTCTTTATCTACTGCTTTTCTTTTTTCGTCACTCATTTTTTCATTGTCTTCTTTTGTCTCTAATTTCGATAAAAGGCTCATTTTTGTTCAAATACAGTGAGAACTAGCTTATATATAAACCTTTCGTTTTTGTTGTTATTTTGAAGTAGTGACTTTTTTAAGAAAGAGTTTGTTGTATTTTTTACAGTCGAGACAGTATATTATCAATTTGTTTTCTTTGGTTCTTACCCTACAGTTTATGGAAGGGATCAATATACCATAGCAATGCTTGCAAAGCTGTCTTTTGATGGTTTTTGAGAGCTTTATCTTGTGTTTCATGTATAAATACCTTATTTTCTTAGAATAGGTCAAAGATAGCTTTTTATTGCCTTTTTTATAGTTAGCTTTAGCTTTTTTAAGTAGTTCCGGGATTAGGTTTATTGCTTCTTTTTTTGCTTTAAGCTTCTTGGCTAATCTTCTTCTCATACTTATACTGTTTTTTTAATACTTATATTAAACTTTCTTTTTATTTTAATGTATAATATACTTTACAAAATAGTAAAATTTATATAGTTAATGTATAATCTTATTTACATTATGTTAAATTATGTTAAAAAATACAGGAAAATTCTTAAGCTCAGGCAGGAAGACCTTGCTGAAAGTCTTAATGTAACTAGGCAGACTGTAAATGCAATAGAATTGGGAAAGCATGACCCTAGTCTTAAATTAGCTTTTAAATTAGCTAAGGTGTTTAATTGCAGGGTTGAAGAGTTATTTGGTGTTGGTGATAACTGAAACTTTATAAATGCGTTTTGATTACCTTTCTTTAGAATGTTTAAATTCTTAAAAAAACTGTTTTCTGAACCAGAAGAGGAAGAACAAGTTAGAGGGAAAGAGATTAAAGTAAGTGAATTAAATGCTTGGTTTAAGTCTAAATCTGATAATATTTTTAATGATTTAAATGTTAAGGTTAAATCTGTAAAGATAAGAATTAAGGAAGAGATAACTAAAGCAAAGGATAACTTAGCTATATTGGGTGTTGCAAAACTTCATAATCCTAAGATAAGTGTTAAAGAGATACAGTTTATGGAGGGCAATAGGAGAGCATATATTTTAGCGGTTAATAATTTTCTAAGAGGAGTTGAGTTAGAAAAGGAAGATTATTCAGCTATATTGCATTTTTGCAGTAGTTTTGAAGATAAATTAGAGAGATTTGGAAAATCTACTGTTAGGACATATCATATCTTACAGGAATTTTTTGCTAATGAGGGCAGGAATATAGCGATTAATATTAAAAATTTAGATGCTTTAATTAAGGAATTAAAGGCGGCTATTGGAAAAGCTAAAATTCACAAGATTAACGAGATACAGGATAATATAACTGAACTTAATAACAGTATAAAACAAAAAAATGAATTTGAGGTTTTATTGGAAGATCAGGAGAAAGTAAAATCTGGTTTTATAAAAAATAAAGCAGAACTTGAAAATGAATTGGAGAGTTTGCTAAAGGGCAAGGGATATAAGCAGCTTAATGAATTGAAGGTGGATAAAGAAACAATTTTAGCAAGTATAAGGGAGCATAATGCTAAGATAGTTCATGCTTTTTCTGTAATGGAAAGGCCTCTTCGAAAATTAACTAGAGTTGTGATGGAAGATAATGAAGTGTTGAAGAAATACATCGAGAATCCTGTTGAAGCTTTAGTTAATGATAATGAATTAAAGATTGTTAACTTGTTGAAGAAGTTAGAACACAATATTAATAATTATACTTTGGATTTGAAGGATAAAAAGAGGGAAAAAGTATTGGAGACAGTTAAAGGACTTACAGAAGAGTTTCTTAGGGAATTTATTAATAAGCATAATGAACTTGAAGATAAATTTAAGAAGTTAGATGATGCTATTAATGAGAATGAAGCTCTTAAGATGGAGAATAAACTTAGTTATGAATTAAGCAATGCTAAGGGCAATCTTGAAAAAGTAAGTATAGAAATATTAAATAAAGAGCAAGAACTTAGCAAGATAAATATTAAAGGAATACAAGGTAATTTAGAGAAAGAGATAAATTTGTTGTTGGGTACTGATGTTGTTATTGGTTGATTTTCTATTTAAGTGCATTTATTGCAACTAATTTTTTTGATTCTAGGTATTTAATTGCTGCTCCTCCTCCTGTAGAAAAGTTAGCTTTTATTCCCCCATAAGCTGTTCCTGAGTCTCCTCCTGCAAAGATGGCCACATTTATGTTGTTAAATGCTTGACCTATATTCTTAGTTCCTTCTGCAAATCCACCTTTTTCTTTTTCAAAAACTCCAAATGGTCCGAAACAAACTCCAACGTTTGCTTGAGATAATTGTTCTAATTTTTCTCCTTCATATATACAATCAACAATAGCATAACCTTTTGGAACTTCATCTGATTCTGCTATTTTTTTTGCATTTGTGAATCCACCTTTGGTTGGTTTTGCTATTGTTAAATAATCAGGCATTATTATATTTTTAACATCATCTAAAAATTCTTTTGTTTTTGCTACATAATCTTCTTTATCTTTTTCAGTTATTTTTGAAATTCCTATACTTCTTCCCTGGGCAGCTCTTACAACATTGTATACCAGGCCACCCATATAGGTTTCATTAAATTCTCCACTTAATTTTGCTAATGCATTTATTTTTTCTTTTAGTTTTGCTCCACCTATACAGAGATATTTTGGACTTGCATTATTCATAACACTAGACCACGTATCGATTTCTTTTTGCATTAATAATCCTATAGCGACTGGTTTTTTACCTTTGAATAATGTAGGGATACCATAAATAGAAGCATGTTTTCTATGTGCTGTTCCGAATGCATCATTGATGTATACATTTCCAAGTTTTGCAAGGGATTTAGCAAATATAACATTGTTAGATTCTTCTTCAGGATGGAATCTTAGGTTTTCTAATAAAGTTATATCTCCATCTTTCATGCTTTCGATTGTTTCTTCAACTTTTTTCCCAATACAATTACCTGGAAAAGCAACTTTTGCGTTAAGTTTTGATTCTAAAGCTTTAGCAACACATTTTAAACTATCTTCTCTTACTACTTTTCCATCTGGTCTTCCTAGATGGGACATTAATATTGCTTTACCTCCCCTTTCTGTAACATACTGAATCATAGGAAGAGCAGCATTAAATCTTTCTTCTTTTGTTATTTCCTTTGGATTTCTTGAAGAAACATTTAAATCAAGTCTTATAAGAACTTTTTTCCCTTTTAGATTTAATTTATCTAGGTTTATCATATTTAACTACCTAAAAAACAAAGTTGCTATTAACTATATAAATTTTATCATCTTTTTCCGAATATATTCCGTATTTTATTCAGGAAGTTTATGAGGTTGCTATAACTTAGCTTTATTGCACTGTAAGGGCAATTCTCATGACAACAGTAGCATAGAACGCATTTCTTTCTGTCGAATTTAGGATAGGGGCTTAATTTGATTGCATCAACAGGGCAGACATCTGAGCAGATGTTGCATTTTTTGCATTTGTTTTTCTTTAAATATGGTTTTAGAGATACAAGATTGAATATTAATTTAACAATGGGTTCAGGTAATTTGCTTGATAAATTACTTTTCATTGATGGCTTTTTGAAATTAATTCTTAGGTTTTTTTCTCCAATAACTTTTATATCTTCTAATTTTGAGAATATTCCTCTGTCTATTGCATGTTTTATTGTTTTGATATCTAATGGAGCATATCCTATAATTTTTGAAGCTTCAATGTCTAAAGCTACAGCGTCTTTTGAAGCTAATATTAATCCTGCTTTTTTTGGTATTCCTGCAGAGCCAGGGCCATTTCCTTCAAGGCCTATAATGGCATCCATTATGTTTAAATTAGGAGTTACATGTTGGTAGATATCTAATAGTAAGTTACTAAACATATCTTCATTGGGGGCTAATGCGTGCTTTTTTGATTTACCCCCTCCTGGAATGCATCCGAACATGTTCTTTACAGCTCCGGTGTATTTTGTTAAGACATGTGTTTTTAGTTTTGGTACGTTTATGATTAGGTCTGCTGTGAATGGTTCTTTTGCAATTATGAATTTTTTTAGAACCTTTGCGTTATTGTTAATGATTTCTTTTCTTTCTGAAGCTTCAAAGGAGATTAATCTTGCATTGTGTTTTCTTGCTATGTCTGCTATTCCTGAAACTTCGAATGCTTTTTTTGTTCCGCCATATGTAATTACTCCTCCTGAATCTCCTATCCAGAGTTCATTATTGTTTTCTTTTAATAAGATACATAATGCATCTAAAATAGCAGGGTGTGTGTCAACTGCTGTTTCTGGCTTTTTCTGACCAAGAACGTTTGGCTTTAGAAGTATAGTCTTGTTTTTTGGAATTTCAAAATCTATGTTGATTAAGGATTGTTTGATTACTTTATAGATCTCTTCTACATTGTAATCATTGCATTTTAGAATTGATACTTTTGCCATAATCAAAGAGAGAAATCTCATGTTATAAAAGGTTTATTAAAAAATACTTACAGGTTTTTCTTTTTGAAGAATAGAAAATAGATTAATGTTATGATCAATGCTATAATTATTACTCCTACGATTATACCATTGGTTGTAATAATCCCCCCTTCTAATTTTTTACTTGACCAGTTAAATCCCGATATAACTCCTCTTGAAATGCTATACCATCCTGCTAACGCTGAGATCGATGTAGCTATCAAAAGAATTTTATTAAACTCTAATTGCGTCTTCTGAGAGAATTGTGATTCTAGTCTTTGTAAGTATTCTATACCTTCTTGGTTAATTTCCCAATAGTTTATACCTTTTTCATTTATAGTTTTTGGGGTAAGTTCAACGTACTTGCCGTTAGGGAAGTGTAATTTTTCTAATATTTTGCTAATCTTTTCTTTGGGATATCTTGTAGAATTTGCTATAGCTTCATCACTAACTTTTTTATCGGTTCGATGTAGATATCTCAGTACTTTTAATTGAACTTCTGTTTTAGTAATCATTTTCAATTTTTTATTGTTCAATAGAAAAGGGAATATGCCATATTATTTAAATAGTATTATTTTTGCCTATTCTTCAACAACTCTCCTTTAATTTCTTCTCTTAGTTTGTTCCAGGGTTTTTCTATTTCGCTGTATGGTTTGTCTTTGTTTTCCAGGATGAAGTACATTTTTCTTATCTTTTCGCTGTGTTTGCTTAGGGGTAATAAGTTTTTAACTAGCTTTGCTACGTCCTCTTTTCTGTTGATTGTTAGATTGTAAATATCTCTTTTGAATTGGCCGCTTGGACTCTTAGATCCTTTCATGGTTTCTAAATGAAAAACTGTTTTGTAACCGAAAGATTCTAGTTTTTCTTTTATGTTTTCAAGGATTAATTTGTCTCCTGTTCTTAATCTAAAAGTGAATCTTGAATGTATATCATGACTTTTTGTAAAGTGCCAGTTTCCTTCACAATCCATGTATGCAGCCAGGAATTGATAGAAATATTCGTCATTTCCTAATATCCAGCTTGGAATATTGGCTGGTTTCTCTAAAAGGAAATCAAATGAAACATCTAAATCCACGTAAATAAACCATTCATCGCCTCTGGCTTTGTTTTTCGATAAATAAGTTTTAGTTTCTCCATATCTATCAAAAGATTTTTTTGTGAGATTTATTTGAGCTGTGTGGGTGGATGTTGTTTGCATTCTTACGGATATGTTTTTTTGTTTTGCGTAATAATCACCTGCTCTTAGTCCTAGGAAGAATGCTTTTTCATCTAGATTATCTGAAAATGGTTTTTTAAACTTTTTAGTATTCGCTTGTGAAAGGGTTTTTGAGGGAATTCCAAATTTCTTAAACTTTTTTAGAATAGACCTTCCATATTTTATTCCGTATTTGTTTGCTATTTGCTGGGTTGTCCAGTTTTTATTCCAGTAAAGATCATAAAGTACTTCTTTAGGAATATTAACTTTTCTTAAGTAAGCAGGCCTCCTTTTAATATTAAATTTTTTGAGCCAATAAAGTATATTTGTATTATTACAATCAAATTTTTTACCGATTTGAATTAATGATAATTTTTGTTTTAGATATAGCTCTTCCAATTGTTCTTTTGTAAATTTTAATCCTTTCTTCATTCTTAATCACATAATACCTATTTCAATTAAGAATGTAAGATAAAAGGATTTATAAATTTTTCTATTTTAAAGATACAATTGGAACTAGATTAAAAAAAGAAAAATTAAATAAAAAGTGGTAAAAATACAAGGGCTACAATACTAATCAATTTGATTAAAATATTAATTGATGGTCCCGCAGTATCTTTCAGGCTATCTCCTGTGGTGTCACCGATAACTGCTGCCTTATGTGCAGGACTTCCTTTACCACCAAAATTTCCAGATTCTATATACTTCTTTGCATTATCCCAAGTCGCTCCTGCATTGGCCATGAATACAGCCATTAAAAATCCTGTTACCGTAGCACCAGCAAGCAATCCTCCTAAGGCTTCTATTCCTAGGAATAGCCCTACTAAAATAGGGGTTATTATTGTGATTAAGCTTGGAAGTATCATTTGCTTTAATGCTGTTCCAGTTACTATGGATATACATTTGTTTGAGTCAGGCTTTGCCTTTCCTTGCATAAGGCCTTTTATGGTCTTAAATTGTCTACGAACTTCTTTAACAATACTTTCTGCGGCCATTCCTACTGCTTTAATAGACAGAGCTGAGAAAACAAATGGTAAAACTCCTCCAATAAACAATCCTACAATCACTTTTGGTGTTGTTATGTCTATTATTGTTGGCTTTCCTGTTAATTGAGCTGCAACTTGTGTGAAGGAAGCAAATAATGCAAGGGCTGTTAGGGCAGCTGAGCCTATTGCAAATCCTTTTCCTATTGCTGCTGTTGTATTTCCTACAGCATCCAGCTTTTCACATCTCTTTCTTATCTTTCCACCTAGATTTGCCATCTCTGCTATGCCTGCAGCATTATCAGCTACTGGACCATAACAGTCTGTTGCTAATGTAATTCCTAATGTTGAAAGCATACCTACTGCTGCTATTGCAATTCCATATAATCCAGCGAATTGATATGATATTAATATTGCTGCGCATACTGTTAAAACAGGGATTAATGTTGACATTAAACCTACAGATAAACCTTGTATTAGATTAGTTCCTGCTCCTGTTTTAGCTGCTTCTGCAACTTCCTGTGTAGGTCTTTTGTGGTCTGAAGTGTAATATTCTGTTGCTAAGCCTATTATTATTCCTGCTGCTAAGCCGGAAAGCATTGCATAGAAAACGCCTAATCCATGTGAATTAGGTATGACATATCCTATTACAAAAAATGAGGCAATTGCCATTATTATTGATGATGCCCATATTCCTTTATCTAGGGCATGCTGTGCTTTGCCTCCTTTTGTTATTTTTACAAAATATGTTCCTACTATTGATGAAACAATTCCTAATGCTGCAAGTACTAATGGTAGAATTACATAACCTTTTGCTACATTTGTTGTTATTAAAATTGTGGTTCCGATAACCATTGCAGCTATTATTGAATCAACATAACTTTCAAATAAGTCAGCACCCATTCCTGCTATGTCTCCCACATTATCTCCTACGTTGTCTGCTATTACAGCAGGGTTTCTTGGGTCATCTTCAGGAATTCCTGCTTCTACTTTTCCTACTAAGTCTGCACCAACATCTGCTGCTTTTGTGAATATGCCTCCACCGACTCTTGCGAATAGGGCAATAGATGATGCACCAAATCCAAAACCATAGATTATATTTGGATCACCAAAAATCAGATAAAGAATTGTTACTCCTAAAAGGCCTAGGCCAACGACTGTAAGGCCCATTACTGTTCCTGAAGAAAAAGCAATGTTTAATCCTTTGTTTAATGAATGTTTTACGCCTTGCGCTGCTCTTGAATTTGATTTTGTTGCAATTCGCATTCCAATATTTCCTGCTAAAGCAGAGAATATTGCTCCAACCACAAATGCTATTGCAATGTTTTGTCCTATGAAAAAGAATAGGGCGGCTGTTACAACAACAACAAATACGAGTAGAATTATATATTCCTTTTGTAAAAAAGTCATAGCTCCCTTATGTATCATATCAGAGAGTTCTTTCATTTTCTCATTTCCAGGAGAGTTCTTCATTACTTTTATTGCTTGGTATATTGCGAATCCTAATGATAGGATGCTTATTGCTAAAATTATGTATAATATCATATTTCCACCTCGTTATTTACAGAAAGTAGATGATATAAAAAGCTTTCTAAGTGGGGTACAGTTAATTTTTGTGATTTGTGACAATACTGCGCTTCGTGCAACTGTATTGTATTAAGATGCGAGCAAGGATTCTCACAAAGCAATGTATTTTGTTAGAACTTCGCTTGGCAGTATTGTCACTAATTATTTTGTTACCAATTTAATCATATCTACCATTCTATTACTATAACCCCATTCGTTGTCATACCATCCTACAACTATTAGGTTGTTTCCTACGCAGGTTGTCAATTGAGAATCAAATAAGCAGGAATGGGGATTTCCTATTACGTCTGTTGATACTAAAGCTTCATCTGAATATTCGATTATTCCTTTGTATCTTGTTTTAGCCATTTTTTTGAATAATTCATTAATCTCTTCTGTTATGCATAGGTTTCGTTTTCCTTCTAGTTCTGCTACAAAATGGCATAATGATGCATCTGGTGTTGGTACTCTAATTGCAGAGCCAATAATTTTTCCTTTTAGTTCTGGAATAACATCTCCGATTGCTTTTGCAGCTCCTGTTGATGTTGGAACTATGTTTAATGCAGCAGATCTTGCTCTTCTTAAATCTTTATGGGGGCCATCTAATAGCATTTGGTCACCCGTGTAAGAATGAATTGTTGTCATGACACCATCTATAATTTTATAATGGTCGTTGATTACTTTAGCCATAGGTGCAAAGCAGTTTGTTGTGCATGATGCGTTTGAAACAATGTCTTCTTTACGGTATATATTATGGTTAACGCCCATAACAATTTGTTTTATTGGCTTATCCCCTTTTGGAGGCGCTGAAAGTATTACTTTTTTTGCTCCTGCGTTTATATGTCTTTGACATTCGTCATATTCTCTAAATCTTCCTGTGCATTCTAATGCAACATCTATCTTTAGTTTTTTCCATGGAAGTTTTGCGGGGTCTTTTTCTGCTGTTACTTTTATTTCCTTTCCATTTACAATTATAGAATCTTTTTTGGCTTTTATGGTTCCTGGAAATTTGCCATGCACTGAATCCCATCTTAATAAATGCGCTAATGTGCTGGGATCTGTTAAATTATTTATTGCTGTGAATTTTATTTTTCGGTTATTTATTCCTGCTCTTAGAATTAGTCTGCCTATTCTTCCGAAACCGTTGATTGCAACCTTTATCATGATAATCACCCTTTTTTTAATAAATCCTTTTTGGTCTATTTAAACTTTTTTAATCTTAGCAACAAAGAATCCTGTAGTGTCATTGTCCTGAGGCCAGATTCTAAGGCATTTTTCTATTTCTTTACTGTATTTGTTTTTTTCAAATTCTAATATTGGTTTTGAACGCTTTATATTTAGTTCTATTTTTTCTAGTTTTGCATTTTCGTGTTTTTCTAATAATGAGTTAACTATTCCTTCGTCTTCTTCTGGTTCTAAGGAACAAGTTGAATAAACTAATGTTCCATTGTCTTTTAGTATTTCAAATGCTGTTTCTAATAATTGTCTTTGTTGTCCGCATAATCTTTTTATAGCGTCGGGATTCCATATTCTTAATGTTTTGAAGGATTTTCTTATTGTTCCGGTTCCAGAACAGGGAGCATCTACTAATATTTTATCAAATTTTATGTTTGAGTTTTTGAAATATCTTCCTTCCATTAAAGTCATTATTGAATTTGTGATTCCCATTCTTTGTAAGTTGATGCCTAATGGCTGTAATCTCATATATTGGTAATCGTTTGTTATTAAGATTCCTTTATTCTGCATGTATTGCGCAATTTGAGATGATTTTGAGCCTGGTGCTGCGCACATGTCTAGTATGATTTCTCTTGGTTTTGGATTTAGTATAATTGGAGGTATCATAGAAGCTGCTTCCTGGACATAATAATAACCTAGTTGGTGTTCCATTGTGTTTCCAATGTCTCTTCTTCCTTCTTTTTCTGCCCAGAATCCTTCTTTGCACCATGGAATTTGTGTTAATTTCCAGTCTTGTTTGTTTAAACGCTCTTTACATTCTTCTATACTTATTTTTAAAGTGTTAACTCTTATTGATCTTCTTAAGTAAGTTAGAGAAATATCTTTGAATACTTTCCAATCTGTTAGTTTTTCATATCTTTCTATGAATTTCTGCTTGAATTCTACTTTTTCCTTTTCCATATAAGATTAAAAGTAAAGTTTGTTTAAAAATGTTATCAAATATACGTATTACAGTATAGAAATGTTTATATAATTTATATATGCTCTATTCTTTATGGGGAGGAAATCAGTTAGGTCACGTGATTCTAAACTACATAGTCCCATGCAATCTGGATCTCTTGAGGACCAAATAATAAAGGCAGTAGGGATTCTTCATGGGGCTTTGCTTACGAGATGTTTGCCTTATCATAATCCAGCTTATGCTATTTTATCTGGTCAACCTTTTTCTAATTTTGAAGAAACAGATACTGCTCCTATTCATATAGATACTGAACCAGTAGGCCTTACTGAGCTTTATTGGCGGTTTGTTGAACAAGCAGCTTCAACTTCTAATCAAAGATTTAGGCATAACCCTCCTATATTGGGTTTTAAGAAATTTTCACTTGCTAAAATTCTTAGAGAGAAGTGGTTAGCAGAATTTACAGAGAGAACAACTTTAGGAGACCTTGGATTAATAGTTGAAAAAGAGGGGCTTGTGAATCCCAACCGTTTTGTTAGAGCTAATCAAAGAGGGGATGTGCATGCCAGAGTATGGGCTGAGCATCTTTTGCCATATTATCGTACGATGGGTTATGATTTATCTACTTTTATAAGTTCACAATATTCGAATACTTCTGAATTTATGAATGTTTTAAAAGCAGTTTATATCTTGAGGTTAAGTACCCCTACTGATATAATAGATTACTTTGGTATAAAAAGAAAAAGAGACAGGGATAACGCAAGAATAAGAATTAGTAACCATCTTGACAAATTGAAAGGAGCAGGATATCTTAATGTATCTAAAGCAGAAAAAGGAGGTCTCCCTAGTACATTTAAACTAAATGCTAAATCACATCTTGCTGAAGGGATTTATACAAGAATGTTGTATCCTTTATTAGAATATTCAAAAAGAGCAGAAAGAATATTACAATTAGATGCAGATGAATCTGTAAAATTATCAAAATTACAAGGAGTAAAACAAAAGTTAGAAAATGGGGAGTTAGATTGTAATTATCAAAGAGTTCTTGTACTTAGGGGCGATTCTAATGGTTTGACAAGAGCTATAGTACAAAATGCAGATGAGTGGAGTGGATTTGATCTTTATGTAACTCAAGGCAGTCTTGAAAATCCCCAAGTTGATTCTTGCCCACATATAGCTATACTAGATCTTAGAAAGAGTGGGGGTAGAACGAGGGGATGTGTAAAGTCGTATGCACGAGTTGGTACAAAAGAACCATTGTATTTTAAATTAATCAAAACATTACCATCTAATACAAAAGTTATTGGAATTTTTGATGAATCTGGATTAGCTTATGCTGCAAAAGATAGACATAGAATTTATGGAGTTTTTGAAGATCCTCGTTCACTTGGAGGCAGCGATTTACCTGCAAATTTAATACCTGCATTAGATCATGCTGCAACAGCCGGAAAAGGCGTTGCACCAAAAGTATTCTGTTAATCCAACTTCTTAACCATATATGGTCCTTGTTTTTTGTATCCTAGTTTTTTGAAGTATTCTCTTGCTCCAATGCCTGCAATAACTACCATCTTGTTCTTGTAATAGGTTTTTGCTGTTTCTTCTGCTTTTTTTATTAATGCTTTTCCTATTCCTTTGTGCTGGACTTTTCCTTTAGTTCCTATCTGTGCTGCTGCTCCATATACATGAAGCTCTCTTATTAAAGCAGAATCTTGTGTAATTTCTTTTCTTTGGAATGAATGCGGAAATCTTAATCTGCAGAATCCTAAAATTAAATCATTTTTTACATCGTCTACTGAGATGAAGAATTCGTTTCCTTTTGAACCAGTATAGTGTCTTTCTGATAGTTCTATTTTTTTTGACGGTTCTTTTAGTTTTGGTTCTCTACAGCGTATGCAATTGCATTTTGTTTTGTTTTTCTTCATTATCTGTTCTATGTATTGCCTTAAGTTTGTTTTGTCAACGCCTGCTTCTGTCATAAATGAGGGTATGTCTCTTTGAACACGCATGATTCTAGCTCTTTTTGGAACTATTTCCTTAAATTCTGCGATTATATTGGCTGCTTGTTTTGTTGTTAATGGCTTGAATTTTTTCTTTTTGTAAAGATTGTATAGTTTAGTTCCTTTAAGGACCATGCAAGGGTATAATTTTAACATGTCTGGTTGAAATTCGTCATATGCAAATAATGCATTTAGAGAGAAAAGATCTTTTTTTCTGTTTACATCTGGTAATCCCAGCATCATATGGTAATTTATCTTAAAGCCTAAATCTTTTAGGATTTTAGTTGCTTTTATTGAATCTTCAACTGTATGCCCTCTTTTTATTTTTTTTAATACGTCGTTGTAGATTGTCTGAACGCCTAGTTCAACTTTTGTGCAGCCCAGTCTTAACATTTCGTTTGCTTCTTTTAAGGTTGCATAGTCAGGCCTTGTTTCAATTACTAGCGAGATACATCTTATGTTTGAAGTTTCGTTCTTTTTTTGTTCCTTTTCTAAGTTTGTTTTTGTTTTTAGTTTACGTAGTTTATCTTGTATTCTTTTTGTTCTCTTTTCATTGAATATGTCTCCTGGAAGTTCGAAGAATTTTTTGAATTTTATAAGGTTGAACTTTTGGGTTTTGTTAGTGGTCCCCCCCTCCCGCCCTTTCTTATGGGTAGAGGCGTTTGTGAAGAATAATTTACTAAAGTCATTCATTGCCTTAAAAGCATAAGTTACAAAGTCTTCCTGGTATTTTTTTGGGAAGCTTGGGAATGTGCCGCCCATTATGATTAGTTCCAATTTATCTGGAGTATGACCTTGCACAATGTATTGTTCCAGCCTGTTCATTACCTGCAGGTATGGGTCGTACTTGTTTCTGATTGCTCTTCTTGTGGCTGGTTCTTTTCCTGTGTAACTTTGTGGTACGTTTCCAAAGATTGATTTTGGCCCTCCTGGACACATAATGCATGGGCCAATGCCTTTTTTTACGTGCGGACATTCGAATGGCTTTGTCATTATTGCGCAGACTGCAACACCAGAAATAGTTCTTGTTGGCTTTGTTAACAGGTATTTTTTTACTTTTGGAATATCTTTTACTGGAACATTCAATAAAATTTCAATATCTGTTGGAATCTTTTTTAGCTTGTGTTTTTTGCATAGCTTAGTCTTTAATTTAGATAGTTGGATTTTTGAAGGTTTCTTTGTTTTTATTATTTTTATAATATCTTGGATGAATTCTTTCATATGATTAGAGTTTTTTTAGCTGTATATAAAGTTAATTGATTAGATTGTAGGGGAAGGTTCTTTCTTAGTAGTTAGGATTTATAGAAAAGGTTTATAAATTACTGTATATTCTTCTCGTTTAAGTGATTTAAATGCAAAATGATATTTTAAGTAGAACTGAACTGGGAGACTGTTTAATTGGTGAGAGTTATAAGGAATTAGATGGTTTGAAGAGTTCTGATGATATTGAAGATATTTTGTTTGATCTTAGTTCTCTTGAGATAACAGCACGTGATATTGTATTGATAAGGGATATTGAGAAAACTGATTCTTTATATGTAATTTATGTTTTAGATGGTAAAGAGAAGATTTTAGATGAACCAATAGACTTATATCCTATTGAGGGCCTTACTCAACGAATTGTAACTGGTGGACCTATGATGTTGAAAAGGGTTGAAGAATATATAGGGGAAGGACAGGATATAATCAGAATTGAAAGGCCAAACAATAATTTAACACCTTACACTATTTCTACAGGAAATTTATCATAAAACTTATTTTATTTGATTAAGGTATTCTCTTATATTTAGTATTCATAAACACCCAGTCAATAAAAGAGGCTACTAATGCTAAAAACATAAGTGCAATAGTCATGTTTATAGAAATCTTTTTCTTTGTAAGGGTTATTATTTTTTTATACGCGTCACTTATCTCTTCCTGGCTTTTTGCAAATATATATTCTGCTTCTGTAAGTTCTGCAATCTTTTGCAAAAGTTCTTCATCGAGTTTTAAAGAAACATTAATTCCTTGAGGGCTCCCTCCCTCTAAAGTTCCTATTCCTATTGTAAATACCTGGATATTATTGGAATTTACATAATCAACTGCTCTTGCTGTGCCTACCCCAACATTGCTTCTTCCATCTGTTAGCAATATGATTGTTTTTGACCTATCTCCTGATAAAAGAAGATTGCTTGATGTTATTATTGCTTCTCCTAAATCTGTTCCTCCAATAATTGCAGTATCCATACGACTTATTTTCTCCACTATTTCTTCCTTATCTTCAGTTAGTTTTTGTTCAACGAATGCAGTTCCGGAAAAAGCAACAAGGCCAATTTCTGTCTTCTCAGGAACACTGGAAACAAAATCTATGGCTGCATTTTTTGCAGCTTCAAGCCTTGAAGGTTCCATATCTGTAGCCAACATACTGCTGGAAACATCAATAGCAAGCACATAATCAGAGTTTGCTCCAAAGCCAGTATAGTTTATGCTCATACCTGATACTGCTAAAACAATAAAGCTAAGAGTTGCAAGCCTTATTGTTAACTGAAGGATATTTCTTGGCTGCATCTGTGGAGTTGCTACTCTGGACATAGCAATAAAATTTGCAAATTGCAACACTCTTCCTTTAGCTCTTTTAAGAACAAAATAATGCATCACAACCAATAAAGGTAAGCTTAATAAAAACAACAAATAGATTGGATTGTCAAATACTACCTCCATCTTATTTCCCTCATCTTAAAAAGTTCAATTATTTTTCCAATAAAAGATTCATTTGTTTGAAGTGCCAAAAAATCAGAGCCATTATCCATAAAAACAGAATTTATGTGATTCTCTGTCTTTTTTACCTCTGCTTCAAAAAAAGGCTTAATAGAGCTGGACTCAACAATAAGACTTTGACCTGACATAGGGTCAGCTATTGAAATCTGCCCTATACCTTCAGGAATCTTTCTGTCAATAGGATCTCTTACCATAATGCCAATAACTGAATATTTGCTAGAAGCAAGTTTTATTGATTCTTCCCATCCTTTTTGCAGCCCAATAAAGTCAGAGATAATTATAAGTAAACTGCCCTCTTTTAAATATTCTAAAACAGAGTCTATAGCCCCTTTTAGATTGTATCCTCCGCCATATATATTTGCTTGTGTTAAAGCGTTAATAAGTCTTGAATGTACATTCAATCCTTTTTGTGAAGGGCTGAATTCAACTATTTTTTCATTAAACAATGCATAACCTATGTTATCATCTGATTTTAATATAGTTAGACCTAATGATGAGGCAAGTTCAGCAGCATATTCGCATTTTAGTTTTGGCTGTGAGCTTAATATCATTGTATTTGATACATCTATAAGGAAAAAGACATCCATATTTCTTTCTTCAATAAATTGTCTTACCATCCTACTCCCTGCTCTGGCAGAAGCTAGACTGTCTATCATGCTTGCATCATCATTATCAGGGGAGTATTTTCTGTAAGAATCAAACTCCAATCCTCTGCCTTTAAATACACTTTTATAAGTACCTAAATATTGTGTTGTAACATCCTCTCTTGCTCCTATATCTAAAGACGCAAATCCAATCTTTAGATCAATCTTTATTTTTTTCATGGAATTTTTACTTTTGAAAGTACCTCATCTATAATATTATCAGTTGTTACATTATCAACTTTTGCTCTGTAATTAAGCATTATTCTATGCCTCAATACATCATGTGCAATATTCTTTACATTTTGAGGACTTACATGCTTCTGCCCGTTCATAAAAGCATCTGCCTTTGCAGCAATAAATAAAAATATTGACGCTCGTGGAGATCCTCCTAAAGAAATATATTTTCCAAGGCTTACATCATATTCTTTTGGAGTTCTTGTTGCATTGACAAGCTCTACGATATATTTATTTATCCTTTCAGTATGCTGCACTTCTTTGACTAATTGCTGCATGCGTATTATATCCTCAGGCTCCATTATTTTCTTTAAGTTATAAGACTCAAACGATTGAAGAGTTATATTTTGCTCAATAATTTTTGCTTCATGTTCTTTTTCCGGATATCCTATCAATAATTTGAAAAGAAACCTGTCTATCTGGGCTTCAGGCAAAGGATATGTTCCAGAGCTTTCAATAGGATTCTGCGTTGCCATCACAAAAAAAGGCGGTTCTAATTTATAGGAATTTCTGCTTATAGAAACCTGTAATTCAGCCATCGCCTCTAATAAAGCAGATTGTGTTTTTGGAGGAGCCCTATTGATTTCGTCTGCCAATAGAAAATGGTTGAATACGGGCCCCTTTAATACCTGAAATGATTTGCCGTCTGGCGCCAAGGTGTTTATTCCTACTATATCTGTAGGTAAAAGATCGACTGTAAACTGGATTCTTCCAAAATCACATCCAGTCAAAACTGCAACTGACCTCAAGATAAGGGTTTTTGCAGTTCCTGGAACACCCTCTACTAAAACATGACCATTTGTGATTACAGAACGTATAATTCCGTCAACAGTTTTGTTTTGTCCAACAACTACTTTGGATATCTCGCTTCTTAATTTATTTATTTTTGAAAGATAGTATTCCATGTTTTTGTTTGATTTGATTTTCTTCATTTTTTTTCACCTCAATAAGCTTGTTTTTAACGAAATCTATTAACGAAACTAAAAAGTCTTTTACCTTTTTTTTATTTGGGTTTTTTACTTCATATTTTAGATAGTGCAGTTCTTCATTTAGCTTTAAGATAATTGTTTTTTCCCATTCATCAATATGTTTTTTAGAAATAATTTCTATAAGCTCTTCTTTTGTAAATTCATGTTTTATTCTATGTTTCTGTTTAACCAGTATATTAAAAATCCAGCTTATATCCTCAATTAGCTCTTTTTTATACCTTTGTTTATGAATCTTCTTAAGCTTTTTTAAAGCTGTTTTCAATAGTTCTATCTCATCTTCTTTTTTCATCTAAAACCTCTTTTTTACCTCTCCCAAATATCTTTTTTACCCTTTTCCTTCACTTTCTTGTGTTTTACTTTCTTTTTCGTTTTTCTAATATTTAATACTTTCCCCTTTCCTTTAGCAGGCTTTACATTACCCCTCATATGCCAGAACTCCATAAGTAACCAAATAACTAAAGTTAAAATAACAATTCCCATCAAAAGCTTAATAACATCTCTCTTTTCAGGAACTAATCTTTCCCACCAAGGTTCACTTAAAGCAGTTATCGTTTCCTTGCAGGCATTTATAGCAGCTTCAATTAAAGAAGAAGCTTTCAAATACTCTTCTTTTTCAATCGCTGCATCAGCCTGCTCTATCATCTCCTGGAACTCTATACATTCAGGATTTTCCTTAAAGAGGTCATAGGCAAACCTAACTTTTTCAACAACTCTTATCCTGTCAACTTCAACAGGCTTTTCCCTTTCAATAACCTGGATTAATATTTTAGATTCTTCAGTATATTCAGGAGTTGAAGAATCTCCCGAAAGATCTATCTCATATATGCCGGGCTCTTTATAAGAGCCAATCTCAATATCAAAGGAAGTAGTAGTATCTAACCTTAAATCCAAAATCTCTTCTCTGCTAATCTCAACCATAACATTATCAGAGCTTATATCTAAATCTATAGAATCAAAGTCAATATCACCTACATTTGCTGCAACAACAGTTGCAGTAACTGTATCGTCTGGATACATCACAATGGGTGTTGTTGGAACAAATTTTAAGGCAACTCTTTTAATAGTAGTTCCTCCTCCACCTGCAGTAACAGTTGTAGTAGTTGTTGTAGTTTCTGTTCTTATGCTTTCAACAATATCAAACACGCTTAAGTTACTTACAGTAAACGTAACTAAGTTATTTGTAGTGTCTACTGTGGCAGAAACCTCAGTCCAGTTTGAATTATCGCTAACATTATCACGTTTAAACACTTCTAGATTACCTTCATTAGTAATTGAAGAAGTTAAATTACTATAGTTGTAAACAAACTCAATCGAAGAATAACCAATAGAAGAGTTAACTTCAAACTGATCAAGATTAATTCTATCAGTTGGAGCAGTAAGCGTTTCTTCTAAATCAGCATATTCCATTATAGAAGTAACTGAATTGTTAACAGAAGCATTAACTAAAGTTACAGATAACTTATCCACTTCAACAAGAGTATCATACTTTCCAGGAGGAACATTAACATTACCTATGGCTTTAACAACAGTATCGCCATAAGTAATATCCTTTAAAGTAATATTATTGGCATTTGCAGCAGCTAAGTTAATAGTCTGAGCAGCTATAGCATAAAACGTTAAAGTTTGGGTAGCATTCTGAACATAAACATCTCTTACAACAGCTGTTATATTGTAATCTCCAGCAGCCGAAGGAGTATAGCTAAAGTTATACTCATAAAAAGCGCCATTAAAGGAATTAGAGGCTGCAACTAAGCTGTCATTATTAACATTAACATTAATCCTTACATAACCTATAGTAACATTCGTAGTAAACCTTAAGGTAATATTATTCATCTTATTAGGCTCAATATAAGTTCTGGAAATATTCAAAGAGGTAATCCTTGGAACATCAGGCAAAGCTCCAATGCTTTCTGCCATCATATACACAGTATGGTTAAAGCTATTAACACTAAAGCTAACTAAATTATTCGTAGTATCAACAGTTCTGCTAAGTTCTGTAAAAGTGCAGTTAGTTGTACTTAAGCAACTATAAATTTCCAAATTACTTTCATCTACAACCAAATTGCTTTTGTTTGTATAATTATAAACAAAGCTGACATTACCCAAAGCCAAAGAACTGTTTATAACAAACTGATCAAGAACCTTCCTATAGGAAGGAGGAACAAGCAAGTCAGTAATTTCTTCAAAGATTAAAACATTACTTGTAGAGGAATTAATAGTAGCATTCTTCAAAGTAATATCTGTTCTATTAGCTTGAATTAAAATATTATATTTTCCAGCTGGAGTAAACATGTTAATGCTTGAACCATTAAACAATTTAGCGTCATTATTAACATCCCTTACAGTAATATAATTGCCTCCAGTTGTAGTTAAAGTTATAGTATCATTATCATCAGCATAGAAATTTAAAGTTTGGGTATCATTAAATGTATTTTCATCATAAACAACTGCTGATATTACATAAGGTCCTTTAGTTAAAGGTGTATAGTTGTAATAATACCAGTATTCTTTTCCAGAAAAGGAGCTATCGTAATAATTTAAAGCAGTATCATTAACAGTTAAAGTAACAGTATCAAGAACTAATGAAATATTAAACCTTAATGTAATATTTACAGTGTCATTAGCATTGTAATATGTTTTAGTTGTGTTTAATTCAGTTATAATAGGAGGAACATACAGAGCAGGAGCGCCGGATAAAGCAGGCTCTGTTAAAATATACCTTGACATGTTAACTCTGTTTAAATTAATTAAATTAGTAGTTGTGTTAAGAGAAATTGTTTGCTTAGCAAACACACAACTGTCAATATTACCGCATCTATATATGTTTAGAGCAGATTCACTCGTTAATGTATATTCTATAGATGTATAATTATAAACAAAAGTATAATTATCAAAGCTCATATTAGAATTTAAATCCCACATAGCAGCTCTTCTTTCGCCAGTTGGAGCATCACTTTCATTAGTTCTTGTTGTATGGTTAATTAGATTAGTAATATTATCATAACTAATATTAGCATTGTAGAAGTATAATTTTTTAGGTTCACTGGATATGGTAATATTCATATTATTTAAGCTTACATTTGGAAGTACCATTTCTAATCTTAAACCTTGGCCTAAAGTATAACCAGTACAAATATCCATTATTACGATATTAGTAATATCTGGACTTGACCAGTTAACAGTTCTTGCTAAGGAAGAAGTTAAGGTCAAATTTCTATTGTAAGTTTGATTTTCAATATCCATTAAGTTAGCAGTAATTGTATATATGCCTGAAACATTTGGCATATAGCTGAAGTTAAAGTAAGAAATATAATTATTTGTGCCATTACTATCGTTGTAATTGTTAATTTTATTAGCTAATTCAAAATTACCATTTGGATGTAAAATAGTCATATTCACATTGTTAATCAAAGTATCAGCATCAAAGGTTATCATCAAAGTAACATTAGTTCCATTTACAGTATAAGTTTCATTTGAACAATAATAAGTTGATGTAGGTGCAGTTGTAGTTCCAGGAGCTCTTGCTAACCTTAATTTAATGCTGGAGGTCATATTAACAGAAGATCCTGCAGCATTATTAAATCCATAAGCAGTTACAGTTAAGTATCTAGGAGAAGCTGATGTTACAGTATAACTTGCATTGTAATCAGTTCCTGTTAAATTACTCATCCATTTTTCTTCAATACCTGTTAAGTTATCAATTTGTAAAGTTATATTGTCAATAAAGTCAGAACCTTCTATTATAGAAACATTAAATATTATATTTTCTCCAGGTCTTACTAACGTATCAGCTAAAGGAGAAGTAATATTTAATAATCCAACTATATATGTTCTTACTTCACTTCTATTGGAGTTATTAGCATTATCATAACATGTTACAGATAAATTATGACTGCCTCCAGTTAAAGTTAAAGATTTATTTGCATAACTTCCGCTTGTTGTTTGAATCCAATTAGTTTCATTATCATCCACAACTGTATAACAATCTAAAAGTGTATCATTATTGTCAGTTACACTCCAATTCATAACAATATCTGCTCCTCCTGCTAAACCATCGGCAGGAGTAGGGTCAAATAAAGTAGTTTGTGGTCTTTGTAAATCAGTAAAGAAGGTTAAGTTAAAGCTGTTATTGCCAGCAGTATCATTAGCGTAAATTGTCATATTAACAATCATTTGAGGGAATGTTTCATTTACATTAAATGTTCCAATGTATTTATCTCCTTCTAAACTCATGCTTCCAGTAAGGTTTTGCTTTCCATAATAATCATTAGTCCACACAACATAAAATACATCATCCAAACCAATATCTCCAGTTAAAGTAGCGTAAGCAGTCATATTTTGATTTAAGCCCACAAGAGACAATCCACTTGTTAAAGAACCATTTGTTTTGTTAACAGTTGAAGTAGTTACATTCAATGGAGAACCGCATGTTGTTTGCAGTCTAGCATTAGGGGCTGCGTCTGCTCCTGTGAATGTTGATGCGCAGTTTGTGTAGTTTACTGTTATGACTGCATTAGTACTTCCACCAGAAACATTAGAAGCATTATATATTCCACTTAAAGTCAGTAATGAATCTATTATTGTTATGTTTCCCCCATCCAAACCAGTAGTCAATATATTTCCTGATGAAGTAATCGAAGTCGAAGCATTAACATAAACAGTCCCCCCAGAACCATGAGCCGCATCACCACTATCAAACCCACCATTATTATCAATCAATCCGGAAAATTCTACAACAGAACCATACAGAGCAATTCTTCCTCCACCACCACCAGAGCCACCACTAGTATCCAATCCCCCACGTGCATCAATTACTCCACTCCCTGTAAGATTATCAGCAACAAGCCATACACTCCCCCCAGCAGAAGCCGCATCACTACTATCCCGTCCCCTCATAGTTATATTCCCATCCACCACCATCACTCCACCAGATTCAAGCTTAATCGCCCCTCCACCCTCCAGGTGACCATCCCCAGGACTTCCTAAACTCAATGGCCCCGCTTCAAAACCATAAACAGCATCGCCATTTGCACCACCCATTCCACCATGCGCTCCACCTTGATGATTTACACCAGCACCAGGTCCAGAAGTTCCACTAAACCCTTCTCTATATCCATCAATACTCCCCGTCCCCTGAATCGTAACATTCCCACTAACATTAATATAAACTCCCGTTCCATTATCCGCAGCAGTCACGTTCAAAGGATGAACTCCCAACATTGTTCCATTCGGCACAACCAAATCCCCATTAATAGTATAATTACCACTTTCCAAACCAATCGAACCATTCAACGTCCACCCACTTCCAGGCCAAGTATAATTTGTAACTCCTGCTTCACTCCCCCACGAGAACGTTCCAGGTCTTCCACCCGTCCTACCACTATAAGCTCCGCCCCCGGTTCCTATAATCCCAGTATAACTATAAGAATCAAAATCAAACCTCACTCTTCCACCAGCAGCAGCAGGAGCCCCATCAGCAGTTATTGCCCCCGAACCAGTAATATTATCTGCAACTAACCATATCGAACCACCAGCACCCCCATCATCACCTCCCCCGCTCCCATCCATTGTTATATTTCCATTAATTATTATTCTATCACCTGATTCAAGTTTAATTCCGGCTCCACCCATATCAACCCCTGTATTATCTCCGCCACTTCCTAAACTAGTAGGAGCCGATGCATTCCCATATGGATTATCAGTATTAGATCTTCCATAGCCACCATGCGCTCCACCTGCATGATTATATCCACTTCCAGGCCCAACCTCATCAGGGAACCCCTTACCAACCCCATCAACCGTAGCACTACTTCCTATTGTAATATTCCCACTTAATGATTGCCAAGCCTGCCCCTGCCCATTTGCAGAGATATTACAACAAGTAGCATCAACATAATCCCCATAGACATACATAGAACCACTACCAGAAATATTTATATCATTACTAACATTCCAATTTTGAGTTCCAGCATTGCTAGCTCCATTACCAGTCCATGTTCCAACAGCAAACAAAGGACTAAAATGAATATCTCCAGAATAACTTGAAGCAACTGTAAAGCTGCTTAGATTCTGAACCATTGTATTGTTAGTTATATTACAATTACCTAGTCCAGTACCATTAAAGATAAGATCATCACCCTCTACAGGCATTCTTCTCTTGCTCCAGCAAGTTGCATTAGTAAAGTAATTAGTAGAACCGCACTTCCAGTTGTTTGTTCCAGGCAGTGCAACTGTAATAATCCTAGTCTCTGTAATATTTGTATTTCCTGCAATATCAACAATAGTTACATTATAATAATATTGGTCATTAGAGTTTCCTGTCCAGTTGATACTCCTTGTTGAATCAGTATAAGTAGTAGAGTTAATCACGTCAGTTGAGTTATACAGTGAAAATGTAATATTAGCCTCATTGGCCTCAGTTACACTAACATTAACATAGACATAGTCAGTTGAAACAACACTATCATTAGATAATGTTCCAGAATCATATTCGATTGTTGGATATAGTATATCAGTTGTTACAGTTCTTGTCTCAGTTTGATTAAGATTACCTGCCCTATCTACTGCATACCCAGTGAATGTATGTGTTCCATCATTTAGATTAGTGTAATTATTTTGGAATTTGGTTGATGATGCGTTGTATAGTGCTAGGATTTCGGTTTGAGATAGGGAACGGTTGAATATTATTACTTCGTCTATTGTGCCATTCCAAGCAACAAAACCGCTACTTCCATCACCGCCAATAGTTAAATCAGTCCCAGCTACAGTTTCTACATTTCCTGTTAAAGACGCTGGAGTTAAATCCTCATTCCCCCCATCCACATAAACCTGTACGATAGAACCATTATACGTTCCTACAACATGGTGCCACGCTTGATCTGTAACTACAAGACTTGATACTGAATTTCCCAAAACCTGTGAATCATTAACAACTGTAAAACTAAACTTTTCAGTGTCTTTCCAAATAAGATAGAAAACGTCGTCTCCTGAACCTACTTGTTCTAAAACAGCCATATTGGGGCTTGCAGTTAACGAAGTTTTCACCCAAGCACTTATAGTCATTCCACTCACCCCCTCCACTGTTCCAGTACCACAGTCAACATAATCTCCATCCCCATCAAACGAAAACCCTTTCCCAAAATAACCAGAGTCGACTTGAATAGCATTACCAACAGCAGCCCCATTATTCCCATAACTACTCAAATCAATAGGATCCCCCGAACCATTTACATCATCCATCCTCATCCAAAGAACAACGTCATTATCAAAATCAGCAAACGCATAATGATCATTTGTGTCAGTTGAAGTTAAATTTACATAAATATTATCTACATTTAGATTGGATGCATTTTCAGGAGTAGGACTAACAAACGAAACAACAGGAGAAGTAGTGTCCACCGTCACAGTCCTCTCCGAAGTAAAATTAACATTAGCCCCCCCATCAACCCCATAAACTCTGAAACTATGATCTCCATCACTAACAACCGAAGTATAATTAAAATCAGCCTTGTTTGTCGCAGTAATATTATACAACGCCCCAATCTCATCATTAGAAAGCGAGCGATTAAACACCATCACGTCGTCAAGAGTTCCATTGAAATAAACAGCACCACTACCTGTTGTATCCCTAACTCCGAAATGGAAACCGTTATAATTAGCCTGATTCAAAGCATAAAAACTATCCTCATCATCTAAAGAACCATCAATATACCACAAAATATAATTAGAAGAATTATGGACAATTACTACATGATACCATTGCTCAGCATTCCACGCTGTTTTTGCACTATACACAGATTTACTTCCATCTGACGTTGTGATATATTGTAAATTATTAGACCCATCCGCATCAACTTTTAATAATGAATAATGATCCGCTGAAGCAGTATGCATACCCGCATCCCATATAGCATAATCAGAAGACATATCATCCCAATCATCAATCGCCTTCACCCATAATGAAATAGTATAATTCTGAGAGAAATTCAAACTCGAATCCGCACTCACATCCAAATAATCCCCATCCCCATCAAACGAAAACCCCTTCCCAAATTTCCCAGCATCAGTCTGCGCAGCACCATCAACCGCACTCCCATTATTCAAACCCATATAATCAACCAAATCCCCACTAGAATTAACATCATCCATCCTCCACCAACTCACTAACGAATTATCCAAATTAACAAACCCAAAAACATCCCCTTCACTGTCACTAATCGTAGCATTAACTTCCAAAACAGAACCATAAGACCCATTAGCCAAAGTAGGACTAACATATGCAACCGCAGGATAAACAACATCACAAGCACTCTGATAAGTCTGCGTAGGCGAAAACGTCCCCGTCAACAAAGCCGTACTATCACAATCCGTATAATTCACAATCACCGAACCATCCGTCGTCGTCCCACTCGCATTATAAACCCCACTCAATGTCAACAAAGTATCTATGAAAGAAATGTTCCCTCCATCTAAACCGGTTGTTGTTATATTCCCCGATGAAGTTATCGAAGTACTAGCATTCAAATAAACAGATCCGCCGCCGCCATCATAAAAACTCCCCACGGAAGTATGATTCCCTCCAATATTATTAATTATCCCCGAAAACTCTATCGTTGGTGCATACAAAGCAATTCTTCCAGCGCCACCCCCTGCCCTTCCAGAAGAACCACCACTAGCCCCTATCAAACCGCTACCACTAATATTATTCGTATCTAACCAAACACTCCCCCCAGCCCCTCCAGCATACTCACTACTATAAGTAGAATCTCTCCCATTCATTGTGACATTTCCATTAATTAGAATAAATCCAGAACTAATCACCTTAATAGCACCTCCACCATCTCCCTCATCCCCTCCAGAACCTAGACTTAATGGCGAAGATTCAGAACCATAAACTGCATCAGAATTTGAACCCCCACTTCCTGCATGAGTCCCGCCCTGACTACTTCCGCCCGCACCAGATCCCTTTCCCCTTTCAAATCCACCACCATCTCCCCATATAGTCCCTCCAGATTCAACAGTAACGTTTCCAATTACACTAATCTGAACCCCTGTCCCATTATCAATCCCCGTAGAATTGTATGGCTGAACCGATAAAATAGACCCAGAAGGAATAACTAAATCCCCATTCACAGTATAATTCTCACTCGGCAAAGCAAAGCTCCCATTTATTGTCCAATCCTGAGGCCAAGTATAATTCTGCGCACTCAACGAAGAGCTAAATGAAAATGAGCCATGCTGAGAATGCTCATAGCCAACACCATAAGACACTCCTCTTTTAGCAGATATCACTCCAGTATAACTCAAATTATTAAAATCAAATCTTATTCTCCCGCCTCCCCCTCCTCCTCTTTCACAACTTCCTGCCTCCGCAAGCACTCTTCCACTCCCTGAAATATTGTCTGCATATAACCAAACCGAACCACCAGCCCCAGTTCTAGCCTCACTTCCTGCAGATAAACTACTCATATTAATTACTCCATCTACCTTAATCGTTCCAGAACTCGCATCCAATTTAATTGCAGAACCTCCTTTCCCTATAGAATGGTCACTACCACTCCCCAAACTTGTAGGAGCCGAAGAATTTCCATATACTTGCGTTACAGAATATTGTCCTCCGGCAAACCCCCCATGTGCTGCGCCATAACGCCCACTATCAAAATAGCCCGGCCCAGTTGAAAGCGGAAACCCCAACCCAACCCCATCAATAACACCACTACTACCAACACTAATATTCCCATTAACCGAAGTCCAAACTTGCCCCTCCCCATTCACACTAGTATTATAAGGATAATCCCCATAAACATAAACAGTCCCATTCGACACATCAATATTCCCCGTCACATTCCAATACTGCGTCCCTTCAAGATACAACTCCATAACCTCTTCGGCACTCAAACCCCTACTCCAAATCGCCACCTCATCTATCGAACCATTAAAATAATTTTTATCATTATGATCTGCACCAATTCTTGGAATAGTGCTACTACCCTGCAGCCCTCCAACCCTTGCATGAGGACTTCCTTCCAAAACTCCATCAATATATATCCTAGAATCAGTCCCATTAATAACCCAAACTACATGATTATATTTACCACTATATGTTCCCGGAACTTTCCAATCCGTAGACCCCGCCCAATAAGTAGTTGGCAAGGTATTAGCAGCATAAGTAAACCTTTCATAAGAATCTGAATATGTATTATAAGCTATCCTCCAATCCGAAGCAGCACCAGAAGCATCACTATATTTTGACACAATAGCTTCCGTACGAGACACACTAGTTGTAGGCTTAATCCAAGTAGAGACTGTTATAGCAGAAAGATCATCAAAATCAGTTTTATTATCAATCAATATATAATCCCCCGCCCCATCAAACTCATACCCCCCAGCCCCCTTCCTCCCAGCCGTAATAAAAGTAGCATTATCAACGACACTCCCATTATTCCCATTCCCACTAGAATCATAAACATGAGTAGAATTCTCACCAAGAGAGCTATCATTATTCAAATGGTACAATCCAATAAGCCCAGTCATACTAACCCCTTGCCCCTCAAGTTCTCGAGTCCCAACCCCGAACAACTTATTCATATAAATACTCCCCCCATAACTTCCACCAACACTAAAATTATTCAAATACTGCGGCATCGTCTCCCGAGTAACATTAACATCATCACTCCCCGTCCCATTAAATATCACATTATCATAAGCAACAGGCACAGCCCCCTTACTCCAACAACTAGCATTATCAAACCTCTGAATCGAACCCGTAGAACAATTCCAATTATTATTGAATACTGAATGATTCGCTATTCCCATATTGTAAAGTCTAAGAATTTCCTCAGCAGATAAAGAACGATTGTAGATTCCAACTTCATCTATCGTCCCATTCCAAAAATCAACATCTTGATCCGAACCAGCACCAATCGTTACCGGAAGCGTAGAACTCTGAGAAACCCCAGTCAAAGCACCAGGCGTCGCATCCCTCGCCACCCCATCTCCATAAATTTGAACATGGGTTCCATTATAAACTCCAACAATATGCTTCCAAACATTAGGCTCATTCAATAGACCATCTGTCCAAATCCCCTGACCCTCAATATTACTAGTATTTCTAACTACAAAATATAAGTTTTCATTAGTGCCCCAATATACACCAAATGTATCAGGACCAGTACCCGCCTTACTAAGTATAGTCCTTGTCCCACTATCTGCATTCAATTCCGGTGTTTTTACCCAAGCACTCACACTAAATCCGGCCAATCCCTCAACCGCATTATTCATATCCCCCAAATCAACATAATCCCCCGCCCCATCAAACTCCATAGCCCCCGTAGACAAAATACCTCCGCTAGAATTAAAATCAGGATAAAAATTCATATCAGTCAAAGTCCCATCATTACTATTCGCAGAACTATCACTAGCAGTCACAGTCGAACCCGACTCATTCAAAGCCCACTCCCCAACCAACCCATCCGACCCATCCTCACACGTCATCCGAAGCCCAACCGTAGCATTCGCCGCCGTTATGTTCGCTTGATCTACAGAACAATTATAGATTTGAACTTCATCAATCGAACCATTAAAATAAAGAGGGGCTGGATCATCCCTCGCACCAATCCTTAAAGTGTTCGTCGTTGCATCTATCGGTCCAGTATTAGCAGTAGGGGTCCCTGTCCCCACACCATCAAAAAACAATTCGACACCTGTCCCATCATAAACTCCTACAATAAAATGCCACTCATCCCCTATATTCTCACAGGCATCACTCCACTGATCCGCTGCATCATTTGTATCTGCCCAAACAGAAAAATACAAATTATCATTAGAATTCAAACACCCGAAATTAAAAGAATCAGTGCTAGGACCAGCCTTAGAAACCACAGTCATGCCACTAACAACATCATCAACAGCAAGCTTAATCCAAGCCGTAACAGTCATCGCACTCAACCCTTCCACTATCTTAGCATCTCCCATATCAACATAATCATCAATCCCATCAAACTCCAACCCATTCCCACTAACCCCCCCAGTCCACGGACTACCAACAGCAGTCCCATTATTACCCAACCCACTAAAGTCATAAACATGAGTTCTATTCTCACCAAAATCACTATCCTGATTAAAATGATAAAGAGCAACTAACCCAGTCTCAGCACCAGCAACTATCTCATATGCTCTATAAGAAAGCGAAGGAACAATCCAATATACAATATCAACTAAGCCGTTATTATTAATATCTTCAGAGTCATAAACAGCAACAGGTATCCTTGAACCATTTCTTACTTCATATATTCTTATTTCATTTAGTGGAGATTCATCGATTAACTTTGTGTAGGCAAGGATGTTTTGGTAATGTATTTCTGATGAGACATTAACTATTTTCTTTCCTAAAACAATCTTTTCAACAGCTTCTGGACCAGGTGTTTCATACTCAACTATAACAGAAGAAACATTATCTTCTATGATTAGCTCTGTTTCTTCAGCTGAAGTTGTATTGGCTTCTGCAACTGCATAACCAGTGATTTCGCTACCGAACAACCACTCGAAGAACTTGGTAAGTGCTCCTTTACTGCCCTTTTCTTTACCAGCAACAACATAACCTGTCAATAAATTCTTTTCATTATTAAGCTCATTTATCTCTTCATTTATCTCTTTAGTTTCAGAACTTGTAAGTCCTTTCTTCCTTTCATTAAGTGTGTCAACTCTTGAATTAATATAATCTAGCTTTTGCTCAGCTACAAACTCATCTAAGTTTTTAACAATACCAGAATCCTTAACTTTAACATCACTAACGCTAACATTCACATTTCCAATAACTTTTTTTACAGTTATGTCGATGGCGTCTGAAGAGATGTTTATTGTTAGGTTGTTTGTTGTTTCGTTTAACTCAATCTTTTTAATCCACTTTACAGGCTTATTAATTACAGCCATTATTTGTATAGTGGATTCATTCTTTGTAGAAGTATTGCTTGCATTTAAGCTTTCGACAATTTCAACTTTTACTAATTCGCTGAATGCACTAAATTCTGTATCATTGGCTTTAAAGTAAATATATTTAATTCCTGTGAAATTTAATGATGGTTTAATTACAGCAACGTTTCCTTCAATGTTAATTGTAAAGTTATCAATACTATTGGCACTATAAGTTAATACATCATTATTTTCATCAGCAAAATACTCTGATAAGTTAATACTATATTCAGTGTTCTTAGCGATTGTAATATCTGAAATGTTTTTAATTAAGGAAGGAGCTTTGTTATAATCAAAACTGTTTCCAACTTTTACTTTAAATACGTTGCTTTCAGTAGAACTTTGCTTATCTCTTGCAATTATTACGCCTTTTTGTTCTCCTTCATATTCCATGTCAGGAACAAATGTAACTAAGTTACCATCGCCTATAACATACATATTGTCAAGAGAAGGGGGATGATATGTTATTTTGTCATCATCAGTAAAATAACCTTCTAAATCCAATGCATATCTTCCATTCTCCTCAATATAAACATTAGGTATTTCTTTAATTAATTTAGGAGCTTTATTCAAACTTGCATCAACTTCTTTCTCAACACTATAGTCTATAGAATCAATACTAATGGAACTGTCTTCAACAACAATAACTAATTCATAAGAGCTGTCATTCAAGTTAACTAAACAGCTTTCAACACATTCACTTTCAAATGAAATAAACTCTTCATAGAATTTAGCTTCCATTTCTTTTTCAGAGCTATACACAATATCAGAATAAGGAACTTCTAAATCAACATCATAATACACAATCTGAGAACTGACTTTATTTTCTAAATTACTATCATATCGTTCATAGCTTAAGTAGAAACTATCATCCCAATTTCCAGAACTTGGCATATTTATAAAACCGCAGCATGAAGAACTGCCATAACATTCAACTAATTTGGAGTTAACTTTCCATATGCTGCATATTTTATTGAAATCTACGTTCCAGTTAAACTCTCCATTGATATTAAATTCAAAGATATCTTCTGCAACTTTAGATCCTCCGCCTGAAGGGGATATTGTTATTATTTTGTTTATTATTGGGTTTTCTTCATCATTGGTTTCATTTAGTATTGGTTCGCTTTCATCAAGTGTATCATTATTAACAACTAATCCAGTAACTAAAGGAATACCTAATTCTTCCTTCAAAAGAGAACTGTCAAACACTAAGTAAGCATCATCAGAAGATTTAAGATAAACTCTAACAACACCAGACGTACTAACTTTACCATTAATCTTAACAGATTCCAAATTACCTTTTTCAACAATATCCCAATTATAATCATCACTTGAATTAAAGCTTAAGCCAATTGAATCAGTATAACTATAGCTTTCCATAACACTAACAAGACCAGTATAAGAAGGATTTAATAAATTACCAAATATACTGAACAATAATAAAACGCCTAAAATAACCGGAACAGCAACTTTTAATAAATGTTTATTGTAAACATTTTTATTTCGAGAAATATAATCATCACAATATCTGAGCCATTCTAATCTGCTTTTACCGTCTATTTTCTTATTAAGAAGTATATGATAGTCTTTTTCGCTCATAAGCCCCTTAGAAATGCCAGTCTGAGCTAATTTAAGTTCTTCTTCAATTTTCTTTTTGCTTTCTTTAACAGATTTAAGACTATGTAAAACATCTTCTCTGTTTTTATTTCTTAATCTAGTCATTTTTTCTTAGCTCTTGAATATACTGTCCAGATTGTTCTATTATCCCGGTTAAGTAAAGATGCAATTTTTGGCATCCTTAATGCCATTGTATCTTTTAGATATAAGATTAAAGATTCTAAAATACTTAATTTCCTGTTTTCAAAAATAGAAATTGGAACACAAATATCGTCAGAAGAATAGCTTAGTTTTTGTTTTAATTTTTTATTTGCATTATTATAAGTTGTCCATATTGTTCTGTCATTTCTTTTAAGCAAAACAGCTATAGAATGATAGTTAAGCTCTAGTTCTTCTTTCATGTATTTAACAAGAGATTCCAACGGACCTAATTTGCTTTTGAATACAGAAACAGGAATGTATTTTTTCTCGAATAATTCTTTAATTTTATCTGCATTAAAGTTATGCTCGTCTTTAAGATGAGTTACCAGAATATCTAATATTTTCTCTTTTGTGATTCCAGGATTTGACATTTTACCTAATATGTATGTTTTTATACTTAATATATATAAACATTTCGTTTTTTGTATAACCTAATCAAGGTAGCTATGTGCCAATTAACTTATTTATAATGTTATAATACTTAATAATAATGTTAAATATAGATATTTATATGTTAATCAACTTATTTATGATGTTATAATACTTAATGATGATGTTAAATATAGATACCTATATGTTGATTTCATAGCATTAGCAATGAAACTTAAACTTCCTATGTGGTCTAATGATTCGTTGTTGAAGAAGCAAAATGAGATTTTGGTTTTTCAATAGATGAATTGCTTAATAAAATAGAAATTGTGATAATTAAGAACTAAATCTATAGTACGATCCCAAAATATGGGCGAAAAAACTTATTTGTAATATTTAATTTGTTTTTTCTTTTTAGCTAAATGCAAATAATTGTCTTTTGAGACAATTGATTTATCTGTTTTTTTCTCAATTTCCTTTCTTGTGTTCTTTGCTATTGTTCCTCCTTCAATAGCAGAATGTTTGCATTCATCAAAGCCTTTGGAATCTTTTGAAATAGTGATGTCTGTTGTTGCCTTTTCTCCAATCATATTCAGTATTAATTCCCAATCAGTCATATGATCTCTTAGATTTTGATTATCTCTCTTTAAATTTTTGAATCTCTTATATTCTCTAACTGTTTTATTGAATGTAGCTTTTGAAATCTCGTTTGTGAGTATTGCAAACTCTTTCTGCTCTTTGATATTCCTGCTTTTCCATTCTTCGGTTAAATCTTGCCGTATTGCTATGCCTCTTAGTCTTTTATCTATCCATTCTTTTGGATAACCCTTAAGCTTATAATACTCTTTTACCCTGTCTTGAGCTAATTCCGGATTTTCAATCTCATCAATTCTTTCTTTTCCTACCTGAGCAAGCCATTGCTTAAAAGGTTCTGCTTTCCTTGAGGGTATTGACTGGATAAGCCTAAATGCATTTTTAGTATTCACACAATCCGCATACCTCATTTTTCCATCTTTTGCAGGCATTTTCAAACCGTGACAAATTGTCACGAGTTGTGGCTCCCTTTGTTTCAGCTTTCTCCAGTATGCTAATTCATCTTTGCTGTCTGTTAGAATCAAAATTATATCTGATACGGAGTAATGCCATTCTTTATTATGCCAGATTCTTTTTATTTTCTTGTCTTGGAAAACAATTAATGATTTATTTTTTGATTTCATTTCTTCTAAGTTATGTTTTTAGATTCTATATCCTCTATCTAAAAGAAAATAGTTACATATATTTATAAATATTGCTAATCTTTTACGTTTTCTCTTTTCTTTAATGCTATTGCACCTTATAATGAATAGAGTATATCTTTTATAAGATAAAATTAGAATATCCACTCAGCCAATAAAAACAATATATAGAATGAGATTAATATCAAGCCGTGCTTCCAATTAACTTCTTCTTTGCCCATTATTATAAGCATGTAGATAATTCCTGTTACCATGAATATTGATGTTATTAATAGTATTTGCGGCTGAATGTATATTGGTTTTATTATGGATGCAATTCCAAGAACAAAAGCAGAGTTTGCTACTAATGAACCTAATACGTTTCCAAATGCTATATCTTGATGATGTTTTAGCATGGACCTTATCTGGATTGTTAGTTCTGGTGCGGATGCTCCAATGCCTATTATTATCAATCCTATAATGTAGGGGGAGATATTTAGTATTTCGGATATATTGATTGAAGAAAAGACAAGGAAACGGGCTGATAAGAGAAGGGCAGTTAATGCAAGAGTAAATATGAGTGCATCTTTCCATATACGCTTTATTTCAATGTTTTTCTCCATTTTTCCAAGTTCGCCTTCACCATGCCATAATCTTGCTATATATATCAGAAATGCAATAAGAAGTATTGCACCATCTATTCTTGATAGTGTTCCATCTATAATCAGTAATAATGGGAGAACTGTTACAAATAAAGTAACTATTGGAGCATTCATTCCTATTTTTTGTTTTATTTTTATTTTTTTGATTATTAAAAGAATTAATCCTAATAGGGGGATTTTAAATAAATTAGAACCAAAGACAGTTCCAAAAGTAATTGCTCCTTGTCCAATGGATGCTCCTGTAACTGCAGCAACCAATTCAGGAATTGCTGTTCCTATCGAAACTACTAAAAATCCTATAAGGTAATCAGAAACACCAAGTTTTCTTGCATAGTTTGTTATTCCATATACAATTAGGTCTGCTGATTTTGCAACAATAACTAAAGAAGCCAGAGCTATGAGTGAATGAAATATTAATGGATTTTGGATAAGTTGAGAGATCATTTTTTGGGCTTATGTTTTTCATTGTTATCTTTATTGATCTGCTTAGATTTCTTATCTTTGGCTTTTTTCTTTAATGATGTTATTTTTACTTTTTTACCTTTAGGTTTATGATATTTTTTATAGATAGTAAGAGATATTAAAAATAACAACAATAATATAGATAAGGATATTATGACCTTTGATGAGATTTTTTTCGCTTCAAAAAATGATTGTTCAATAGAAGGTTCAGTTTCTTCTTCTGGAACAATTTCAGACTTTTCTTCTGTTGTTTTTTCTTCTGTTGCTTTTTCTTCTGTTGTTTCTTTAATTAACCATTTATAAATAACGTCTGCTCTTCCCCCATTTATGCTTCTTAGAGTGATAGAAATATCATTATATCCATTATCATCAACATCAAATTCATTTTTGTCCTTCTCCTTAAATACAAGTGAATTACCTGAAACATCAATAGTTAATGAATCAGTTTTTAATTTAGCAATGTTTATCACATATTTCTTATTATTTAAAGTAAATGTTGCTTCATCACCTTGGGTTTGCCTTGCAATATGGCCAGAAGAACCCTTAAAGCCAGGTTCATTGTCTAAATTTGTTTCACTTGGAATTGAGGCACCGCCTCTTCCGCCACCGCCCCCTCCACTTCCACCAGTACTTCCTCCTGCAGGCGGCAATATCGGAGGTTCATCAACAGGGCAAGTTCCACAATCTGCTGCACAACTTGAGCATAATTCTTCATTATTGCAGCTTCCATCTCCGCAATAAGGCCCTTCGATAACTTCATATTCTGAAAACCCTTCAACTTCAACAACCAATTCTCCAGAAGACTTATTATAAGAGATTATTCTGCATTCTTTGCAATTCTGGCCGTCTTTCTTGATTATAGGGTTTTCAAAATCTACATTATAATAAGTTATGTCTGCTGATTTGTTTAATTCATCAAAATCCGAACTATGGACTATCACTTTTCTATCTTCAAATTCAATTAAAGGGTCAATATGAACAGGATTATAACATCCTGTTTCATTAAATCTTATTAATCTTAATTTTTCCTTATACTCTATTTTTGCTTTTCCTTTCTTGAATATTTCAAATCTGGAGATGTTTCTTATATCTTCTCTTGAATCAAAACTTAAATTAACATATCTTGATAAAGGGATTAATTTACTTTTCCTATCCAGACTGAAATCATCAAAATTTTCTATACACCTGTCCATCCCAATTGTACATGAACCTGCATTATAATCCAACAACCCATCTTTATCAGAATCAACACACAATTCCCTTTTTTCTATACAATTTGAATTGCTTAGATTAATTTTATGTGCGCATCCACCTTTAGTGCATCTGTCAATAGTACAGTTAATCTTATCATCACATGCAGAATGGTTTATATTAAAAATAGGGAATCCCCATTCATAATGGACATCAACACAATCCGGAAGTTCTTCAGAAGTATAATCCCCCTCACCTCCTACAATATTTTTTACTTGACATGTGCCATTTCTCCATCCACACTCATTTAAATCACATCTATCTCCTTTACAACTATTCTGGGTGTCATAATCCCCACAAACAGCATTAGAACAACTATTACATTCTCTATTATCTCTATCAAAATAACATCCTTCTGAGATAGTATTACACTCTGCTCCATCACAAATATTGAAAAGTCCATTACCACATTCAGAACACAAACTCCATGAAGGACTTTCACATTTAGTATCACAGCATTTCTTGGAATCACTAGCACTTAAAATATTTCCAGGGCAATATTCTCCAGAAATACATTCTGTTCCACCAAGATAAGAACAAGTTTTCTGGACACAATCTCTATTGGCATCGCAAGCCTCTCCAATTCCACATAGATTATCATCAGCATTATTAACAATGACATCTAAGGTTTCATTGCAATTATCATTTGTACAGAAAACATTATCATCCACTACAGGGGCTGTTCCGAGAATACAATCTCCCCTCGCACATCTCTCAATACCATTACAAAACAATCCATCATCACATTCACTATCAAGACCTTCTGGGCATTCACAGTCCGAAGGATTACAGGTATCTGATTCAACCCCTCCAATACAAGACATACTGCCAGAACTACAACTATCAATGCCGCATCTTGTAGTAGTATTTACATAATCTTCATCAGTACTTCCATCACAATCATTGTCAATATTATCGCAACTAACATCGTTGCCTGATATTACTGGTTCAATATTGCCTACACAACCCCCCCATTTGCCTAAGCTACATGTTTGTGTTCCATATTCACAAGCGCCTACATCAGTGCTTCCACATTGCCTGGTCCGCCCCTCTATACAATTACATCCTTCATCCACACTTCCGTCACAATCATCATCTAAAACACCATCGCAAACCTCTATAATCCTCCCTTCAAATGGATTGCAGGTATCTCTGCCCCATCTTCCTAAATTACATGTTTCAATCCCGGTATTGTTGCTGCATTCACCTAATCCGCAGGTAGTTTGTTTAGTTAAACCATTATCGATTACACCATTACAATCATTATCTAGCTTATCACAACTTTCTGCAATAGGACTTCCAGGAACGCAAGTATTAACTTGTAATCCATTAACACAATCTCTTACGCCTTGAGCTTTACATTCACCAACACCGCAGTTAGTTGGACGCTTATACCAAGGTTCTTGTGAACCATCAATACTTACGTCACAGTCATTATCAATATTATCACATAATTCCTTTTCTCCAGGATTTCTGTTCCTGTTATTATCATCACAATCACCTAAGCTATAACCAGCCAAAGCACAAACTATATGAGAACTATAACTATCACCATCCTGGTCACAATAAGCATCACAATTTAAATCAACTGTCCCATCACAATTATTATCCAATCCATCATAACCGCTGTTATTATCACATGTTTCAGTACCTGCACCACGAAGAGGATTGCAGTTATCAGATTCAACTCCCCCAATACAAACCATACTGCCAGTATTTCCAGCACATTCACCAACACCACAACTTGTAACTCTGCTTACATAATCTTCATCAGTACTTCCGTCACAGTCATTGTCAATGTTATTGCATAAAGCATCAGGAGCGCCAGGGAACACATTTATATCATTATCATTACAATCAACAACTCCACAAGCTCCTCCAGTAATGTTATAACCATCTCTATCTCCATCAACACATACTGCCCTTGTAGTACACAAACTTGTATTAAACCCAGAACAATCAGCCAAACAACCTAAAGTTCCAGAATCAAATCCTTGACTCACACAATCCTCTCCACCCAAATCACTTCCATCACAAACTTCTCTGCTTTCTATAATATCATTCCCACAAACCCCCTCAACAACTTCTCCACCAAACTCATAAGCCCCAATATCCCAACCACTCCCCGAAGGCCTCGCAGCATTATCAATATCAGAACTAAAGCCAAACACCGAAGACAAATCAACACCCTCATCAATTGCCGGACTTCCACTCTGCAACCTAAAATTATTATTACTCGAATCAACAAACAAAGGATTCCCACTCAAGGAATTACTTCCCAAGGCAGCTACTCCAGAAGCGATAATATTGTAATCTTCATCAGTTAATTCTGCTCCAAGAATATCTCCTACTGTGTTTCCATGGACAATTGAGTTCCTCAAATAAATGTTGCCACCAGTTCTGATATAAAGCCCTCGAAGACCATCTACAATCACTGAATTAGCTATTTCACCATAAGAATTTGCTCCAGTCACAAGATTATACCCATAACCCGGACCTTCCCATGACCCTGCAAAAACACTATTTCTAACATAAAAATAACTTGTTGTAATGTCAGCAGCATATCTGCCATTGTCATATGATTTTGTCTCCAGAACATTAGCATTTCCTCCATAAAGAAGAAGGCCATGTCTTCCTGAATCTGCAATCATGGATTTTTCAATATGGATATTTTCAGAACCTACACTAATCCCTCTATCCATAGAATTTATGATAGATACATTATATAAATGATAATTTTTTGCCCCGCCACCATAAATACCTATATCTCCCATATTAATAATCTCAGTATTCTCAATCCTTAAATTAGTTGCACCGCCATAAATCCCTTGATCTGCATCTGTAATACGAAGATTCAATAAACTAATATTCTCATTACTTCCCCCTCCCCTAAAATACAACGTTTCTCCAAAATTAATAAATTCAATTCCATCAATAATAATATTTGATACTCCTCCATGAAAATTAAATGCTTCTGCACTAGGGTAGCCCGTACCGTCCATGATAACAGTTTCCCCAGGATACCCTTTATAGATAATCGGAGAATCGCCAGTACCTGAATTTCCAACACTTCCATATTCATTATACGTCCCACCCCTAACCAAAACCATCTGCCCAGCCGTCAAAGTATTCTTCGCTTGTTGAATCGTCGCCCATGCACTTCTCTCAGTCTGACCATCATTACTATTACTCCCACTGCCCCCATCAACATAAAAAATATTCAATTCATCTGCAGGTTCTTGGTATGCAATCGCAGGCATTACCATCAAAGAAATTGAGCCAGTTGCAGAATCAACTGAATCACTAATATCCCAATCAACTTGATAATTATCAACAGTGAAAGGAGTCCATGCAAAAATCTGGGTAACAGGATTATATGTAGCTCCAGTTGGCAAAGAACTAAAAGAAGATGTAACAGAATCACCATCTTCATCATCAAAAAATATCTTTAATCTATAATCTCTTCCCTCAATAAAAGTATATTTCTCAGATCCAGTATATATCGGAGCACGATTTACATCACGAACAGTAATGGATACATTAAGTTCATCAAACGGAGAAACATGATATTCATCACTTAAACCCAAGGTCACATTAAAAACATTATCATTAGTTACGGTAGACACCTCAAAATCAGGAGTAAACGTAAAAACACCAGAGTTATCTATCTTCATTCCCGCTTGGATATCTCCAGAAGAGATCAAATAAATAGGATTATCTCCCTGTGGATCTTCAGTTGCCGTAAACTGGGTACTTAACAGCTCATTTTCATTAACCTCTAAAAAAACAGTTCCAGAATCCACAAAACTAGGACCAGTATTCCCAGCGTCTCCAGCAATCCATTCATAAGGGCCCATATCCCATGAAGCCCCAACAGGCCGTGCAACATTATCAATATCATAATCAAAAATTCCAGACAAATCAACAGCAGCACCAATCGTCGGACTCCCCGTAATCGGATAAAAATCTCCAGAAGACGGCGCAAATAATAACGGATTAACATCAATCAAAGAATTCACATCTTGTCCAGAAATGATATTATTATTGTAATTATCATAATAAAGATTATAATCAGAATCCATATTATATCCGGTGCCAATTGAAACCGCCGGATAGCAACAAGAGCCATCATTTGGACTATAGTGTCCATTGTTAAGGATTATATTATTCTTTAAAACAGCGGAAACAGTTGCTCCACGATGGTCTTTTAGATTTATTGCATTCTCCCCATTTCCATAAAATAATGAATTATAGATATAGACTGAAGGACCGTTTGAAGCTTTAAACCCTGTTTCATCATTATTAAATGACTGAGTATTAATTAAATAATAAGAAGTACCAGAAGCTCCATGCCCTTCCCATACTTTTATTCCAGCCATTCCTCCATATGATGCACGAGAATTAATTAATTTAATATCTGAACCAGTGAGATCAAAACCATCTTCCCCTATATTTGCAGCAACTGCATTTACAAAAGTAATATTAATTCCAGGCTGAACATGGAACCCATCTCCATCACCGAGAGGTCCTAAACCATCGAAATTATCATGAGAATAAACATTTCTTAAAAGAAAATTGTACCCATCGCTAATTTCAATCCCTCCATGACCATCGTCATGCGAAGCAACAGGGTCACTAATTCTATATGTCTCAACATTCTCTATCAGAACATCATGGCTATTATCCCTAAAACTAATTCCAATAATACAATGATGAACAGTAATATTTCTAAGAATAATATTGGAATCATTTGCTCTAAAATACATACATCTCCGATAATCTGAAACCTCAAAATTTGAAAAAGTGATATACTGTTTATTGCTCATATCCATCGCATCAATTCCACTATCAAGTCCCACACCTTTCAAATAAACATCTTCTCCCGGATAACCACGAATAACTATTTCATTGCCCACAGTTCCAGAATTAACAACATCGAGATTTACAACATCATACGTTCCATCCCGAATCAAAACAGTCTCGCCCGGCACAACAACATTCAAGGCCCCCTGAATAGTATCATAAGCGTCACCATCACTACCTGAACAATCCCTATTCACAATACTATAATCGCCAACACAATCTCCACTATTCAAATTATCAACATAAATCACATTCCCAACCTCACAAGCAGAACAAACCCCACCACAATCAACCCCACTCTCATCCTGATTCAAAATCCCATCCGAACAACTCTCAACAACGACAACCTCGCTAACAACCAAATCATTACTCCTATTCGAAATCACAGAATCTCCCAATTCAGAACCAGCAACAAAATAATAACTCCCTTCAGCATCAGCAGTCCAACTAGTCGAACCCACCGTCGCTGTAGTCATTACCTGACTATCAAACCAAAACGCAACATCCTCCCGAACCTCATAACTTACATTCTCAGAACCACAATCAGTCCCAACAACATTCAAAACAACTGTATCACCTACATCCGCTACTGTCCTGCTCCAAGAAGCCGAAGTCAAATCACAAACAACAGGCTCATCTTCTTGTACAATAAAATTACAAACATCATGTGCTCCAGGACTAGCAGAAGAATCTTCATACATTGTCCAATAATCTAAAACACTCAAACCTTCAGTACCAGTTCTAAAACCAGCACCAGAAACAAGAGCTATCTCACTTTGACCATCCGGAGTAACATAAACATCAAACGTCTTCAAACCAACATCAATATCAATCTTAAAATGATAACTCACACCAGCAGAATAAGCAACCACAGTATCAGCCATATAACTCCCAGCATTCCTCACCTGAATTTCGCTACTGCCCATAAAACCGACAGTTACAGCCATATCGCCATAACCAGCACAAGCACCCTCACACAGCCCAACAAAATTATCCATTCCTAAAGCACTTGGAACAACATTAAATTCAACCGAAAAGACACCACTTTTAGGAGCTATAGCAGTATTCATCCACTCACCCCTTGAAGTAGCCACACAAGGACAATCAGTATATTGACACAAGAAGCTAGCATCACAAACCACCGATGAACAACCATTAGGATTTGAACATAAAGAAGGATTAGTATCAGCAGAACATACTCCTCCAATACACTGCGAATTTTCAGCGCAATCTGCTCCCGAAAAATCATTACAACTCAAACCATCAGCAACAGCAATAGCTTCACAGCCCAAAGCCCCACAACTATCTGTCGTACACTCATTCGAATCATCACAAAGACTATCATCTGCAGTATTACATCTATCTACAACATCATTACATGTAGTTGTGCATGCGACCCCATCATCCGAACAAGGAGCGAGTTCCGAAACGCAACTTCCTGCAGAACAAACCTCGACTCCATTACAAAATAATCCGTCATCACAATCAATATCTACCGAACAATCATCCACAACAACCTCTCCATCAAACTCGTAAGCACCAATATCCCAACCAGCACCAGCAGGCCTCGTAACATTATTATAATCAACAGAAATATCCAAACCATACAAATCATAAAACGTCTGATAAACATCACTTAATACTCCATTATTTATCGCTTGACTTCCAGCTTGCAAACTAAAATCCCTGACCAAATTATTATTTGTCCCCCAATTGCAAATAGAGGATATGGGACGCACATCATTATTTAGTGCTGGACTGAAAACAATTCGATCTTTATCGGTACTATTATAATCAGATGTAAAATCAACATCTATTGAAGTAATTGTTCTCACAACCCCATCATAATCAAATTCAACAATATCGTCAATACTTAATCCCAGTTCTGAATCAACATAAAATTCATTATAACTACTGGAAAAAGGATAGTATCTCACAGTCATCTCTACCCCACTACCACTAGCAACAGTTACATTTCTCGTTAACGTGATTGTATCCCCACTTGCACCCTCAACCCTTAACCAACTACAATGCGGTGTAGTATCGCTCCCGCCATCCGTACACTCCATTAAGGACGGATCATTTGTTAAACTAACCCTATCTTTATACTCCAGATTTAAAACATCAAAATTCATACCAGGTACAGTTAATGTCGTTTTGCCATCAGCTTCTCCTATTATAACACTATCATTATAATATTCAAAATATTCCAATCTAGTACAATAATCTGGAACATTTGTAAGAAGAGGATCTAATTCAAAACTATTACCACCGTGCCCAGTGCCACTATTAAAATCCCCTAAATTATCGTATTGAACATTGTCCCAATCAATACTCATACCCCCAGATGATTGATAATAAAAATTATAATCTGATTCAGAATCTGAAGCAGTATGATCCGATACAAAGATATGATTCCCGTTGCCAGACTTTAAATTCATAAATATATTATTAAAAAAGTGGGAACTTGCTCCCCGCTCTGCCCAATTGGTATCAAGGAATCCATTTTCAACATCATAAACCATATTATTAACAGTATATATGACATCTTCATGCCAGGTAGATATTGCCGATTGACTAATATCATAGATGATATTTCCAATAATATATGTTGTTTTATTATCTGTTTCAGGTTCATTCGCCCTTATCCCTTTATCAGAATCAAAAATCTCATTGAACAAAATCCAAACGTCATTAGAGCCCTCGTGCCCTGCGACAATAGCTACACCATCTGAACCAACATAATTTCGATACCCATACATCGTATTCTGAGATATTATTACATTCATGCTTCCCTTTACATCAACTGCGTTTTCCCCATCTTCGTGCATCACATTTCTCCCTATATATATATAATTAGCATTTGATGCAGGGTCAGCATTAACCTGAAATGAGTCTCCCCTATTATGGTGAATATGATTATCAACTAACCATAAACGCTGTACATTCCCTGTACCAGAAGCATGATGGTCTTGCTGCGTATCTCCAGGTAATTGACCATTATTATGTATATGATTATTATAAATTACTATATCTGATCCCTGAATTCCAACTGAACTACCTGTAACTCCTTGAATATTATGTATCTCGAGATTTCTAATCGTAATATTGCTATGAGGAGCATAATTGTTATGAAAGCTTACTCCACTATTATTCAATTCTAAATTCTCTATAATAACATACGAGCCACCCGTTCTTAATCCATTAGTAAATCCATCAAAAATAGGTTTATCTTGTTCACTATATCCCCTTATAAAAACTGGTTTATTTTTTGTTCCTGTTCCAGTTAAAGCAATCCATCCACCAGTATAAGGACCACCATGAATCTCAACAACACTCCCCTCAACCAAACTTCCAGGATTTCCAGGAATACTACACCTTGGAGTCTCATTCGTCCCATAATCATTTACAGAATCATCACACCCCCCACTATTATCAACATAATGAGTATAAAACCCACCCTCACTATTTTCAGTATAAGTCAAATCAGGATTCCTATTCGCTTCATCATCATACATCCTATAACTCTCTTCAATCCCAAACGAAGGCCTAGGAATTCCAATCGGCGGAACCCAATCTCCTTCAATAATTTCCACACAAGCCTCGCATTCTCCTCCACAATCAACTCCAGTCTCATTTTGGTTTTGAACATCATCAGTGCAATTTGCAACAACCTCACAAGCATCACAAACACTCCCTCCACAATCAATTCCAGTCTCATCCTGATTCAAAATCCCATCTGAACAAGTCTCAGCAACGACAACCTCGCTAACAACCAAATCAGCACTCCTATTCGAAATCACAGAATCTCCCAATTCAGAACCAGCAACAAAATAATAACTCCCTTCAGCATCAGCAGTCCAGCTTGTAGAGCCAACAGTTGCAGAAGTCATAATTTTACTATCAAACCACCAAGCAACCTCCTTCCAAACTTCATAACTAATATTCTCAGAAGCACAATCAGTCCCAACAACATCCAAGAAAACAATATCTCCAACATTTGCAGTTACAGAACTCCACGAAGCAGAAGTCAAATCGCAAGCAGCTGGCTCAACAACCTCCCCATCAAACTCATGAGCCCCCATATCCCATCCAGAAATACTATCATTATTTCCATCAATTGGCCTTGTTTTCCCATCAAAATCAAATACATAACTTGCCGCAACCCCCTTATCAATCGCAGGACTTCCGTTCCTCAACCTAAAATCTACAACCTCTGCCCCATATCCATATAATCCTAAAGATGAATAATAATCTCCAGCAACAGGAGGAATATTATAAGAAACAGGAAAAACAAACAAAGGATCATCTCCAACTACTGAAGTCGCATCAGGAATAATCACAGACCCATCCATATCTTCAATATTATTACCTTGATTATTATAAAATAAATTGTTCTCCTCAGTCAAAACACTACTATTAACCCTTATACCATCTCCTGCGACAGTATTAGCAATTATAGAATTTCTAATCACAATAGGTAGCGCACCTTCAACATAATGAGCATTTATCCCCTGGTCATAATTGTTAAATATTACACTATTTTCAATAATCAATCCAGCTCCTTCACTTGACTTAATACCTGGATTTCCATCATTAGGATTAGGAGCATAATATCCATTATTATAAATTAATGAATTAACTATCTTAACTGTATGTGGTGCATAATTATCATTAACTCTCCTCCATACTTTAACACCACCAGCCATATTATTATATGATTTACAATTAATAAGAGTAGCATCGGCCTGCAAATCAAATCCATCTTCCCCATTATGATGAGCAGAACAATTGACAAAAGTCAAATTTTTGTGGGTACCATATGCCGCATAAAATCCATCTGCATCGCTACTACCTGGCGACCCTGCATCATCCATTCCATAAACTTCAACATTTTGTATAAGCACATTAGTAGAATTCCCATTTCTAATATTAACTCCCACATTCTCATTTCTTTGAGTGTATCCTCTTCCGTGGATTATACAATCTGACAAAACAAAATCTTCAACTCCCTCAACCCTAACTCCACTATTAGCAGAAAAATTAATCACACAATCATGAAGCTCGAGTCCATAATTTGTAACCGTTTCATCAGGAACAAAATATCCATACTCCCCTCCTCTAATATATAATGGACCATAAATTTTGATATAAGAAGCATTCCCATAAATTCGAATACCATGCCCTTCTGTAAATTTCATTTGATAATCCCCATAAGGCCTAAATACAATAGGTTTTTCTTTTGTGCCTGAACTATTTGCATATATATACATACCGCCATAATCTGTTGTTTCATTTCCTACAAGATAAATAGTATCTCCTGGCAAAAGTCCATAATACACCCAATTCCTCCACAGAACACTACACTTAGGATAATCAATCGAACCGTTCCAATTATTATTACAGCCATTTCCTAAAATATTATCTTTATCAACATAAATTGCATTACTAACACCAATACATGAAACTTCATCAATCACGCAATCATTATCATTATCTACACCATCTGTACAAATCTCAGTTCCTAAAGTACAAACTCCCCCACAATCGATTAATATTTCATCTTGATTCGACAATCCATCAAAACAAGTTTCAGCTACAATACTCCCATCATACTCATAAGCCCCAATATCCCATCCAGCACCCGAAGGCCTCGCAACATTACCATAATCAACAGAAATGTCAAGACCATATAATTGGTCAAAAAGAGTAACAATTTCATTTATGGATGTTCCGCTATCAATAGCAGGACTTCCCGAATTCAAATCAAAATTATTACTTGCCGCATCAACAAAATCAGGGTCTCCATTAAAACAACCATTGCATTTTCCAGTAGCTAATTGAAAACTAGCAAGGTCAGAATATGTTGAACCTCCCCACTCAATATTAACATTAGGATCAACATCCTGAAAAATATTATTTGAAATGACACTTCTTCCCGCAGGACTTGCATGTTCAACCTTAACAAACCAAGAACCTATGTCATTAGTGTCATCAATACCTAAGATATTCATAAATATATTATTTACAATCGTATAATTGGAAGCACTCGTTTGTCCTTCCAAATCAGATCCCCATCCATAACTATTAAATCCACTTCCTACATTATAAACTACATTATTATAAGCTCGAATATTTTCAGCACTCCACGTAGTAAATGCCCACTTCTTAATATCATGAATAATATTCCCAATAACGTAATTATTGCTCTTAATAACTTCATCCTGTATCCTTATAGCAGTAAGGGAATCATATATTTCATTAAAAAGTATCCAATGTATCCTGTTACCTTCATTTGCACCAATCAAAGCTGTTCCGTCTGAACCAGCAGAACGGTCCGAATAATTATGAATCTTATTTTGAGAAGATATTACATGCTCAGAGTCTTTTAGGTCTATTGCATTCTCTCCGTCATCAGTCATTGTGTTTCCACCAATATAAATATACTTAGGAATCACATCATACGATTCACCTATTAGATCGCAATTCGCCCCCCCACAAGCATTCACCTGGATAGAATCTCCAGCACACCTTGCAAAATTATTATTAATGATCCACGTAAACTTAGAATAATCTCCCGGAACAACACCATGGACATCATTCTCATCACTAGGATCCATCAAGCCAATATCATGTATAAAATTATTAAATACAACAAAATGTTCTCCGCCATGGACAGATATTTTTGTACCGCCAGTCTGTAAAGGAGTAGGTCCTAATTCCAAATTTCTAAATACTAAATAATTCCAATATCCTGGTGTCCACTCCCTATGAAGACTTATACTTGGATTATTGAGATTTTCAAAAATAACATATTCTCCACCAAACCTTATTGACATGCCTTCAAATAAAGGCACATCAGTTGAGTTTGGTCCTCGGATAAATATTGGCCTCTCCAAAGTGCCATTGCCAGAAATCCAATGAAAGCCCCTATCAACAATTCCATTACCTGGAGTATATGGAAAATTAGGATCTCCATGTATCTCAACAACACTTCCTGCTTCTAAGATTGGAGCACTTCTGCTCCCTGGAATCCAACACAAGGGTTCCAAGGGAGATCCAAAACCATTATTATTAGAATTATCACAATTAGCAGCACTATTATCAATATAATGAGTATAAGGTCCATTACCCTCATCCCCATATGGCTCAAGGCCGCTACCAAAATTATAACATTTCTCAGGATTAGAAGAGCAGTCTTCTCCGACTGCTAATTTATACATCCAATGAGTCTCATACAATCCGAATTCAGGTTCAGGAATTCCAATTTGAGGCACCCAAACCTCTTTTCCAGGTGGAAGTTCAAAAACTGTAATGTCAACTACTGCTGTATTACTGACTGCCCCTGAATCATCAATTACCCTAAAACTAAAACTATCATCCCCATAATAGTCAGCATCAGGAGTATATACAGCAGGAACCAAAGTACGCTCCCAATTATAATTTTCCTTTGGCATCTTTAAAGTACCATGTGTGGGCCCCAAAACCAATTGAAAAGTCAACGGATCTTCATCAACATCATATCCAAATATTGGAATAAGTTTTGCATATCCTGTATTGTATATTCTGGACTTTTTGTTTTTAGCTGTTGGTGCCGCGTTTACTCCAACATCTCCTTTGACTAAGATGGTTACATAACCATATCTAGTATATGTTCTGCCCCTTCCAACATCATATGCAGATCCACTCAATCTAAATGAGTAATGACCTGTTTTTGTAAAACTAACTTCAGTAATTAAACTACTGGCATCATTAATACTTGCAACACCATTTACAGGCGCAGAAGTGACTTGCCATGGGTTCATGGTCCTATTTATACCAGTTCCATTTGCCCCTCCGATAAGATACGTACTAACATCTGCTCCACTTAGAATTATTTCCTGGTCCGCACCTGCACTTACACATAAGGCACTTGTACAAGGGAATGGATCTGAAACAGGAATATTTTCGCCAACATACTCATAAGCCCCAATATCCCAAGCATTTCCTTGAGGCCGAAGAGCACCATCAATATCAACAGAAAGATTAACCCCATACATATCATAAAATGTTTGGTAAACATCATTCACAGCACCAGTATCAATTACAGGACTCGTTGCTTTCAATCTAAAATCATTATTGTCAGCATCGACAAATTCAGGATCTGCGTTCAAACAATTCGCACACTCTACAGTTCCCTCAACAAACTCATCAAAAGTGTCATATATAACATCATCCCAAATAATATCATCAAAACCATATATCAAATTATTATCTGCATCTGAAAGAGTACCAGTATTATATCCACCACCAAAATCAATTACTGTGGGGGAACCCGAAATAATATTATTAACAATATTCAATTTAGAATTATAATATCCATTAAGAATTCCATTAATGGAATTATTAACTATAGTATTTCCGACAATCTGCGCAGGCTGTGGCGGATTAAGCCCATTAATTGTCATTCCATGATTATTATTATATGCTATATTTCCTATAAAAAAGAAATCCTCTCTTCCACCTACATTGCCACTTGAAACAGTAAACCCATAATTATTATCATAAGCAGTATTAAATAAAAACCACACTCTTTTAGGATCATACTGGAATCCCATTCCGCCTCCAGAAGAAGAACTTGAGTTTCTATGTCCATAGACAACATTCTCTGAAAATATAACATCATTAGCACTTTTAGTCCAAAACCCTGCCTGCTTATTATGATGCGCAATGTTCCTCCCAACATAAATATGATTTGTATCTTCTCCGATGATGCCCGAATTTATTTGTATACCATCACCACTTCTATGATAAAGCAAATTATCAATCACCCAAAGATAATGTACACTGTCGCCAACCGCAATACCATGATTGTCCTGATCCCCCACGGCAATGAGATAATCCCAAACTCCACCCTCATGCACACTATTATTATAAAGAACAATGTTCGAAGTAAACGATTCTGAATCATACCCACTGATTCCAATACCGCCATATCCCTCCAGATTTCCCGATAAATCGGAATGTCTTAAGGATATATGATCTGAATTTAGTCGGTAATTCGCTTTAGTGCCAATACCAAAACTCCCAGCAAGCCCACCTGACAAATTGCCATCCTGATCCTCGATCACAATATTTTCAATGATAATATAACTACCTCCTATAATACTAATTGATCTAGTAAATCTAGGCCTATCAGACGCAAGACCCCTTATAAAAATAGGCCTCGCCGCAGTACCCCTTATCTCCTGGAAATTCCTTGGGCTACTATGAGAATAATTATACTGCCCACGAACTTCAACAACACTCCCTTCGGGTAAATCGTTATAAGGAATAATGCACAACGGCAACGTCGCATTCCCATATCCTCCAACATTATTATTGTCACAACCAGCATCACTATTATCAACATAATGCGTATAAAACCCACCCTCACTATTTTCAGTATAAGTCAAATCAGGATTCCTATTCGCTTCATCATCATACATCCTATAACTCTCTTCAATCCCAAACGAAGGCCTAGGAATTCCAATCGGCGGAACCCAATCTCCTTCAATAATTTCCACACAAGCCTCGCATTCTCCTCCACAATCAACTCCAGTCTCATTTTGGTTTTGAACATCATCAGTGCAATTTGCAACAACCTCACAAGCATCACAAACACTCCCTCCACAATCAATTCCAGTCTCATCCTGATTCAAAATCCCATCTGAACAAGTCTCAGCAACGACAACCTCGCTAACAACCAAATCAGCACTCCTATTCGAAATCACAGAATCTCCCAATTCAGAACCAGCAACAAAATAATAACTCCCTTCAGCATCAGCAGTCCAGCTTGTAGAGCCAACAGTTGCAGAAGTCATAATTTTACTATCAAACCACCAAGCAACCTCCTTCCAAACTTCATAACTAATATTCTCAGAAGCACAATCAGTCCCAACAACATCCAAGAAAACAATATCTCCAACATTTGCAGTTACAGAACTCCACGAAGCAGAAGTCAAATCGCAAGCAGCTGGCTCAACAACCTCCCCATCAAACTCATGAGCCCCCATATCCCAACCACTCCCCGAAGGCCTCGCAGCATTATCAATATCAGAACTAAAGCCAAACACTGAAGACAAATCAACACCCTCATCAATTGCTGGACTTCCACTCTGCAACCTAAAATTATTATTACTCGAATCAACAAACAAAGGATTGGAATTAACAGAATTACTTCCTAAGGATGAAACACCAGAACCAATAATATTGTAATCTTCATCAGTTAACTGCGCTTCTCCCACAACATCTGCAACACTATTTCCGTAGATAATCGTATTCCTCATATAAATCGGACCCCCGCTCATCTGAAGCCCCCTGTATCCTCCATTTGCAATCACAGAGTTAACTATCTCACCTTGTTCAACCCCTGACAAAATCATAAGATTGTAACCTTCCGTTGTTAACTTACTTCCAGCAAAAATACTGTTTTGAATATAAACATAATCCGATCCAATCTCTGCACCTCGTCGATCGCAATCAAGAACCTGGCTATCCAAAAGATTAACATTCTTACCCCATATACGCGTTGCAAACCTCCCAGCACCAGAAATACTAGTCTTCTCTAAATGAAGATTATCAAAATCACCATTAATACCCCGATTCACAACATTCGCAATCGTCACATTATAAATATGAAAATTCGTCCCGCCAGATGCAATCGCATTATCTGCAGTATTATTAATAATAACATTCTCCACCCTCATATTATTTCCCCGGCCATAAACCCCATAATTACGATTATCCCTAATATGTAAATTCAACAAACTAACATTCTCATTATCTCCCCCTCCCCTAAAATAAAATGTCTCGCTAAAATTAGTAAACTCAATTCCATCAATAACAATATTAGACACCCCACCACCAAAATTAAACGCCTCAGGACTCGAAAACCCAGTACCATCCATAAGGACAACCTCTCTAGGATATGCCTTGAATATAATCGGCTCGTCAACAGTTCCAGAAGTTGCAACAGAACCATATTCATTATAAGTCCCTCCCCTAATAAAAACCATCTGTCCAGCCGTCAAAGTATTCTTCGCTTGCTGAATCGTAGCCCATGCACTCCCCTCAGTCTGCCCATCATTGCCATCACTTCCATTACCTCCATCAACGTAAAAAACATTCAATTCATCAGCCGGTTCAACATATCCTGCTTCAGACATAACTCTCAATGAAATCAAACCAGTTGCAGAATCTTTAGTATCACTAACACCCCACCCAACTTCATAATCTCCTTCTACCGAAGGAGTCCACGCTAAAATTTGAGTAATAGTATCATATGTGGCTCCCACAGGCAATGAACTAATAGACGATTCAACAGAGTCGCCATCCTCATCTTCAAACTGTATCTTCAATCTATAATCCCTACCTTCGACAAAAGTATATAAATCAATCCCAGTATAATTCGGAACACGGTTCACATCACCAACAGTCACAGTAAAACTTTTCTGAGCAGGAGGGTAATAATAATGTTCGTCCGTTACTCCGACAACCACATTAAAAACATTATCAATCACATTTGTTGACATCTCGAAATTCGGATTAATCCTAAAGTTCCCCTCATTATTAATACTCAAATCACTTAAATCCTCACTAGAAAGTATCAAATATTTTAACTCATGACCTTCGGGATCGGTCGCGGGCAAATTCACAACCAATTCTTCTCCCTCATCTACCTGTAAATTCGTACTTCCTGTATAATCAAAACTCGGGCCAGTATTCCCCGCTATAGAGGTTATCTCAAACGGACCCATATCAAATCCGTCATCAGCAGGACGAACATTCCCATCAAAATCATAATTAAATATTCCAGATAAATCAATCCCTCCATCAATTATTGGACTATCTCCCCTCAAATGAAAATCAAAACTCTCAGGGGCAAACAATCCCGAATCCACTCCAAGCAAACTACTAACTCCCTCATTACTATATCCTGCGTCACCATTGTTATAATAACTATTATAATTACTATCCATATTCCAAGTTCCACTACCAACCCCCAACGAAGGAGCAGTCGCCCACAATCTTCCATTAGAATGAAAAATAGTATTATATATTGTTACGCTTGCATCAACTTGAGAATAGTCATCTCTAATAGCCACTCCTTCCTCACCATTACCATACAAAATTGAATTATATATCTTAACATCCAAATCCCCTGGCAAAGCCCCACTATTCTGAGAAATCTTTATTCCAGCCTCAGTATTATCATAGGACATAGCATTTATTGCAGTATAATCATTATCTGTAGCATAAGTTCTTTTCCAAAACTTGACCCCACAAGCACCATGCCCACTTGCCTTAGAATTCACAATCAAGATATTCTCTCCAGTAAGATCAAATCCATCTTCAGAATTATCCTTTGCAGTACAATTAATAAAAGTTACATTCCCAGCACCGTAACCCACTAAAAATCCATCTGCATCACCTGAAGCCCCCTGCCCATCATCATTATCAGAACTTAAGACATTGACAACAGTAATATTATCAGACAAATCCCTTATACTTATCCCAGATTCATAACCATGATGAACATGGACATTCCTGATTATAGAATCATGAACATTCCTAAAAATTATCCCCCGGTCACCAAAATATGAAAACTCGCTATCTTCAATAATAAGTCCTTCTTTTCTAATGGTGTAACTTCCCTCCGCTCCATAATTAAAATTAGTAAAATGAATACCACTTATGGTGTAATAATTAGCACCCCCATCACCAAGATCAATTCCCCTATCGCCCCCATCTCCTTCGAGAGTTACAGTATGCCCCGAATATGATCTGACAGTTATCCTACTATCAATTGTCCCAGAGTTAACTAAAGACATCCCATCTACAGTAGTATTATAAATCGCATCATCAGAATTGGAGTCTGTACTCCCCATAATCAAAATAGTTTCTCCAGGAATAACAACATCCAAAGCTTCCTGAATCGTATCATAAGCCAACTCATCCCCTCCGCTACAACTTCTTTCTGAAACATTATAACCCTTCAAACAATCACTCCCAAGAGTCTTATCAACATAAATTACATTCTCAACAACCTTACAAGCATCACAAACCCCTCCGCAATCCACACCACTCTCATCCTGATTCAAAATCCCATCTGAACAAGTTTCAGCAACGACAACCGCTTCCCCGACAACTCCTTCATTATAAAGCTGAAGTATCTCTGTAGAATTCAAAGTTCTATTAAATATCGCTACTTCATCAATTAAGCCGTTGAAACCCATTGTATTAACATTTCCAATAAGTAAATTTCCTGCGCTATCATCCCCAACCGTACCTTCTGGGGAGACAGACACACCAATAGTTTCTGCAACTCCATCAACATAAATCAACGGGGCATTAGATACTGATGTCCTATCATAGACTGCAACTATATGATGCCATTTTGTTGGGTCATTAATCTGGGTAGAGCCATACCATATTCCCCCCATCCTACTCCAGTAATTTTCATACCTAACTTTGTTCCCTTGCTGGACATCATTAGATCTTCTAATGGTTACTGCCCACCCATTTCCTGCAGCCAACTTACTCATTATACTTGTTGAATTTGTAGATGTCTGATTTCTTTTAATCCACATAGAAACACTTTTAACATCGATATTATCAAATATTGCAGGAGAACCAAAATCAATATAATCCCCATCACCATCGAAACTAAAACAATTTCCATACTTACAATTAGCATTGACCTTAGCACCAACAATAGTTCCATTATTTCCATTCCCAGAAAAATCATAAACATGAGTATTACTCTCACCAACTAAACTATCATTATCAAAATGCCATAATCCTACCAATCCTCTACTCAATTCTCCAGATTCAAAAAATAATTCATATACCTGCTCTGATGTATGAGGGACAATCCATTCTATCTTGTCAATAAGACTATTATTATTTTCATCATAATAAGTAATATTCTCAACTAACACCCTAGTAGTATTAACAACATGGTAAAGACGGATAGTCTCTTTTGGAACATCATCTAAATAACTATAAGCAAGTATATTTTCATAATAAATATCAGAACTTATTGTAACTTTTTTCCCTTTTGTTATATCTTCTTCTGTTGCGACAGGACCTTCTGTATAATATTTTATCTCAACTTCTTCAACAATAGTTTCAATAATTCCCAGAGTAGTATGTGCTGTTTCATTCCCCTCCTCTATAACAGCATAACCTGTAATATCTGATTTAGATAACCATCTAAATAACTTATCTAAAAAGCCTTTTTCATTATGGGCAATTACATACCCGATTAATCTGTTCCTTTCATTTTGTAATTCCAGTAATTCTTGATTAATAGAGCTGACATTTATCTTAGCAGTTGGATCTTCCTGGATTATGCTTGATTTTATCTTTTCAAGCTCTTCTTCAATTTTATTTATCTGTAAAATTTTCTTCTCAATATTATAATCAGAAGCATTTTTAATAATGCCTGTATCATTAATCTTAATGTCATCCAGATTTATAACCTTGTTTTCTTTGATATCCCTGATAGTTACATTCAAAGCGTTAGGGCTAATATCAAAACTAAGGTTAATAACCCTATCAGATGCTTTAATCATCTTAACCCACTTTACTGGCTGGTTAATAACTACTTGAGGTTTAATTAACTCTTCACTGATGTCAACCTCAGAAACACTTAAAGGCATATTTATAACATCAATGGAAAAAAGATTGGAAGTTATATTATAATATCCATCCCATGCTGAAACGTAGCTGAATCTCTTTCCTGTAAAGTTGTATTCTGGAACTATCCTGAGAATTGAATCTTTAATAATCAAACTGATATTATCAGTTTCATAAACTGAATAAGTTAATTTACTATCATCTAAATCGCTAAAATGATTGGATAGGTCAATTGTTTTGTAATCATTCTTGTAGATAGTCATATTTTTAATGTCTTTATCCAATAAAGGCATATTTTCACTGATATTGATGTCTTTTTCAATGATATAATTGATATTATTAATTATTAAACTACCATTCTCAACAATAAATCTTAATCTATAATTGCTTTCATTAAGACCTTCTAATGAGCAGGTATCTACGCAAATATCTTTAAAGATAATTTTTTCTTCATAGAATTCAGCTGTTGTTTCTATATTATTAGAGTAAAGAATATCTGAATATGCATTTTCTACATCTAAGGAATAATCTGCATATATTACCTGTGCTTTTACAGTATTGTTTAATTCAGTTCCATATCTGCCGTAACTTAGGTATAATGTACTGTTCCATTCACCAAAATTTTCTAAATTAATCAATGCGCAGCATTCTTTTGAACCACGGCATACTAATGCAGAGCCTTCCTTATTGTGGATTGTCCATTTAGTGCAAAGTTTATCATAATTAATATCCCAATTAAATTCTCCAATAACATCAAACTTGAATATTTCCCCTACAGTTTTAGTTCCCCCTCCTTGATGGGTTATTGTTATCTGTTTGTCTAATGGGTCTGAATCAATATCTGCAAATTTATTTTCATCATTATTACTTTCATCATCAACAGCTAAACCTGTTATTGAACCCATCCCCTTCTCTCCAAATTTTGAACTATCCAGGACAACATATGATTTATCTTTATAATCTAGATAAACTTTAGCAGAACCACCCTTAGTTATTGCTCCATCTAAACTGAGGGATACTATTTTCCCAACATTGCCCACAGACCATGTATAATTATAATCATCATTAATTGTTAAAAAAGCATCATCCATGTAATTAAACGATTTACCTACTGTTGAAGGTTTTCTTTTTATTGGTTCTGTTAAGAACAAACCTGTAATAAACAAAGTCAGTACAAACAACATAAAAATAACAGAAAGCATAGTAATAACAATAGAATTATGAGAAGTAGGTTTGTTGGTTTTTGTTAAGCTGCTTGTAGGGAGTTTATTATGTTCTTTCTCTTTTTTAATTTCCCCTTTTTTTCTGTTCAGTTTTACCATTTTTTTGCTTTTTTTTGTATATTATTTATATTATTTATAATCTTTTTCTTTTTTTCAAGTTTTACTATTTTTTAAACATTATTTGAATTCTTTTTAGGTATCAGTATAAGTTTGCTTAGTTCCATTCCTATGAACCCCAGGCTGGATATTGCTATGATTTTTAACCAGTCCATTGTTAGTAGCGGTGTTGTTTTGAAAATAATTTGCAATGGGGGCCAATATATTACTGCTGCCTGTATTGATAATGACAGAACAACTGCTCCTAATAGCCACATGTTTGAGAAGGGGTTTAGTTTTTTTATTGAATGTTGTAAAGACCTGCTGCTTATTACTGCAAACATCTGGAACATAACTAAAGTTGTGAATGCTATTGTCTGGGCTTTAGGCAGGTTAATATCTTTATGCTGGATGAACATGTATAGTGTTCCTAAACCCATAATCAATCCAAAGATTACTATTGATAGGAATATCCTTTTTGTTATTGGTTTTTCTTTTGGGTTTCTTGGTTGGCGTTTCATAATTTTTGGTTCTGCTTCTTCAAATCCTAAACCTAAAGCTGGGAAATCATCTGTAAGGAGATTCATTAACAGAAGCTGCAAGGGTAATAAAGGAAGTGGAAAGCCTAACATAATTGCCATGAAGATAGAGGTTATTTCTCCTGCATTGCATGATAATAGGTATTTTGCTGAGTTAATCATCTTGTCATAGATGTTTCTTCCTTCTTTGATTGCATTTACTATTGTAGCAAAATTATCATCAACTAATATTGCTTTTGAGACTTCTTTTGCTACTCCTGTTCCTGTTATACCCATTGTTATTCCTATGTCTGCTTTTTTTAGTGCAGGAGCGTCATTTACTCCATCACCAGTCATTGCAACTATGTGGTCCTTCTTTTGCAGGGCATCAACTATTCTTAATTTTTGGATAGGGAGGGCTCTTGCTATAATCCTTATACTTTCTATCTTCTTTTTTAATTCATTGTCACTCATTTTTTCTATCTGACTTCCTGTTAGTATGACATCCCCTTTTCTGAACAAACCAATCTGTTCTGCCACTGCTCTTGTTGTTATTGCATGATCCCCTGTTATAATCATTACTTTTATTCCAGCTTCTTTACATTCCTGGATTGCATCTCTTATTTCGTCTCTTGGGGGGTCAATCATCCCTACAAGGCCTGTAAAGATCAGATCTTTTTCTACATGGGATATATTATATTCTTTTGACTGAGGTATATCTTTATATGCCAATGCAAGAACTCTCAGGGATTTTTCAGCAAAAGAGTTGTTCATCTGAATTATTTTTTTCTTGTCTTCATGGGTAAGTTTTACTATCTTTCCGTTTTTGATTGTTCTATTGCAGACTTTTAAGAGAAAATCCGGTGCTCCTTTGATGTATGCTTCTGTTTTTTTGTTTATCTTGTTTTTGAATATGACTGACATTCTTTTTCTGTCAGAATCAAACGGTAGTTCCTGTATAAATTTGAAGTTATTTTTTATGCGTTTTTCGTCAAGTTTTCCTTTTTTTCCGAGAACAATCAATGAGCCTTCTGTTGGGTCGCCTATTAGTTCGTATTTCTTTTTTTTCTTTTCCAGTTTTGCATTGTTGCACAGATAACCTATTCTTAACAGTAATTCTATTTGTTTGGGGTTTATTGCTTTTCCTTTGTTTGAGAAATTTCCTTTTGGTTCATAGCCAGAGCCAGAGACATTGATTGTTTCGTTGTTAGTGTAAATTTGAGTAATAGTCATCTGGTTTTTTGTTATTGTTCCTGTCTTGTCTGAGCAGATAATGGTTGCTGCTCCTAAACTTTCTGCAGCTGGTAATTTTTTTATGAGCATGTTCTTTTTTGCAAGTCTTTTTGCACCCATAGAGAGGCTCACAGTCACGATTATCGGCAAAGAATTAGGTATTGTTGATACAGTAAGAGCTAAAGCGAATAACAACATCTTGCCGAAGGATATTGTCTTTTGCAGTGTTCCTGAGATCAATACAATCAGGATAAGTGCTATTACTACGATTCCTATTTGCTTTGCTAATTGCGCAAACTTTTTTTGCAAGGGTGTTTTTACTTCTTCTGTTGTTGTTAATGAAGTTGCTATTTTTCCCATCTCTGTTTTCATTCCAGTGGATATTACTACGCTTTTTCCTTTTCCATATGTTACAATGGTGTTCATAAAAGCCATATTTTCCTGATCTATTATTGATTCTTCTTTTTTTAATGGCTCAGTGAATTTTTTTGATGGAACAGATTCTCCTGTTAAAGAAGCTTCATCAATCTGGAGGCTGAATTCTTCTATTATCCTTGAATCAGCTGCTACAATGTCTCCTGCTTCTAATATCAAAATGTCTCCCTTTACAACTTCTCTTGCAGGGATTTTTAGTTGTTTGTTGTCTCTAAGTACATTTGCAGTTGGGGCTGATATTTTTTCTAACGCCTCTATTGCTTTTTCTGCTCTGTATTCCTGAATAAAACCAAGTATAGCGTTTAGAAGTAAAATTCCAAATATTGCATATGACTCAAGTTTTTCCCCAAGAAATAAAGATAACATTCCTGCAAAAATTAACAATAGAAGCAATGCATTTTTGAACTGGTTGATAAATATCATCCATGCAGGAGTTCTTTTTCCTTTTTTAAGTTCGTTATAACCTGATTCGAGCAATCTTTTTTTTGCTTCTTTGTCAGTTAATCCTTTTTCAGAGCTACCTAATTCATTTAAGCATTCTTTTGTTGTTTTGGTGCAGTACATTTATTTTTACCTGTTTAAATTGGGAAGTCAGAAATGCCTACCATTTATGGTTAGGAATGAATGGCTACATTCAGGCTTCCTAATTTCCTAAAAATTATCAAATTGCTGATCAATCCCCCCATTTATGGTGGGGGTTAGGCAATTTGCTAATTTTTTTGAAATGTTTATTTTTTCTTTTTTTGCTTACTTTGCTTTTTCTTTGCTTTGTTAATGTCCTTTTCAAATCTTTCTATGTCTTTTTCTTCCTTTTTTATGTCCTTTTCAAACCTTGTTATGTCTTTTTCTTCTGTTAAAATCAGTTTTCCTAGTTTTCTTAGTTCCAGCCATATAATTATAAGAGCTGCTAAGTAAAAAATTCCGAATACAAATAACATCTCCATTATTGGCAAGTCAATTCCAAATACATACATTATTCCCACCTCTTTTTTATGTGTTTTATCAGTATTAATGAAAATAAAACAATGAATAGTATTGCTAAAGGTATGAATCTTTTTTTTTCGTTTATACCTTTTCTGTCCAGGGCAATTACATTTCCGGTTATTTTGAATGCACCCCCTGTTGCTTCTTTTTTGTTTATAATTATCTTCTCAGTGAGCTCTTCTATTTTCTTTCCTTTCTTGTACAGTTTAATATTTACTTCATACTCGCCATTTTTTAATCGTTTTGCATTGTATGTTTTTTTAATTGTCTGTCTGTCTTTTATACTGAAAGGACCGATATAATCTAAGATTTTGGTACTTTTTTCTTTGTTTATGTTTAATTCTATCTCTAAGTCTTCTATTTCTTTTCCTTCTTTGCTGCTTATTATCAACTTAATATCCAGATCATTATCTTTTGTATCTAATTCTGCATCGAAGAAACCAATCTCATCTTCTGTTTTAGATAGGTCGATTCCGATTTTTCTTTCTATTCCACATTCTTTTGTTGTTTCTGGTTCATTTTGGTAATTGTAACATGTTCCTATAATCTTGCATGTTCTTGTTTGTATTCTATCTATGCATTCACTCCATTCACTGCAGTCCCATTCTGGAGTGCATATTGCTTTTGCTCTTGATGTACTTGTTCTTGATGGAGGGGTTGATGTACTAGAAACTTTATCTCCAAAGATACCAAAAGAACTGAATCTGCTTATATTACCCCATACATAATTTAAGTTTGTATTTACTCCTCCTGGATTTATAACATACCATAGGTTAGAGCTTGTATTGAATTTGTATAATCTTAAGCTAGATTCTGTTAGGTTAGCAGTTGTAAGTTGGGCATCTGTATAATACACCCTTATTTCAGCATAAGAGATATTATTATTTGTTTCATTGTCTACTATTATGCTTATGTATTTTCCCAGTTCTGAAACTCCTAGGGCAGATACTGCTTCTATATTATTGGAGTATTCTGCTATTGTGATAGATGCGGTTGTATTTGCACTTGTTGTTATATTTAGCCAGGTGTTTGTTTCATCTATTGCATTAATTGTTATAGACGTGTTTGCTGTTATGTTTATTGAAGAATTTACAAATGTGCTTTGAGCATTAGCTGATAATGCAATTATTGCTGCATTTTCTAATTCTTTTTGGTTTCCGCTTGTATCATTAGCTATAATATCTATTGTATAAGTTCCATCTGCTTTATCTGAAGAATTCCATGTTCCGTTGTATAAGTTATTAGTTAGACTTAAAGTTATATTTGCTGTGTTGTTTTCGTCTGGTTTTTGTATGTAAGCGATTACTGTGTCTATTTGTATATTGTCGGTTGTATTTACTGAGATGTTGAAGACAGTTCCTGATGGTCCTATGGTGGGTGTTATGTTTACTTTGTTTATAGCTGGTAAGACTACATCTAAAGTAAATACATCTTTTGGATTATTTTTGTTTGCACTTACATTATAAACATGTGAAATTTTATTATATACATTACTTTCGGCATAAAGTGTGTAATTACTGTAATATGTTTTTGTTCCTCCATTGTTTACGTAATCGATTATGTTGTAAATGCTTGTATAGCCTGTTGTGTCTGTTGACATGTTGTACATTAGGTTTCCAGATACATTGTATATGGATACGTTTGCTCCTGGAATGTTGTTTCCATCTGTGTCGTTTACATAGGCTTTGTAGTACCATTTCCTGATTAGTTCACTTCCTGCATCAATTAATTCTTTTGAAATATTATAAGTTGAGTTTAAGAAAACATTATTTGTTGAAGTTGATGTTAAATAAACATCTTTAGTTCCTGAATTAGATATATTAGTATTTGTTATGTTGTTGTTTGAGCTTGCGGAAAGATAAACCCCATATTGAGAATTGTTATTTATTATGTTGTTTATTATTAGATTATTATTTGAGTTTGAAGTAAGGTAGATTCCATATTCCTCATTTGAACTTAAATTGCTGTTTATTATTTTATTGTTGTTTGCGGCAGTGTAACTGCAGATTCCACAATGTTTAATACCACTGATAGTAAAATTTGTAATGGTATTGTTATCACTTGAGGAAATATCTAGTCCGTAAGAATCTGAAGAAACATTTGAACTTGAGATAATATTTGTAACATTATTATTTCGATTGTTAGTTAAATAAATCAAAACATAAAAATCATAAATTCCCCCATTCATAATTGTTGAATCGTTATAACCATTATTATTGACACCGTAGTATCCATAATTGTTTCCACCAGTCAGATTAAATCCATTGAAATCTATTGTAATATTATTTGCACCTATTGTGAGGCAGGTTGTAGTTGTATTAATATCATTTTGTAGAGTATAAGTTGTGCTTGCTTCAGATAAAGTTCCACAATTTGTTAAATTAAAATTTACTAAAGTAAAAACATCTTTAAAGTTATTTTCATTCGCAGTTACATTGTAATTATGACTAACCCTGGAAAATCCATTTTTACTTGCATTGATGGTATAATTGCTGTAATATGTTTTTGTTCCGCCATTGTTTATATAATCGATTATGTTGTAAATGCTTGTATAGCCTGTTGCATCTGTTGACATGTTGTACATTAAATTTCCAGATACGTTGTATATGGATACGTTTGCGTTTCCTACGTTGTTTCCATTTGTGTCATTTACATAAGCTCTGTAGTACCATTTCCTGATAAGTTGTCCGCCAGAATCAACTGTTTCGGTTTCATCCCAAGTCATATTAATAAAGGTATTATTCACTTCATTATCTTCAATATGAACATCAATCCCTGCTATATTTGTTATATTTGTATTCCTGAAAACATTATGGTCTCCATCAACTATTATACCTTTACCTGCACTTAAATTTATTTTGTTATCTGTGAATGTGTTGGACTGAGAATTACTACTAACAGAAATACAAGCATAACTTCCTCCTGTTGAGCAGTTCCATATATTGTTGTTTGTTATGTTGTTGTTTGAGCTTGTTTGTACCAAAAGCCCATATTTATTTGAATTTGCTGTGTTGTTTATTATTTGATTGTTGTTTGAGTCTACAAACCCGATTCCATAAGTATTTGAATTTGCTGTGTTGTTTATTATTTGATTGTTGTTTGAGCCTGAGCTAAGCCCAATTCCATAATCAATTGAATTTGAATTTGCCGTGTTGTCTCGGATTATGTTATTTGAGCTTGAAGAAAGATAAATTCCATGTGCGCCATTTGAATTTGCTGTGTTGTCTTGGATTGTATTGTTTGAGCTTGAAGAAAGATAAATTCCATACTCTGTCCCACTCATCCAGTTAGTATTTATCATAGTAACATTGTTATCTATTATGGAATTGTTTTGCCCTCCAGTGAGATATATTCCAAAAATATTATTAGAACTAAAATCATTATTATCATATACTGTCATATTACTAAAGTTTCCATTATATCCATTTGTGCTTGAAATTCCTATTCCGAAATCATAGATATAGCCGTTCTTTATTGTTGTACCATTATATCCAGTGGAAGTAACTCCATACTCAGCTCCAGCAGGAGATGTGTTATTTATGAAATATCCATTGAAGTCTAAAGTAATGCCATTTGCAATTATGTTAAAGCATGTTCCTGTTGTTGAAATGTCATTTTGTAAAGTATAGATTGTGTTTGCATCAGACAAGATTCCACAGGCTGTTTTCCCAGCAGCACTCATTTCAATATTATGAGCAAGATTATTTTCATTTGCACTTACATTATAACTTACAGATTTATCATTATAAGTTGAATTAACTGCAGTTATTGTATAATTACTGTAATATGTTTTAGTTCCTCCCATGTTTTCATAATCAATTATATTATAAGTAGGTGTGTAGCCTGTTGCATCTGTTGTCATATTGTACATTAAACTTCCCATTACTTGGTATATGGATACGTTTGCGTTTTGTACGTTGTTTCCGTCTGTGTCGTTTACATAGGCTCGGTAGTACCATTTTCTTGTTAGTGATGAGCCTGCATCAACAAGTTCTGTTGTATAAGTTGCATTTAAGAATATATTATTTGTTGAAGTTGATGTTAAATAAACATCTTGAACTCCTGAACTGGGTATATTTGTATTTGTTATTATGTTGTTTGAACCTGAAAAAAATTGAATCCCATATCCACTAACTGAACTTAATGTACTATTTGTTATATTATTGTTTGAACCTGAACACCAGATTCCATCCTGACCTTGTGCATTTGCTGTTACGTTTATTAAAATATTATTATCTCCTTGAATTTCAATTCCATAATGATTATCAATTGCTATTATATTTGTTAATTTATTATTTTCACCTATAACGATTTTAGCTCCACTAGCACCATTCGAATTTGAGGTTATATTTGTTATATTATTGTTATAACTCGTTATCAGGTAAATTCCATCCCAAAAATCATAAATTTCTCCATTTTTAATAGTTGTATCATTATATCCACTAGAATAAACACCATAATCTGTGCTTCCAGAATCATCTCCAGTTATACTATATGTATTAAAGTCTAGAATAATGTTATTTGCACCTATTGTGAAGCATGTTCCAGATATTCCAGATATACTGTTTTGTAAAGTATAGACTGTGTTTGCATCAGGCAAGGTTCCACAGGTTGTTTTTCCAGCAGCACTCATTTCAATATTATGAGCAAGATTATTTTCATTTGCACTTACATTATAACTTACAGATTTATCATTATAACTTGGATTAACTGCAGTTATTGTATAATTACTGTAATATGTTTTAGTTCCTCCCTTGTTTACATAATCGATTATGTTGTAAGTAGGGGTGTAACCATTTGAATCTGTTGTCATGTTGTACATTAAATTTCCAGATACGTTGTATATGGATACGTTTGCGTTTTGTACGTTGTATCCATCTGTGTCGTTTACATAGGCTTTGTAATACCATTTTCTTATCAACTTAGTATCACCACCCTGAACATCCTCACTAGAATAACTAACATTAAGAAGAGTAATATTATTGGACCCAGAAGCAACATAAACATCAGAACTACTACTTGAAGATATACTAGAATCCCGAATTAGATTATCACTACCAGAACCAACATTAATCCCATAACTATTAGAACTAAAACTAGAATTTGAAATAATATTATTCCTCGCTTCATTCGCAAAACCAATACCCTCTGCATTTGAATTTGCAGTTATATTTGTAAAATTACTATATTGGGTATCCTGATCAATAAAAAATGCAGTCCCACTATTATCATTAGCTACAACATTCTCAACATTCAAATAACTGCAACCAGTATAAGTAAATAATCCTGCATAATTCTCACTAAGAGTGCAATCAGAAATAGTTGTATAGTCAGAATTATCTAAGTAAATACCTACCTGAGCATTTGAATTCACAATCATATTAATAATATCCTGATCACTTGAAGCACCATCAATCAAATAAATTCCATGAGTAAAATCATAAATCCCTCCATTCCTAATTACTATATTGTCATACCCATTAGAATAAACACCATCATTTCCGGCTGTACCAAAACCAAGATCCACATCATTTCCAGTTATATTGAATCCATTGAAATCTATAGTAATACTGCTTGCGCTTATGTTGAAACAACTTCCTGTAGTAGAGATGTTGTTTTGTAAGGTGTAAGTCTGTCCACTATCATTTAGAGTTCCACATGTAGTAACTGCATAATTATCAGGATCAACAATATAATCAAACTCTATATTTCCGTTTATTTTTAAATCAAAAGTTTCATAGCTTTCTTCTAAATTTGTTAAGTAAACTTTATGGGTGTTTTCTTCAAGGATGTTTTCAAAAGTTGTTATGATTTCGTTTCCGTTTTCAGTATAAACTTCAATTGAAGAATTCTCATTGCTTCTTGCATGGATTGTGATGTCTCTTGTACTGCTTAATGGACTTTCGAATGTTATTCTTATGTATTCTCCATTACTTACTAAAGTCCAGTTATCATCCTGAGCATAAACATAAGGATAAATATCAGCAATGAAGTTTTTATTGGCATCCAAATGCTCTGCATTTGAAATTTCAATAATAACTTCATAGGTTTGATTAGATAAAGAAGGAACAATCCATTCGATGTAATCAATAAGGCCATTGTTATTGTCGTCGTAATAATCAATTGTATTAACTAATACTCTGCTGTTATTAACAATCCAGTAAAGCTTGATTGAAGATTGAGCAATATCATCTAAGTAAGTGTAAGCTAATATGTCTTCATAATGGACTTCAGAAGAAACTACAATCTTTTTACCATTTGAAATATTTTCCTCTTCTGAAATTGGTCCTTCTGTATAATATTCTATCTCTATCTCTTCAACAATGTCTTCAATTATTATTGATGTTGTGTTTGATGTTCCCTCTTTAACAATAGCATATCCTGTAATTTTAGTGTCAAAGAACCATTCAATAAATTTTGTAAGCAGGCCTTTTTCTTTATTAGCGATAGCATAACCAGTTAACTTGTTCTTTTCATTCTGTAAATCATTTAATTCTCTGTTAATAGAGCCAATTTCTTTTTTAGCTGCCGGTGTTTTTGCTGTTATCTCTTCTTTTTTATCTTCTAATTCAGTTTCGCTCTTTTCAATCTGTTCAATTCTTTTTTCAGCTTTATATTTAGAAGCATTTTTTACTATGCCACTGTCATTGATTTTAATGTTATCTTCATTTATTATTTTGTCTTCTTTAGTATCTTTAATACTTATGTTTAAAGCATTAGAAGAAATATTAATACTTAAATTGATAACAGAATCGGAAACATTTACTTTTTTGATCCATCTTACCGGCCTGTTAATAACTACCTTAGGTTTGATTAGTCTTTCACTAACTTTAACTTCTTCCTGTTTTAGGGGTTTTTCTATAACTTCAACTTTAAATGCATTGGAGGTCATATTATAATATCCATCTGAGGCTGTAAAGTAAGTATATCTTTTACCTGTAAAATTAAAAGAAGGAACTATTCTGGCAATGGAATCTTTAATTAATATAGATAAATTATCTGCTTTATAGGCAGAATATGTTAGATTATCGTTATCTTTATCTGTGAAGTATTGGTTTAAATCAATTTTAATATCTTCATTTTTGTAAATAGTAATATTATTAATATTTTTAATCAATTCAGGAATATTATCACTAATTTCAATCTCTTTTTCAACAGAATAATGGATATTTTTAATATCCATTGTAGCATTTTCTATAACAAATATTAATTTGTATTCTTTCTCTTCTAAATCTGAAAGTAAACAAGTGTCTATGCAGATATCTTTAAAGTTGACAGTTTCTTCATAGAATTCAGCCTTAAACTCATTAACATTCGAGTAGACAATATCTGAATAAGGATTTTCTATATCAAGAGAATAGTTAGCATATATTATCTGTAATTTAACAATATTACTTAATTCAGTTCCATATCTCCCATAGCTAAGATATAAGCTGTTGTTCCATTTTCCTGATGAATCTAAGCCTACTAAATCGCAGCAATCTTCTGCACCATTGCATATGCTTATGTCATTGATATTCCATTTAGTGCAAATTTTGCTGTAATCAACATCCCAGTTAAATACATTATCTACATCAAATTCAAACACTTTGTTTATATTCTTTCTGCCTCCACTATTATTGATTATTGTTATTAGAGTATCTTCATTACTAATTGTATTTTCTGTTATTAAATCAGTTAAAGAAGCTGTTTCACTTAATTTTAAACTGTCAAATATAAGATAAGATTTTCCATTATGTTCCAAATATACTCTTGCAGAGCCATACTTACTTATACTGCCTTCTAATTCAATGGATTTTAATTTGCCATAATTACTTATAGACCAAGTGTAAATTTGGTCATCATCAACAGTTAGATTTATATTGTCTGAATAATTCAGTCTATGAATCATTGTAGCAAATCCTGTTGTACGTAATGGCAAGATATTATATGCAGTGAACGAAATTATTATCATAAGCAAGACTGTCAGTAAAGACCTTTTACTAAGATGGGACATTTTCTTCTTATTTTTTACTGATTTCTTCATTTTTAGTTATTCTTTACTTATTTTTTCCTCAATAGATGGTTTTTTTGTTGGTTCAAATTTGAGATACCATTTATTAGCTTCAGGATCAAATGCGAAAATGACATTATGTTTCTTGTCTTTGTCTAAGGCAAAAAGAAGGGGCATTGGAATTGTAGTTTCGAAACTAGAACCTCGCTTATAGAGCTTTCTTTTGAATTCTACTGAATGCATTTTAATATATTAAAAATTTTTAATCTTTTAAACATAGTTTAAAATATACTTATTATCTTACTTATTAATATATTAATAAAAGTACTTATATTTAAGTATTATGGTTTTTAGAATAAATTATGCTAAATTTAAGAGTTTAGACTAGAATTAAGAGGATATAGATTTTAAAGAAAAAATGTTAATAGAAAGATTATTTTGCGTGAACTGGTTCTTCTGTGTGAGTTGGTTGCTTTGTTTGAGGTAATTGTATATCTAAAGCACATATACCATCAAGACTCATTACAGGTATAATGCCTGCATTATCTGGAACTCTTCCAGGTATTAAGGGTAGTCCATTAGTAGATATTACTGGTGCTCCACTTACTATCTCATCTGGTTCATCTCCAGTAGGGCGAGTAGTATAAACTGGTACAACTTCATTGCCGCCTGTATATAATTGTGTCATTTTATATTTCAAAAAATGTTCTTATATATAAACCTTTCTATATTATAGTTACTATTAAGTACTAAATAAAGAATTATTTCTTAGCAGGTTCTTCTTTTTTCTCTGCTGCTGCGCCTTCTGCTGGTTTACCTTCGGCGCCTTCTGCTGGAGCTGCTTCTTCAGCTGGCAGTAACTCTTTGATTATTGCGTCTGGTATTTTAGCGTCTTTTAATTTAGTTTTTATTTTGCCTCTTTCCTGACCTGCCATTGAAGAGATAATTTCCTTTGCTTTTGTTTCGAACTCTGCTCTTCTTTGTTCTATTTCTGCAGCAAGTTTCTTCTTTTCTACTTCCAGCTTTGCTTTTTCTTCTGCTGAAAGCTCTGTTTTTTCAGTTCTTATCTCTTCGTCGAATTTTCCATCATTTACGTCTTTAGTTGTTTCTTTTGCTGGTTTTCCCTCTACCAAAATACCCATTGAATTGCATGTTCCGATGATTTCTTTTACTCTTTCTTTTAATGTTTTGCCTAGTAAGGCTGTTTCTTTCATCTTTGCAATCTTTATGATCTGTTCGATAAGAACGTCAGCTACTTTATCTTCTAATGGATTAGAGGAGCCTTTTTCTATGTTAGCTTCTTTTTTTAATAATTGAGAACAAGGAGGAGTACCGACTTCAATTTCGAACTCTTTAGTATCTTTATCTATTATTACTTTAACAGGTACTTTCATTCCGGCAAATGCTTTAGTGGTTTCGTTTATTTTAGCAACTACTTGGCCTATGTTTACACCCATTGGCCCTAATGCAGGTCCTAATGGAGGCGCAGCTGTTGCTTTTCCACCTTCTACCAATACTTCTATTGTTTCAGTTGCCATAATTATTCACACGTTTTGTGTTGGATACCTGTTGTTCACCAGACCCGAAGAAACGTCTGGTCTACTTTGCAAGCGACCTATACTCAAAGACAAAATTATTTGAGCAAATATTGTCTTTTCGTAATACGTAAAGAGCATTATTTATTGCTCAATTATTTGTGCTCTTTACGATATAATCATAAAGAATCCTATATCTATTTATAAATCTTTCCTAGTCTTCAGATTCTTCTTCATCCTTTTCCCTTCGGATAACTTTTACTGTATCAAGTCTTAAAGTTATTGGAATAGGAACTGCTGCTTGCAGCAATTCTACAACAACTTCTTCTTTTTGCTTGTCCAGTCTGGTTATCTTTGCGCTTTCTCTCTTGAAAGGTCCAGAGATGATTTCAACAATGTCATTTTTCTGAATGTTTACTTCTTTTTTAACCTGTTCGAGCATATGCTCTATTTCTTTGTATTCAACAGGTTTTGATAATATGCCTCTTGCATATGGAACATTAAATGCTGCTTGTTCTGCGTCTGTTCTTGAGCCTGCTTCTACGAATATATAGCCACGCATGCCATGAGGTCTTATTACAGAATATACCTCTAGCTTTTTGTTTTTGGCATTTGCTGTTACAAAATCCATAACTTGGTCTTCTCTGTTGGCTGTTACTCTAAGTGCATATATAACTTCATTTTCCTGGTTGTTTTTTTCTTCTTCTGCCATTTTTTTAGTATTTATGTAAAAAATAATACCTTTATCATTTGTATAATGAATCCCATCAATCCTATGATTAAGATTCCTAAACCAGACGCTTTTACTATGGTTAAAAACTCTGTTTTGTCTGGTTTTTTTGTTACACGAAGTACTCTTACGCATTCATTTATAAATCCTTTGAATTTAATCTTTATAGAATGTAGGTCCATTTTAATCTACAAAATCGATTCCAAGCTCCCTTTCGATTTCTTTTTTCTTTTTATTTGTTAGTGTTACATCTCCGCCAAATATTTGGGATGATTTTACTCCAGTTACTATAAGCATTGTTCTTATTGTGTTTTGCAGATCTTTAGAGATTTGAGCTCCCCATATAATTTTTGCATCGTCACTTAACCTTTCAGAGATTGTTTCAACTACTTTTCTTGCTTCATCTAATGTCATATCTTCTCCGCCTGCAACATTGATTAAAGCTCCGTTTGCTCCAGTTATATCTGCGTCAAGCAATGGGTTGCTGATTGCTTTTTCAACTGCTTCAACTGCTCGATTTTCAGAATCTGATTCTCCTACACCGATCAAAGCAACTCCTCCTCCTTTCATTACTGTTCTTATGTCTGCAAAATCTAAATTTACTAATCCTGCTGTTGTTACTAATTCTGCAATTCCTTTAACTGCATTTGTTAATATTTCGTCTGCAACTTTGAAAGCAGTATGTAATGGTAAGTCTGGTGCAAGCTCTAAAAGCTTGTCGTTAGGTATAACAATTAATGTGTCTACAATTTGCTCCATCTTCTCAAGGCCAATAACTGCATTTTCATATCTTGTGTGGCCTTCCATTGCAAATGGCAATGTAACAATGCCTACTGTTAATGCACCTTGTTTTTTTGCTATTTCTGCGATTACAGGTGCTGAACCTGTTCCTGTTCCGCCTCCTAATCCGCAGGTTATAAAGACCATATCACAATGTCCTAATGCTTTTTTTATGTCTTGTTCCTGTTCATGAGCTGCTTCTTCCCCTAATTTTGGATTAGCTCCTGCTCCCATGCCTTTTGTTATATCTCTTCCGATAAGAATTTTCTTATCAGCTGTTGTATAAAGTAAATCCTGAGCATCTGTATTTATAGCGATTGATTCTGCGCCTTTTATTCCTACTTCTGTTATACGGTTTATTGTGTTGTTTCCACCACCACCTGATCCAATAACTTTGATGGTTGCTTTTTGCTGTGATAAGAATGCTTCTAGTTCAGCATCTATGTTATTATTATTTTGTTCTACTGGAGAATTTTGTTGAAATTGGTTATTTTCCTGTTGAGAGAATTCCCTGTTAGAGACGTCTGTTGCTTCTTTTATGAATGTTTCCAACTTTGTCCACCTTTTTGAGTAGTATCACAGCTTCTATTTAAATTTTCTTATTTTCTTCTGGTTTATTTTCTGTTTTAGGTTCAATTTTTTCTGCTTTTTTGATATTAATTTCCTCTAAGCTCGGTAGTAATTCTTTGATTCTTTTCTTTAATTCTTCGTGTATTTCTTTAGGTATTTCTTCTTTTGTTGTTATTGTTGCTTTTTTGTTTTCTACTTTTGTTTCAGCGTCTTTTATCCCTAAATTTATTTTTAATATTGAATTTATTTTTTCTTTGTCATCTGTGATTATTTTGTTGATCTTTATATCATATGTTAATTCTTTTCCTGCTAATGGATGGTTGAAGTCAACTAATGTTCTTCCGCCGGATACTGTCTTTATAATTCCCATTGTACCGTCTATATTTACCTGTAATCCAGGCATTGGCTGTATATTTTGTTTTAAGAATTTTGCTGTTGAAATTAATTGAATTAATTTGGCGTTCTTTTTTCCATAAGCGTCTTCTGGATTTACTTCAACTGTGTAAGGTTTTCCTGTTTCCTTTCCAACTATTGCTGTTTCCAGGCCTTTTATTATTTGACCTTGACCTACACAGATTATTATAGGCTTGTATTCTGCCTTTTCATCAAATAGATCGTTTTCTTTTGCTATTTTTTCATTTGTAGTATCAAATACAAGATTCTCTTCTTTTAGTTTTCCTGTATATTCAAGTTCAATGAAATCTTTTTCGTTTATCATCTTAATATTTTTAATATTGCTTCTTTTATATATTTTTTGTTTGTTGACAAAGTTGTAGCTTTGCTCGACTAGGGAAAATTTTAATTTTCCCGTTTCATTCCTACTTCAAATAAAATTTGGTAGAAGTAATGTTAATTGGGATGTGTCGGTTATTTATAAAGCTATTGGTTGTTCGAATAAAACACGGATTAGAGTAAAACAAAAGAAACGCATAATAATAGTTTGTTTGTCAAAAGATTTGCTTTTTTCCAGATTAGTCTTTCTGCGGAAAGATAATCTTTCTATATCTAGTAGCAGTTTTTAATTTTATGCATTAATTATGTCTGCTACTAGATTTTAACAAAGTTTTTAAATATGAACCTATTTTGAATTAAAAAAGAGGTTCTGATAGGTTAAATTTTGATTGGAGGGGAATTATATGCCATGGCCATTTAAGAACAAAAAGAAAAAAGTTGTTAATGCTAATTTAGGTAGGGGTTCAAGAAGGAGCAATCAACAAAAACAGGCAGCAATAGAGGCTCTTAATGGCGGAGTTTCAGCTAAGGATCTTACATATGGTACTGACCCTGGGCAAGAACCCTTTGCTATTCCTGTAGAAGGAGAAGACCAGTCAGAAATTACTCCAACAGAAAAAGCATCTATTTCAGAAACACCTTATCAAGCACCTCAACCTGTTGAAACAGTTCAACCTGTTAAAGCACCTCAACCTGCTCCTGTTCCAAAAAAAATAACTTCTGAGTATTTACTTGAAACTTATCTGCCGGATAAACTAATGGCTAATCGTACTGCTTTTGATGTGATGTCTGATAAGACTTATACTACACCCAATTCTAGATGTTATATAAGTGTAAGAGATGATGCTCTTATTTTGGTATCTCTTAAACATAGAAGAGCGAGTGTTGTTTTTGGTTTTCAGACAGAATATGATTGTAAAGATAATAAATATGCTGAAATAACTGAGAGGATACTTCCAAGAGTAAAAGAAACAGGTCTTGAACCAGAACTTGATGCTTGGGGAACTATTGATGATAAAACAGTATTTACATTGGGTCTTCCTTTTGAGCTAAACATAGAGTCTATTGGTGGTGCAGTCGATAATATTCTTAAGTCATATAATGGTATAGGATTACTTGATATGCCCGAGGGCGAATTAATTAGAAAGATGGGGGCTGCGATTGGTCAAGCTGAGCCACCACAAGTAATTACTGGTGTAGAGGCTATGAATCTTTATAATCGGCTTTTACAAGAATAGAATTATTTAACAACATCAATTATTTTTTTAACTATTTCTTCTGGTTTTATGTTTGTTGTGTCTATTATTAGATCATAGTGTTTTTTATCTTTGTAGTTTATATTGTAGTATTCTTTGTAGCGTTTGTCTTCTGAGTTGATTCTTGTTATTATCTTATTTGTTGATTCATCTATGTCATTGTATTGTTCGTGTTTTCTTTTTTCCTTTAGAATTCTTTTTGCTGCTTCCTTTAAGTTAACTTTTAAAAAAACTTTTTTTGAGTTTTTTATGAAGTGAAAGCCTAATCTTGAGTCTATTACAAAATTATTTTTTGTTTTTCCTAATTCTATCTGTTTTTTATCTAATTCTTTGTCTATTGAAATGTCTGTTTCTGCCTGTTTGCTTAATTCTAATAATGTAAGATTTCTTTGTTTTGCTATCTCTCTCATGAAGTCTCCAATAGAATAATGTTTGTAGTTTAGCTTTTTTGCTAATAGCTTAGCTACAGTTGACTTGCCGGAGCCTGCTATTCCTGAGATTGTTATTATCATATGTTATTTTTTGTATAGGTAGTATTTAATCTTTTCTGAGTTTTGAGAAAAAGATTTATAAGTACAATGCCAACTAGGTTAACTATGAAGCCGGGATTATTAGATAGAGTATCTGTTTCTCCAAAAGAATATCTTAAAATGACTGGTAAAAAAAATTTGCCAGACCAAAGTCAAATTACTATATTAAATGGTCCTACTAATGGGCTTTTATTTTATAGAGATTCTGAATCAGGGTTTTTAATACCTGGAGCTAATGGAAAGATAGTCTTATATTCTGGAACTACACGAGCTTTGAATAGTTTAGTCAGAGAAGCTATAACAAGAAATGGGGGGACAGAAGGACAATTAGAAGCTGTCTTGACGGGTCTTAGTAATGGTGGGGGAGATATACCTTGGAGTAATAGGGATGTTGCATTGAGAGTTGATGATGTATATGAATCAAGGATATGGGCAGATGATAAACTTACTACAGTAAGTTATGTTCCTCATGAGCTGTTTGATGATTTAGAATACAGAATAGAAGTTGAAAAAGCTTATGACAGATTAAATTGTGATTCTTCTTTTAATCAACCATTTATTTCCTTTCCTGAGGTTCTTGATGAACCTAGGAAAGTCAGAAAGGCTTTAAAAAAAGAACAAGAAGTAGAATTATTTTTAATGTATAATTATTTTAGATATCGTTTAAATGGTGCTTTAGAAAATAATGTCAGATTAAGAAAATATTCAAGCAAAAATGTTGAAAAAAACAAATTTTATGACAGGGTGCGACGTATAGAGGCGTGGATTGCTGACTATAATCTGGCGCTTGTTATGGCGATGGCGAGAAGAACCAGAATACCTCATATAGATTATCAAGAATTAATTTCAGAAGGGAATGTTGCTTTGTTAAGGGCTATAAATAAATTTGATGTGTCAAGAGGATTTAAGTTTTCAACTTATGCATGTAGAGCTATCCTTAAGGGATTTAATAGGATGGCTACGGTTACAGGTAGATATGCAATTAGATTTGGTACTTCTCACGACCCAGAATTAGAAGCAGGTAATCAAAAAGGGGTTTTAATGGATGAACAAAGAGATATGCTTGTTAGTGATTTAAGAGAGGTTTTAAAATATGATCTTGCTAATCTTAATTCTATTGAAGAAGTAGTAATTGATAGAAGATTTTGTCTTTCTGGACAAATCAAAAAAAAGACCCTTAATGAAGTAGCAAAGGATGTTGGATTAACTACCGAAAGAATAAGGCAGATACAGAAAAAAGCTTTGAAAAAGCTAAAAGAAGGAATGAGTAGATTACATAGTTGGAAGGGGGTCCCCTCTATGGCTTCTTTTGATGATTAAGCAAAACTTTTATTAAAGCGATTATATTTAGTTCTTATATGAAACAATCTTTATTAGAGAAGACAAGCATTTACTTATTAAGAAAAGGTTTTACACTTAAATCATTGACGAGAACTGCTTTTGATATTCTTGCAAGGAAAGATGCTGTTATTCTTCTGATTAAGATATTAGAAGATGCTAATGCTGTTAGCGAAGCTTATGTTGGAGAGATGAAGAGAATAAGCTCTTATATTGGAGGGAGCCCTTTGATAGTTTCGGAAAAAGCAGGAGATAGGCTGCAGGATAATATTGTTTATTCACGCTTTGGGGTTTATACTTTAAACTTCAATACGCTTAAGAATTCTATTGAAAATAAATTTCCTTTTGTTAAAAGGGATCATTCTGGAATTAAAGCGCAGGTTGTTGGAAAAAGATTAAGGGAGATAAGGGAAAGAGATGGAATTTCTTTAAATGATATTGCACGGAAAGTTGGTGTAAGTAAAAGAATGATACAGAAGTATGAGTCAGGAGAAAGCGAAGTTAGTGTAAATAAAGCTTTGAGGCTGTATAAGTTATTTGGGCATAGTGTTTTTGATAAGATAGATGTTTTTGGGCACGACAAAGAGCTTATACAAGGAAAGAGTGATTTTTCAAAAAAATATTCTAAGTTAGGGTTTAATGCTTTGGAGGCTCATAAGGTTCCTTTTGATATTATTGCAAAGAAGGAAAATGAATTGATACTAACAAAGATAGGGGATAAGCCAATGCCTGAATTGGATTCTTTGAGTAAATTGGTAGATGCTGATAAATTAGTTATTTTCAAGAAGAAACGACCTAAGAAAATACCTGCTCTGACTAAAAAGGAGTTTATGGAGTTTGAAAAGGCTAAAGAGCTTGTTAAGTTTTTGAAAGAGTTTGAGTAAATTTTAAATAGTATAGATCTTATTTTTATTTTATGAAGATGACATCTACTGAGCGGAAGTTTTTCAGAGAAGCTGTTATAAGGGAATATAAAAATAAGCATCCTGAGATACATACAAGGCGGCTTTTGTATAAAAAGTTTGTTAATGTCCTTAAGAGGATGGTTCTTTTGAATGTTGCTATTGGAGTAAGTGCATCTGTGGTTTTGGTATGGCTAAGGGGATGGAATACTTTCATTAATTTAATGCTTTCTGGTATCATCTGGATAACATTGATATCTACTGTTCTTTCTGCGTTTTTGAAGAAGAAATGAATTTATGGGTTTTTATCTATATCCTGCAGTATATACTTCTTGAGAAAGATTTAAATATTAAGATATATAAAATGTTCCTATGGTAAAAAAAGGTGATGTTGAGAAAAAGATTGATTTTGAAGAAGAAGAGGAAGAAGAAATAAGAGAGTTAATAGAAGAAGCTGAAGAATTAAAAGAGGAATCAAGAGAAGCAAGGGCAGAGTTAAAAAAATTATTTTTTCTTTAATATATCTCTAAATTTGTTTGTGAATTTATCGATTAAACTCTCAGATTTTTGTGCGAGTAAATTCATATATTTAACCATTCTTAATTGTTGTTCTGAATGATAATATTTATATTCCCAAATAAATGCTTGGAATGATGCTGTTGTAACAACAATCAATGCAAAAATTCCGATAAATGTGTTAGTGCTTTTTGAGATATTAAAATACTTGTTTAAAATATAAATAAATGCAACCTGTTCAAGGAAGAAAGTTATTATAAATATTATTTTAAAAATACCTGCATTTTCTGAAATGAACCACCTGCACATATTACAAAACCGATTTAGTGTTTTTACTATATCTTTGATAAATAAAGTAGATATAACTACTATGATTGTAATAAAAATAGCGGATATTATTGTTAAGTTTAAAAGTTGCATCTACTTAATCCTCTTGAATTATCAGAACCTCTTTTTAGTATAATTTATTGGAGATACTATATAAATATTTATGTACTCAATTATGCAAAACCAAAAGCTATTGTCCCAATACTTTACGCTTTTTCCTTCGTAAAAACCGTAAAGCTTATATATAACCAGTTATTCATGATTTTTATACATTTTGATGAAAGGGGGTGTTTAACGAAGTTAAACACTTTGAGCCTCCTCATTAACACACAACTAAGAAAGAAGCCATAAATTTCCTGTGGAAATTTAATGTCGCTGCCCCTCCCCTACGGGAGATTGGGGAATAGTACAACTAAATAAATGTAAATTTGGAGGAGATTAATATGAGTAAAGAAATGCAACCAATATTTATTTTGCCGGAAGGCACACAGAGAACTACAGGCAAGAATGCCCAAAGAACAAATATAATGGCAGCTAAGCTTGTTGCTGAAACTGTAAGAAGTACACTTGGTCCTAAGGGAATGGACAAGATGATAGTTGATGGTATGGGAGATGTTACTGTTACTAATGATGGAGTTACAATACTTGAAGAAATTCAAATAGAGCATCCTTCTGCAAAGATGATTGTTGAAGTTGCAAAAACTCAGGAAGCAGAAGTTGGAGATGGAACTACAACAGCTGTTGTGTTAGCAGGAGAATTATTGAAAAATGCTGAAGTTTTACTTGATCAGGAAGTTCATCCTACAATTGTAGCAAGAGGCTATAGGTTGGCGGAAGTAAAGGCTCAGGAAATTCTAAATAGTATTGCAGAGGATGTTTCTGAAACAAATACTGATGTTTTAAAGAAAATAGCTATGACTGCAATGACTGGAAAAGGTGCTGAAAACTCAAAAGAGAAACTAAGCGAGATAGCTGTTGAAGCTGTTAGATCTGTTATTGAAAAAGATAATGGAAATACTCTTATTGACAGAGATAATATCAAACTTGAAAAGAAAGTTGGAAGTTCTGTTGAAGAAAGTGAATTAATTACAGGAATTGTACTTGATAAAGAAAGAGTACATTCAGGAATGCCAAGAATTGTAAAAGATGCAAAAATTGCTTTGATTGATTCTGCTGTTGAAATTAAAAATACAGAGATAGACGCTAAAATACAGATTACGGACCCTAATCAAATGCAGGCTTTTATTGAGCAGGAAGAAAAAATGTTGAAGGATAAGGTAGAGAAGATAGCTGCTTCGGGAGCAACTGTTATTGTATGCCAGAAAGGAATTGATGACATGGCACAGCACTTCTTATCTAAAAAAGGCATTTATGCTATAAGAAGATGTAAGCAAAGTGATATGAAAGCTTTAGCAAGAGCAACTGGCGGTAAAATAGTAACTAATCTTGATGATTTAAGCAAAGATGATTTAGGCAGTTCAGGAGTTGTTGAAGAAGTCAAAGTAGGGGACGAAGAAATGACTTATGTTAAAGACTGCAAGAACCCTAAATCTGTTACAATTTTAGTAAGAGGCGGAACAGAGCACGTTGTTGATGAAGTTAAGAGGGCAATGGAAGATTCTATTGGAGATGTTGCTTCTGCTTTGAAGAATGGCAAGGTTGTTGCAGGAGCTGGTGCGCCTGAGATTGAGTTGGCAAGGCAGCTAAGGAAATATGCAGACAGTCTTTCAGGAAGAGAACAGTTAGCTGTTCAGGCTTTTGCAAATTCTGTTGAGATAATTCCAAGAACACTTGCAGAGAATGCAGGACTTGACCCGATTGATATGTTAACAGAGCTTAAAGCTGCCCACGATAAGAAAGAAAAATGGGCTGGTATTGATGTCTTTAAGGGAAAACCCGTTGATGCATGGAAGAAAGGTGTAATAGAACCTTTAAAGATAAAAACACAAGCAGTTAGTTCAGCAGCAGAAGTTGCAGTGATGATATTAAGAATAGATGATGTAATTGCAGGCTCTGGTTCTGGAAAAGGAGGTATGCCACCTGGTGGAATGCCTCCGGGAATGCCACCTGGAATGGGTATGTAATTTTTTATTTTTTTTATTTTTTTAAAATAATTAAGTTTTCAAAATTTGAGATTTCTAAATCTTAGCGATTTGACTACGTCAAATAGCAAAGTTTATATACTATTTTACTGGAATATAGATTATTACTAGTTAATACATTATAATACTAAAAAAAAGAGGTTGATGATTATGGCTACAGACGATTCTTATGAAATAATGCCCTATAAAGAGATTGTTGAGCTAAAGAAACAAATAGCTGAACTGCAAAGGAAAACAGGAGATACTTCTTCTCAAGAATTATTGAATTCAATGGCTGCTTTGACAAAATCAATGAATAATATGCTGCAGTTGTTTAGCTCTGCTGCAGAGGAGATGAAACTAGAGGAAAAGACAGAATCTGAATTATCAGGTAGGATAGCTCCTTTGATTGAGAAAGTGGATAAGTTAGATTCACAGAGTCAAACCATTGCCGAAGGTTTAGTTGCTGTGGCTGGTATGGTGAAAGATATCAGGAGAGAGGGGGAATTTGGCAGGATTAAACCAAGACCTTCAGAACAGCCTATGTTTAAACCTTCTAAAGGTCCAGATTTTCCTCCATTAGAGCCGTCAAAAGGACCAGATTTTCCTCCATTACAACCTCCAATGCCAACTAAAGGGCCAATGCCACCTGGAGCACATCCTTTTCCATCACACACATCGCCCAGGGTAGTTGCTAGAAAGCCAATGCCTCCACCTGGAGCACTACCATTAGGAAGAGCACCACCTGGAATGCCACCACCTGGAATGGCACCACCACCTGGAATGGGTCCTGGACCAATGCCACCACCTGGAATGGCACCGCCTGGAGATTTTGGATCATTACCTCCTTTGCCGCCATTAGGAGAAGAGCCCGAAAAGAAAAAGGGCATTTTAGACATATTCAAGAAGAAATAAAATGACTGATAATTCTGAGGGGATACATCCGAGAAGATTAAAGAGTTTTGTAAGGCACCTTTGTCTTATATCTAAAAAACATAAAGATCGAGAAAATGCTTTGCTTGATTTAAGAAAGCAGATTAATAAAATTAAAAAAGTTTCTTCTAAAAAGGATATTACTGGTGAGATGAATGAGTTAGATGCCAGGATTTCTTTGGTTTTAGAAAAAGAAAGGCAATTATTAGGAGTTAAGCAGGAAGAGCATGCTTCTTCAAGGGTATTGAAGAATACTGTTAGGGATAATGAAGAGAAGATAAATCAGATTAATAATTCTTTGGATGACATAAGAAAAAAATTGCATGGTTATATAGAGGCAAAAACCAAAAGGGAAAAAAAGATTAATGAGTTAGAGAAAAGGATAAGAGCTAAAGCAAATAAGAAAGAGAATGTTTCTTTGTTGAAGAGTAAATTAAAGAAGTTAGAAAGTATGTATGATAAATTAAATAGTAAAGGTGTTGATGTAAGTAAAGTTTCAACTAAGATTGAAGATTTAAAGTTAAGACTGAATTTTGGTTGATTAGTTTTTTAATTATTATGCCCTTTTGTATACATAAGTAGTATAACCTCCTAATGAGAGGTATTTTATAACTGCAAGAATAATAGCCATAATTGCTCCATATTGTGTACCAAATAAGAAAATTGCTGTAGGAGAAGTAACTGTTGGTCCTGGAATAATCCATTCCATGCCAATTATTTTTGCTGCTTCTTTAGGACTGATTTTTCTCATAATCTTTATCAAAAGATCATTAATACCTTTTCTATAGAATTTTTTTATTGATTTAACTTCTGCATCATATTCTTCAATGAAATTATTTATCAAATTTTGGTCTAATGAGCTGTTTCTTATTCTTTTTAATATCCTGAATTGATGTAGGAATTGTCCTCTTACTTTTTCAAACTCAGAATTCATCCCTTTTAAACATTTATTTATTTTTTTCGAAACAAACTTTAATATAGCTATTGATTGAAGGTTCATATTTGTTTCTTTTTTTCTAACAACACTCCATATATGTTTTAGTACGCCAACATCTATTAGAATAGCTTGTAATTCGCTTTCAAATTTGTTAACATTTCTAATCCCTTTCTTTATAATTTTTAATATGTGTAATTCTCTTTTGTATAAATGCCATAGGTGATTTATAGTATCTTTGTCAGGGGATGTTCTCAATTGATTAATAAGATTTTCTTTTCTTTGCTCTAATCTATTTTTGATTCTTATTACTTGAATTATCTTTTCTCGCATAAGCTCAACATTATTATAGAATCGTTCAGCTTCTTTGTTAGGTGATATCATATTTTATCTACCGACCTTCTGATTTGTCGATTTTTGATTTATATATCTTTTCCCATTACTGTGTTTCTGCTGTTTTCTTTTGCTCTTTTGCAGGATTTCTTAATGAGTTCTATTACTGTTTCATTTAGTTTTTCATAGAAATCTGTAGAGACATTTAATGCTCTGTCATTTATCTTTGCATAATCTTTTACGTTTGACCTTACTATTATTGATTTTGCCATTTTTATTCACCTCATTTACTGTCTTTTCCCACCCTCCCACCCCATACTGATTTCTTATGTATGAGTTGTTAGGTGATTTATTTATGTGCAAACCAAAAGCTTAATTTGTCTTTATTTTTGCTATCTAATCTGCAAAATCCAAAACGTTCTAATTGAATAACGTCATCTACTTTTAGTTCATTTAATTTTTTCTCTCCTAACCCTTTTACTAATTTATTGTCTGGTGTTAAGACTTCTACTTTGATTAAATCTTCTTTTTGTAAATTTTTTGAATTTCCAAAACCGTTCTCACCTTCGTTCGAAAGTTTAGGCAGCCAGTGGATTATTCTTTCTCCGTTTTCTTTGAATTCTTTGTAATCTAAGGAATGGAATGTGAATTTATTACCTTTGCTTTGGAAATTCTTCGAATTTCCTAACCCTTTCTCACTTTTGTTCGAAAGTTTAGTAAAATTTAAACAATCCATAAGTCGGTATATCTTGTTTTCTTTAAAATTGAAATCTTTTTCTGCAAGATAGAATTTATCTTTTGTTTTAAATTTTCTCCCTCCTTTTTTATTGTCAGGATGCAAGTCTAATTCAATATTTTGCTCAGGAGAGTTTTCTATTCTTATTTCTTTTGGATCTTGTATGAAAAAATACCTATATGCGTTTTTGTCTATAACGTCTTTGTTGAATGCATTTATGGTTTTGAAAAATTCTTCTTTTGTTACTGATTTATCATTTAAGCTTATCCCTACATCTATTGCATAATGTATTAATGCATCTGGTTGATAGCCTCTTCTTTTTAGTGCTTCTAAGAAAGGCAATCTTATGTCATCCCATCCTGTGTATGTTTTGTTTTCAATTAAAGGTCTGGTTTTTGAACAGCTTACTGGCATTCCTTCAAAATTGATTCTTCCTACAAAGATTGCCTCTGGAAATGGTTTTTTCAAATAGTCATAAATATATTTTTGGCGCAGTGCATTATCGTGATGGTCTTTTGCCCTTATTACAGCAGTTACTTTTGTTTCTATGTCATCTATTGTTACTGCCATGTTCATCAATGGCCAGACTCTGTATTTTTTTCCTTTTCTTGGATGCTTTGAATCATTAATTCTAAAAACAGGGAAGTCTCTCATAGCAGGGTTTTTGTTATTTAGGTTTGTTTTGATTCTTGCAACAGCTTCTTTTGGTTTATAGCCTTTGAACATCTTTTTCCATCTTTCTTTTTGGTCTTTTAAGTTTCTGCAAGGACAAGGTTGTTGTTTTGTAATTAATTCTCTGTATTTCTCTGGATTGCATGTGCATATGTATGCTTTATCTAGGTCGAGAAGTTGTTCCATATATTTGTAGTATATTTCTAATCTATCAGATTGAATGATTACTTTACTGATATTGTTTTTAGTAACCCAGTTTGCATCTTTTTCAATTAGTTCGTATGCTGGTTCATATATTTTTTCTGGATTTGTATCTCCTATTCTTAGGATTAATTTTCCATTATACTTTCTGCAATATTCTGAATTTAAGCTTAAAACATAAGCATGACCAATATGCATTGGTCCTGAAGGAGAAGGTTCAAAGCGCATGACTAGATTTTTTGTGTTTTTTAAAGGTTTGAGTTCTCTCTTTTGTTTTTTATGCTTTTTTTCTTTTAATAATTCTGGCGCTTGTTTTTCTAATAATACTTTTTGTTCTTCTAATGACAACTTGCTGATTTCTTTTATTATTTCATTTACTTTTTTTGCAATTTCCTTGATATCTTTCTTTAATCCTGGTTTTTCTGCCAGAAGCTTGCCTATTACAGCTCCGGGATTTATCTTTCCGTTGAATTTTAAGGAATTTTGCAATGCATACTTTTTAATTGTTGAATCTATCATAGGATATTTAAAAATAAGGGACTTTATAAATTTTGTTGAAAATGGAGTATTTTGAAATTAAAAACTATACCCTCTTTTTCACATAAACTATTTAAATAAAGCATATCTACTTAGTCATTATGACAATAACTATAGATATAAACAAAAGTATAGAGCAAAATGCTGCTATCTATTATGATAAAGCTAAGAAAATAAAGAAAAAGATAGAGGGAGCTGAAGAGGCATTAGAAATTACAAAAAAGAAGCTTAAAAAAATAGAAAAGGTAAAAGCAAAAATAGACAAAGAAGAAGTAAAAATAGAAACAGTAAAAGTAAAAAAAGAATGGTTTGATAAGTTCAGATGGTTTGTATCTTCTGAAGGATTTCTAATAGTGGGTGGAAGAGATGCAGCAACAAACGAAATAGTGGTAAAGAAACATACAGATAAAAATGATTTGGTTTTTCATACAGACATGATAGGCAGTCCTTTCTTTGTAATTAAATCTGAAAATAAAACAATAACTCCTCAGGCGATAAAAGAAGCTGCAGATGCAACTGTAACATTTTCAAGAGCATGGAAATTAGGATTAGATAACTCATCAGTTTTCTACTGTAAACCTGATCAATTAACAAAAGAAGCGCTAACAGGGGAATACATTCCAAGAGGGGGTTTTGCAACAAAAGGAAAACTTACTTACATTGAAAATAAGATTAACTGCACAATTGGAATATACAAAAATAAAGTGATGGCTGGACCATTAGAAGCAATTAAAAAGAACTGTAAAGAATATGTTGAAATAGAACAGGGAAGAGATAAATCCAGTAATATAGCAAAATTTCTTCAGAAAAAGATTGGTGGCAGTACAGATGATTTAATAAGAGTTTTGCCTAGTGGTGGATGTAAAGTTAAACAATAGAAAAGTTTATAAATAAATAACCATTATCTAGGTTATTATAACCTAAATGGTGATTATTTTGACATTAGAAACATTTCTAAAAACAAGCAATGAATCAAGAAAGATATTTGGTAAAAAAGAATTAGAGATAATTCATAAACAATTTCAAGGTATTAGTTTAACACAATCTGAAAAAAATCGACTTTCAAGAGACATAAGGTCAAAGTTCAAATTCATAAAAGAATGTTCAAGATTTGATAAAGAGTTTGACCTTAAGAAAAATCAGGCAAATAAAGATATAATCGATGAAACTCTCGAAATCCTCATAAACGACAAGTTATCAAAAGACTTTAAAAAAATTCTGCTTTTCGGTTCATTCGCAGATAAAACATTTATAAAAAGGTCAGATATTGATATTTGCGTTATTTTTAAAAATAAAATATCACTAAAAGAAGCAACCAAATTTAGAATTCGAATATCCGGGCAGGCTAAGGACAAAATCGATATACAGGTATTCAATATACTTCCTAAGAAAATAAAGGATAGTATACTTGAAAATCATAAAGTTCTGTTTGAAGAAAAGGATTTCAAAAAATTACAGTATAGATTAAAATGAATCAGGAAAGAATAGATGAAAAAATCAGAGAAATAGAGAAATATTTAGAAGAATTAGATTCTATAAAGCCGGATTCATTAGAAGAGTACACTAATCTTAAAGAAAAGGCAGCATGTGAAAGATATTTCGAAAAAATAATAGAAGCTGTAATCGATCTGGGTTTTGCAATACTTAAATCTCAATCTTTAGATAAACCAGAAGACGATAGAGATGTGTTTAATATTCTTGAAAGAAATAATATCATTGATCCAGACTTATCTCAAAGGATGAAAGAAGCAAAAGGAATGAGAAATTTTATTTCCCACCAATATGGAGACGTAAATGACAAACTCGTTTTTAACGCTATAACAAAAGAACTTAAAAAAGATGTAAAAAATTTCATTGACAAAATAAAAAAATGACTCAAAAATTCAAATGCATTCAATGTGGAGAATGCTGTAGCCATATAAGGGGCATGATTTCTGAGGAAGAAAAAGAATTTCTGAAAAAAAACGCTTATGGGAAACTTCCCTTGGTTCAATTATTTCCAATTGAAAAAATGTCTTTTCCTTTGTTTGATTTCGAGGCTAAGAGGTTTAAGCAATGGCAGGTAGAAGTTAATGTCGATGCAAAAATAATGCCCTCTAGAGTTATATTTGATTTAAACTCAAATAAATCAATTATCGTTAATTATTATATGGATTATGGCAGTTGTCCTTTTTTGAATGATAATAAATGCCTCATTTATGATAAAAAAAGAGCGTTTATTTGCAGGCTTTTTCCTTTCAACAAAGGTCCCTTTCTAAATATTGGAGAAGAACTAAATAAAGAAGATATGTTTGGGTCCTGTCCATCAATGAAAAATATATTACAGGAATTAGATGGCGGTAATAAAAAAATATTGGTAAAACAACTTTATGAATCGTTTGGAAATGAATTATTAAACATAATTCAGTATGACTATATAACAGAATGGGTTAACAAGCTGATAATTGGTTTAATGAGGGAAGGAAAAATAAAACCTGCTATGAATTATCCCTATAACCATCTATTAAAAAGGATAAACAATTCTGAGAAGATAGATTTGATGGATTTTCTGGTTGAAGAAAAGGTTAAAACAAGGGAAGAAATAGAAAACTTAATAAGCAGATTCGATAATAATATAGACGGTAAGGATAAATTAAGCAAATTTTAAAATGATAAGCACAGAAGAAATGAAACAATTGGAAGATAACTGCGATATTCCAAAAATTCAATTAATGGAGAACGCAGGAAGAGGTATTTATACTGTATTAAAGGAAAAATTTCCTGATTTAAAAGATAAAAGAATTCTAATTGCATCTTATCATGGAAATAATGGGGGAGATGGTTTTGTTGCTGGACGTTATCTATGCGAAGAAGCAGAAACAACAATATTATCTGTAGGGGACGAAAGCAAATTTAAAGAAGAAGCAAGAATAAATTATATTAGAATAGAAAATAACAATAAAATTCAATTATTTTTTCAAACTGAAGATATAGTTTTTGATGATTATGATATTATTATAGATGCTTTGTTAGGAACAGGCACTCAGGGAGAGATAAAAGAGCCAATCGCTTCTGTAATAAGGGAAATAAATGATTCCAAGGCATTTAAAGTAGCAGTTGATGTTCCTTCAGGAATAAATCCAGACACAGGAGAAGCTGCAGATAATTCAATAAATCCTGATTTAATAATAACTTTTCACGATATTAAAAAAGGTTTGGAAAAATTTAAAGACAAAATAGCTGTAGTTGATATTGGAATAAAAACTTAAGTGACAATACTGCCCAGCGAAGTTCAAGCTAAAAACATTGGCTTGCGAAAGTACTTGGTTGTATTGAAAAGTAATATAATCGCACGGAGCGCAGCATTGTCACAAGTTAAAAGAGGTGATTGATATGTGTAAAAACTGCGCTGGTGGTGGTTTGATATCTGGAGTAGCAACATGGGGTTTCTTTGCTTTATTGCTGACTCTATTGAATGTAGGCAATGCTTTGATAAATGCAATATGGCTGACATTATTGATTTTTGCAGCTGTAATTAGCTGCCCTGTATTGAATCCAAAGATGGCTACATGCTGTCAAACAAAGCCAAAGAAACTTTTGAAATCAAAGAAAGGGTTAAGGAATTTAAAGAACGTCCAAAGCAAGAAATGAATATAATAACAAAAAAACAGATAAAGCTTCTTAAAAGAAGCTCTAAAAGCCATAAAGGAGACAATGGAAAGGTTTTGATTATAGGTGGCTCTAGAGATTATGTAGGAGCAGTTGCATTGGCAGGATTAGCAGCTTTACGCTCAGGTTCTGATTGGGTTACAATAGCTGCTCCTGAAAAGGTAGGATATGCAATTAATGCTTTATCTGTAGATTTAGTGGTAAAGAAATACAAAGGGGATGATTTTTCTGTAAGTAAGGTAAAAGACATTTTAAAATTAGAAAAACAATTTGATGCTGTATTGATTGGAAATGGTATAGGAATGCACTGTAAACAATTTGTAAATAAATATGTTAAAGAAACAAAAAAACCATTAGTAATTGATGCAGATGCTTTAAAACATATTAAGTTACAGAATGTTAAAAACGCAATCCTAACACCACATAAAAAAGAATTTAATATTCTTTTAAAAAACTCAAAGCTAACAATCAAAAATTACAAAAAACAGTTAAAAAATAATATAATCTTGCTAAAAGGAAAAACAGATGAAATAATTACTTCTTCAAAAACATTTTATAACAAAACAGGCAACGCTGGAATGACAAAAGCAGGAACAGGAGATGTTTTAGCAGGATTATGCGTAAGCTATTTAGCGCAAGGATTGTCATTAAAACAATCAGCAATAAACGCAGCTTATTATAATGGATTGGCGGGCGACATTCTATTAAAAAAGAAGAAAGGCTTTACTTATTTAGCTTCTGATTTAGTTGAAGAGATTAAGAAGATTGTTAAATGAATGGCAAAAAGTTTATATAAAGAAATTGTATAGAAATAAATTATGGGGAATTTAACTGTAAAGGGAATATTCTTTTGTTTACTAATAGTATTGATTCTAATTTTTACCGGTTGTAATGGAATTGAGAAGACTGGAAAAGCTTCTCCTCAAGGATTTATTTGCGAAGCTGGAAAAATTGCTGTATGCGCTCTTTCTTCTCCGAGTCCTTCATCAAGTCCAAGTCCAACTCCATCAACTACTCCTAGTGCATCCGCTAGTCCAAGTCCATCACCTTCATCTACTCCAACCACAAAAACCATAATAAAAGGAGAAATATTTGGTATGCTCTATGGAAGTGTAGAAGAAGGATTCAAACTTAAAACATATGCTAATGAAAAAAATAATGGTGGAATAATTGTTCCCCAACATGTATCTCAAGAAGAAGCACTAGGTAAGGGTAAAGGTACATGGGCTCTTTTTTACAATTTTTTCTGTAAACCCCCTAAATGTCCAGTAAGTTACTTAAATACAGATTTAAAATATTCAGATCTAAGTGTAAGCATAGGGAACATAGGCAAAAATGATTTTGTTGATATACCTAAAAATGCATTTCAACCAAAGGGAGAGAAAGCACCAAAAAAAGATAGTGATTTGGCTGCTCGATGGAACATTACTGTAAAAGTAAAAGATAGCAAGGGAGAAGAAACTATAAAAGATATAAAGAATGTGATTTTATGTCCTCTAAATGATTATGACTTGGGTTATTTTGATATTAGAGTAGTAGCAGGATACAATCCATTGGAACAAGATTATAAAAAAGTCTGGAATGATGTACTGAAAAATAATGGAAAGTATTTACAGATAAAAACATCAAAGATGAACATGAAAATCAGTCCAGAAGGATGTGATGTTAATCTTCTTTTATCCCCTATAAAAATAAATAAACTGGATGGTTTGTCATTGCACTTTCTTAAGAAAGAATTAAGCCCAGTTACAATATTTGCTGCACTGTTCAAGTCAGTAAGAAACGGCCATTCATATGAACTCGAGCTGGCAGTGAAGAATGATAAATCTGGAAATCTTGACGTTCAGACTAAAGGAACAGAAACAGGATTGTTTGGTACAAATAAAATAAGCAAAAACAGCAAAGTAAATCCACAAAACTCTATTTCAATGCATTATGCAGTAAAAATCTTAGCCGAATCGAGTTTTGATTGTTTACCCATAAATGGAGGCATGGGGAGGCATGAGAAGAAAAGAACATACCAGAGCAAAGGGATAACAATAACCGAGTTAGCATGTCATGTTGATGATAAGATAAAACCAGACCAGAAACCATGGAATAAAGGAGATAAGATACCCCTTGGATATAAACTGGTCAAAAGGTTAATTGAAAAACCGAATGGAGAAAGGGAGATTATAATGGGATTTTTAATGAAAAAGGGAACACTATTTGGATTAGCAAAAGATAGAGTTGAATTAATGGATATGTTCTTATGGATCAAACACAATTTTGATGGCAAGGCATTTGAAAAATTGGGAAATACTGTGTTTTGCTGTCCTGAATCCTATAAACAGGCCTATGATTACTTATCCAAAAAAATAAAAAGTTCAAATAGCAAAAATTCAGTTTATATGGTAAGAAATTCAGAAAATTTCAACTACAACGGAAGAGCATATAAGTTCTCACCAGAATATGAATTTAATATTCCAGTTACAAGAGATTTTGACTACAGCTATCTTAAAGCTTCAAATCCTGATAACATACTACTTATGGTTTATGAATATAACGAAATACTTAATGATTGTAACTATGATATTGTATCCAGCAAAAACTACAATGTAAATTCTGAAGGTAAGGAAATTATTATTGATGGACTTGAATACAAAATACCTCCAAACGCAGTTACAGATCAAATTGATTTAAACATAGAAACAATAGAACTAAAAGACTGCTTTTGCAATAATGGCATTCAGGATAATGGAGAATTAGGAATAGATTGTGGTGGTCAATGCTCACAACAATGCCCTCCATCATGTTATGATAATTTACAGAATGGAGATGAAGGAGGGATAGACTGTGGGGGAAGCTGCCCTACTGAGTGTTATCCTGAACATTGTGAAAATGAAGTACAAGATTTAGATGAAACAAACATAGATTGTGGGGGAAGCTGCATAATAGATTCAATAGATGATGATGATGAATCTTGTTACATTGATGAAAATAAAAATTGCATAGCTAAAGATTGCGATAATAGCTGCACTTCTGAAGAACAATGTCTGGATGCATGTAATGGAATTGAAGGGGATTATCTAGAAACAATCTGTCATTATGGAAGCTGTTTTTGTATGTCCAGTTGTGGTGATGGAATTTGTGATGAATATGAAGAATTCTATGATATATGCAACAACGATTGTTAAGAAATGAAAGAATTAGTACCAGAAACACCCAGGTTAACAGATTATTTATTCTTAGAAAGATTGTTAACTTTTATAAAAAATATATTTTAAAAAATTCTGAAATGTAATCCCTAAAATAAGTTTGGAAATAAATGTGTAGTCCCTAAAAAATACATAGATTTAGTTGTTCACCAAATATTTCTGCAGTCGGGGTGGGAAAATCAGCTTAGTTGTGTACTAGCGGGGAGGACAAAAGAAAAAACGAAGTTTTTTCTTAACGAAACCTTTAAATACTATTAAATAAAATATTCTATAAAATAGCACATAAAATATAAGAAATACTATAAAAAATAATAGTATTTTAAAGATAATATGGTAAAAATACAAAAATTACCCTCTGGACAGCTTGTAATTACCCTGCCTAAAAGGCTGGCAGAATATGAAGGACTAGATAAGGGAATGGAATTAGAATTTAAAAAACACAAAGATGGATTTATCTTAGAGATTAAAAAATGATAGAAAAATTAGCACCAACAATAAAGTATATGTTTAGTACATCTCATACTAATAGTATCTTTTTTGAGATAGGGATGATTATAATAATCGCTACAGTCTTTGCATTCATTTCAAAAAAATTAAAACAGCCATTAATTCCTGCCTATATCATCACAGGTCTCCTTATAGGACCGATTTATGGCCTGATAACAAACAGAGATTTAATCACAACCTTATCTGAAATAGGTATTGCTTTCTTATTATTCATTGTTGGGCTTGAGATGGATTTAAAGAAATTAAAAGATGTTGCTTTAGTAGCTGGTCTTGGAGGAACAATCAGAAGTTTATCTATGTTTACTCTTGGATTCATCATAGCTTTAATCATGGGCTTTATAACGAGAGAGGCAGTCTATATTGGAATAATAATAGCCTTTTCTTCAACAATGATTGTCATTAAATTAATCTCTGACAAGAAAGAGATAGACACATTGCACGGAAGAATAGTAGTTGGAATCTTATTACTGGAAGATCTATTGGCAATCACAGCATTAACTGTTTTAACATCTTTAAATGGCAATTCATTTTTTGCAGTCACACTTGCATTAGTAAAAGGTGCAATTCTGATATTAAGTGTATTGGCTCTTACAAAAGTAGTGTTTCCTGCTGTATTTAAGGTATCTGCAAAAAACCAGGAACTATTATTTTTAAGCTCAATATCTGCTTGTTTTTTATTATCTATACTAGCTTATTTCCTAAGCTTTTCAATAGCGATAGGTGCATTTTTAGCAGGACTAAGTTTAGCAAGTCTTCCTTATAGCTTTGCCATAATAGGGAAAGTAAGATCTCTAAGAGATTTCTTCGCAACAATATTCTTTGTATCTTTAGGGATGGAATTAGTAATAGGTCAAATCAGAAATATAGTCCTCCCATTAATAGTCTTGATAATCCTTGCTATTGCAGTAAAACCAGCTATTACAATGTTTTTATGTTCCTTTTTTGGATATAAAAGAAGAGTCAGCTTCTTAACTTCAATATCATTAGCCCAGACATCCGAATTTTCCTTAATCATAGTTTCGCAAGGTTTGCTGTTGGGCCATATATCGAACAGTATTTTTACATTAACAATATTAGTAACAATCATAACAATGATATTAACATCTTACTTTATTAAATTTGACGATAAGCTTTATTCTAAGTTCAAAAGACCGCTAAAACCATTTGACAAATTAACAGAAGGATACAATGAATTAGAGTATCTCCCACGAAAAAAGATTGATGTAATAATGTGTGGCTATGACAGGATAGGATATAGCATAGCAAGAACAATAAAAAAACTAAAGAAAAAACTCCTAATCACAGATTATAACCCTGAAATTATAAAAATGCTGATTAAGAAAAAAATATCTTGTTTATATGGGGATGTAAGCGACATTGAAGTTTTAGAAAGGCTACCTCTAAAGGATGCACAAATGGTAATATCAACAGTACCTAGCAGTAAAGTAAATAGAATGTTGATAGAAAAAGTAAAAGAAGTAAATGAAGAAGCATCAATATATGTAACAACTACATCTGTAGAAAAAGCATTAAAACTTTATGATGCTGGAGCAGATTATGTTATACTCCCTCATTTCCTTGGTGGAGAGCATGTATCTGTACTTATAGAAGACTTCAATATCAATGTAGATAAGATAATTGAAAATAAATTAAAACATATCAAAGAATTAAAACACCGGCAAAGTATAGGACATGAACATCCTAAACACCATATACATGAAGATTCAGATTCAATATAACAAAACTAACAAGATATAATCAAAAAGTATATATAATCAAAAAAATAAGAAAAGTAAAAAGAGAGTGATATTGTGCATAACCCTAAGGAAATATTAAAGGAAATAAGTAAAAAAGAAGATCTCGATGAAACAAGAAGTGGGGAACAAATACCTAGTGGATACCCTGAACCATTAAGAAAGTACAAACTATTTGTAGAAGGCTATAATATCTCAATAGAGGAACCTTACTTCTGGATGTTACATTATCTGAGATGGTTCCATTCATTTGTGCATATCGATAAAATAACAGATATATTTGCAGCTGCTGAAAACTCATCCTTTTTTGGAACTTCACAACAAAGATTAGGATTGCAGCAAGATAAAGTATCCCAGTTTTTAGCTACTATCGGAAAGATGGTAAAGGAATTATTCCAACTGGTAAGAGAGTTAAGAGTTTTGGATGAAAGGTTAGGATATTACACAGATTCATATGATTTGGATAGTCCAAGCAGAGAAAGTGCAGAAATAACTCTAAAAGGTATATGGGTGGATATGGTAGAACAAGGAGCAAAAAATCCTGCATCTGTTTATGGGATGGCTCGTGAAGTGCAGTTTACTACTTTGCCAGATTTATTTTTTAGCACTCATCCTTTTAAGCAGGAAGATGTGGATATAGTTGTAGAAAGAGAAAGAGGAGAATTTAACAGAAAAGTAAGAGAGGTTTTAAGAAGAAAATTAAGAACATTTTTGGCATGGAAAGAAGCAACCTTTGATGAAATACAAAACAGAAGAATATTTACATTAAAATATCTAAGGCAGCATTATGAAATAATAAAAATGTATATGGCATGGGTCAAGCCATATTTAAAAAATATTCAAAGATTAATGATGGATCAGTCAAAAGCAGAAACACCAGACATTTTGGCATCATTTGAAACATCAATGATGGAAATTGAGATACTTGCAAAGAAACCTGCAAAACAGATAAAAGTAAGAGGAAAAGATACAGGTATTTGGCAGGTTATTGTAATGCATTTTTGGTTTAGAACAAGACCTGAAATGAGTTATGTGCAAGAAGGCTATCAAAAAGGGCCTTTGCATGTAGGGAGAGTTCAGATGACATTCAGAGCTTATGCATGGACTGATAAAGAAATAAAATTATACAAAAAAATGCGTGAACAGGAAGATTTCCAGCTTTTGGGATTAATAGACGGCTCAGTCAAAGCTGCAATGGAAGCCTTGGGAGATGAATTGATGAGATACTTAGAAGAAGCAGGAGAAGAAGTAGGAAAAAAAGAAGTTAAGAAAAAAACAAGACCAGATACAATCTCTCAATCAGTATATCGAGGATTTAAAGACATGTTCACATTCTATAAAACCGTTAAAAAAGTATCTCATCCGGGAAAACCAACAAGAAAAGAAATATATCAGACAAATATGATTAAAAACGAAGCTAAAGCTGAAGTAAAAAAATCAATGTGGGGAATTTACCATCATTTTAAAAAACATCATGGAATGTTGAACTGGTAAAGTCAAAGATATTAAAAACAAAATAAAAAAGATAAAAAACAAAAATGCAATTTAATTATCAAAGTACACCTGCAATGGTAGATTATACTAGTTCGATGGATCCGGGGTCACAGGGCCATGATGTAAAAGAAACTCCTAGCCTAAGTGTAAAAGATATTGGGATGAGTGTTCCAATGGGAATATCTGCTCAAAACGTTGCAGGCATATACTCCAAGATAAGGATGGGTGCAGGCTCTATTGAACTTGGTTTTCCTGGTATGATATCTGGCCAAAGACAAGCGCAAACTCCTGGAATGTATGGTGAAGATCAAAGACAAGCAATAAGAGAACTAGCAAAGATCAATGAAATCAAATTAACAACACATTCAGCATATAATATAATGGGCATGATGGGTCGTGATCCTAGAGATAATTTTTCAGTTACAAATGCAACTCAAAATTTACATGAAATTCAGCGTGCAATAGACTTTGCGGCAGATACAGCTGGAGGGGGATCTGTAGTAGTTCATACTGGAGAATGGGAAAGACCATTAACAGATATGACACTTGATGATCCAACCATGGAAAAGAACCTATCTTACGACGACAAAACAGGAAGATTATTATTCAGAAAAAGGCACTCAGAAGCACATGATGCTAACTTTATTCTTCTTGATGACCGAACTTCTCAAAAAATGGAAACAGTGCAAAAAGACAGATTAGTTGCAATCCCAAAATGGAAATTAGCAGAAGAAGATTATGATGGAAAATATCAGGATAAATGTGAATCTGCATTTGAACATATGAAAGGGAAATCAACTAAAGTAAAAAAAGGAGATTATGTTGATTATGAAGGAAATAAGATAATTGATCCATATAATGCCAAATTTGGAAGAGTGCCTGAATTTGATTTTGAAACAAGAAGATTTGTAGTAGATTACAAAAACTTTGATGATTTCAGAGAAGAAGCAAAAGAGCAGACAGAATGGAATAAACAGCACTGGAAAGAATTAAATGGAAAGCAATGGTATGAAGACTCTGAATTTTACTATAATGGGGAAGTTCACCCTGATGAAGCATTTATTCACGCCACCTTAGAGCAAAACGAAGGACACTCAAGGGGATGGGCAGGTTATTATGCAGCAAACGCAAAAACAGAATTAGAAGCGCTGGAAAGACTGGAAAAAGTAAAAGAATATTATGAAAAATTAGACAAATCCATACCTGAAGAAGAAAAATGGAAGATAATGAAACAGGATGCTCCTTTAATGAGGTATGTAGGAGATCTAGTGCCTCCCGATACAAAACATCCATTAGAAATTATAGATGAAAAGATGAAAGAATTAAGATCAGGTATTCTTTTTTCGCAACAGTCTTCTGCTTCACAGGAACAACAGGCAGAAGATACATCAGAGACAAAAAAGCACATTGTAACACCAGTAAAAAGATTTAAAAAGCATATTGCAAGAATGTATGCAGAAGCAGGTTTAAGAACATGGCAAAGATCTAAGGACCCAAACAAGCCGGTTTTCCTTGCTATAGAAAATCTATTTCCTGAAAGGTTTGGAGGTCACCCAGAAGAACTTAAATTTGTAATAGATGAATCAAGGAAATGGTTTGTTAAATTTTTGACAGAGGAAAAAATTCCACTTGGTGTTGCATATAAAACTGATAAATTAAAGGATTTTAAAGATACAGATAACGCATACTACAAAAAAGGTATGAGTAAAGGAGATGCAGAAAAACTTGCAGAAACACACATCAAGGCAACATTTGACACAGGCCACGCAAACTTATGGAAAAAATTCTGGCAGGTAAAACCCGGACAGACAATAGAACAATCAGATAAAGAATTCAAGAAATGGTATTTAAAAGAATTTGAAAAGTTAGCAGATGGGGGATATATAGGAAATATTCATTTAACAGATAATTTAGGATTTCAGGATGATCATTTAGCGCCAGGTCAGGGAAATACCCCTATAAAAGATGTAATGGCTATATTAAAGAAAAATAAATATGATGAAGCAATTACAGTTGAACCAGGAGCAGATGCCTCAACTGACTTATCTGATTTTCATGGATTAATGAAAACATGGAGATATTTAGGTTCTCCAATCTATGGGGTAGGGGGAGGCGGAGTAGGTGGCGGCGGTCCTCAAATGCCTCAAACATGGGGTCAGGTCCAAAACAGCTACCTTGGACAAAACAAACCGCCTTACTTTGTATTCGGTGCTTACGCTCCATCAAATGATTGGACTTTATGGTCTCAAGTACCTATGGAATAAAGTTTAAGGGAAAATGTCAAGAACCAAAGGTTCTTGAGCATGCTCAGAAATTTTCCACAATATGGGTAAAAATTAGATTTTAACCACAAGTTATAAATTGATGGAAAATTTCCGACATTTTATTAAAACATCTCCATTACTATAATACGAAGAAAAATGGCAAAATTAGATAAAGAAGAATTAAAAAAGCTAACGCCTGATGAAAGAATAAAAAAATTAAAAGAGATAGAAGAAGAAAATAAAAAGGAAATAGAAGAAGCAGGAGAATTAATTCAGAAAACAGAAGCAGAAATAAAAAGCGAAAACATTGCAGAGTCTATAAAAATACCTGAAACAAAGCCAATTGACATTGAAGATTTGTTTAAAAAAGAACAAAATCTCGAAACCACTGTAAAAGAAGAAGCCCCCTCTACAGAAACAGAAGAAGGCCCATTATACAAGCTTGCCCAAGATTATCAGGAAGTAAAAGGCATGCTTTACAATAGTGAAGATCTAAATGAAAATCAACTTGAGTGGATTGACCAATTAGGGGAAAGAGTAGAAAAGATAAAATATCAGTCAACAAGCGACCAACTTGCCAATCTGGTTGTTGCAACAAAATCCATAGTGCATAAATTAAAGAAGTATCACCAATGAAACCAAGAAAATTTAAAACAATAAAGCAGGAATATGATAGTTTCTACAAGAGTCTTTTAAAGGAAGGAAAACTTCCATTAAGGTCAACAGAATTGGGATTTTGGAATGCTGCAATCAGTGATGAAGTATATGATGCATTTAAACAATTAAATCTGCAGAAATTTAACAGCTTTATTGATTTAGGTTCAGGTGATGGGAAAATAACTTTAATTGCCTCTTTATTTTGCAAAAATGCAGAAGGCATTGAAAGTGATAATGAACTGCATGAAAAAGCTTTAGAAATAAAAGAAAAACTAAAGATAAAAAATGCTGTTTTTCATAACAATGATTTTTTTAATCATTCAATAAAAGATTATGATGTTGTTTTTATTAATCCTGACAGGCCAATGGAAAGAGGGATGGAAGAAAAACTGCTAAAAGAACTAAACGGAAAATTAATAGTGCATGGACACCATTTCCATCCTAAAAATTTAAAAGAAGAGAAAAGTTTGCTTGTTGATAATATGTTAATTAAAATGTATTCAAGAAAATAGCATAATACCTATATTCTTCATCTCTAAATCATTTAATATTATCCTGTTATTTTTTACAATTTCTAAATATTCTGCATTTTTTAAAGACTCATACAATTGTTTATTTTTTGTTCCCATAATCCCTTTATAAAAAAGTCGATTATGTTCTAATGTGGGCTGTCGAAGTAAATATACTCCATTGCCAGTATAAAATACAGCTCCTTTAAGCATACCCTCTATTATTTTAATTGTTTCTTCATCATATTTTTTAATCACTTCAAGATTTTTCTTAGCTAATTCTATTGAATGCTTGCAATTAAAATTGCATGGAAAATGATTCAATAAAGTTAAATCGAAATGTCTTGAAGCTATATTTGTGTAGAAAGGAAATTCAAAGCCTTCTGAATTTTTTAATGTCGCTAGCGTAAAGTCATTTTGTTTCTTAGATTCTTCTTTAAAATGTTTTTCAAAAAACTCTGCACAGCATTCAGGATAACCCAATAAGATTCCTAATTCTTTATGTTTATTTTCATTTTCTAATTTTTTTGCTGCTTTAGTTTTCTCACTATCCTTAGACACATAAACAAAAAAATATCCTTTTTCAGGAGAATTTAGGGGAACCTTAATGCCTTTGTCTGAATATGCTTTGTCTTTATCCTGTTTTATAACTTTAAAATCTGATATAACATAATTAAGTTCTTTTTCTTTAAAAAAATTGAATATTTTATCTTTCTCATCTTCATTAACCATAATTCTTGCTGTGGGCTTTATATTTTCTAAAATATAGAGAATTTCTAAAGATTTTATATTTGATTGAAAAATAGTTCTTAGTGTTTGTAGCATATAACTAGATAGTCATTTGATGTATTTAAATTATACCTTATTAAGGATTAATTATCCTTTTCGTGCTTCGTTTATTTGTTTTTCTGTCCAACCTTCTCTTAGAAGTCCTTGTTTTATATTTGCAAGTGGATAACCTTGCCTTGAATGTAAACTGATGTAATTTCTTATTCTAATTTTTTGTTCAGGTTTTAATTTCATTAATTTATTTATTTTAACAGTATTAAAAGTACTAAATCCTGCTAATCCTATTGCTACTACTGCCAGAAATATATAAATAAAAGATAAACTGCTTTTTGGACTGAATGATTCTTTTAATGTACCTTGAGAAAATTCTATATCATCAATTACAGGACCTAATGACTCAATTCCTTCTTTTAAAATAATTGTTTTAGCTTTAAGGTCATTTAATTCATTATTTACATTATTATTTATATTATCTACTTTTTTTTGTAAATTATCTAGTTTTTTATCCTGTATTTGCAAAGCAAGTACTATATTATTATTTTGTTGGGAAGCAGAAGTAATTGTAGGATTTGCATCAGAAATGTTATTTACAAAAGTTCCCCCACAAAGTTCAGTTTGACATGAAGAACTAAGAGAACTCTGATCACATAATTCATTATAGCATAACATTGCCTGATTACTATTAAATCCAAGTATGCAAATCTGTTCAAAACAATTACCTATACCCCAGACAGGAAGCAATATCTCTCCACATGCCTCATCAATACATGAAGATTGAGCAATTGCTATAGGCAAAAGCGAAATTAGCAATATCAGGATAGCAATATATCTCATATAATCCTAATTTAGACTTACTAATATATAAAAATATCTTTTTATTAGTTGGAAATGGAAAGATATTTATACTAAGAAAACCAAAAAACATATTATTCAATATAAAAGGTGATAAAATGAAAAAATATTTAAAATGTTTATGTTATTAATTCTTGTTTGTGTTTTGTTAATATTTGTCGGCTGTCAAACTCAGCCTGCTTCTGAAGGTTTAGATGATCCTGCAATATTAGCAAATACTTTAGAAAATGCAGAAACTCCTCCTGATTTACCAGATGATATTCCACCGGGTGTTCCTGAAACAACTGAAGAAGTACAAACAACATTAGCTGCTCCTTTAATTGATCCAGGCGCATTAGAACCAGAAATAAAAGCTAAAAAGAGTTTAATTAAAACATTAGGAATGGCTATGGGAATGGGTCTTACTGCTTTTATATATCCAGAAGTTGTAACAACTGGAGATAATCTTCTCATTTCAGTAATTCCTGCTTCAGAAGGTGCTTATAAAAATGTCTACATATATAGATCTCCAAATTCTTACAAAAAATATGTTTCATTAGCATGTGACACCTATAAGTGCACTAACCCAGTTAACACATCTTTTATAATCCCTACATCATGGGCAAACGGAGGATATTATGCAAGTATATATGATTATAGTGAATCAAATTACCGAAATAGATGGAAGAAGTTTTATTTTAATGTAACAGGGGGAGCAGTACAAAGAGACTTTTACGTACAGATATACCCTGAAACGGTTAATGTGGGAGAAGATCTTGGAGAGATTATTATACCTGGAACTGATGGCATCTATAATAGAGTATATTACTATACATCAGACAACAAATACAAGACCAACACAATACTATGCGCATCATCCAAATGCTATGACCCAATCAATACCTCTTTTACAATCCCAACATCATGGGCAAGCGGAGGTTACTATCTAAGAATATATGATTATACTGCAGGGGGATGGAAAAACTATAATTTTAATGTAACAGGCGGAACACCACCAAGAGAGCTTTACGTACAGATATACCCTGAAACAGTTAATGTAGGAGAGGATTTACAGGAAATTATTATACCTGGAACTGATGGCATCTATAACAGAGCATATTATTATACAGCAGACAACAAATACAAGACCAACACAATACTATGCGCATCATCCAAATGCTATGATACAATCAATACCTCTTTTACAATCCCAACATCATGGGCAAGTGGAGGCTATTATCTAAGGATATATGATTATGGTGAAGCAGATTACAACAAAAGGTGGAAAAAGTTTTATTTTAATGTAACAGGCGGAACACCACCAAGAGACCTTTATGTAGATATATACCCTGAAACAGTTAATGTAGGAGAGGATTTACAGGAGATTATTATACCTGGAACTGATGGCATCTATAACAGAGCATATTATTATACAGCAGACAACAAATACAAAACCTACACAACACTATGCGGTTCATCCAAATGCTATGATACAATCAATACCTCTTTTACAATCCCAACATCATGGGGGGGAGAAAGCCATTATCTAAGAATATATGATTATGGTGAAGCAGATTACAGGAACAGATGGAAGAAGTTCTTTTTTGAAGTAACACCATCATGCACCGATAGTGACGGTGGAAAAAATATTTATACAGCTAGTAATGCATATGATCTTAATTTCGGGGTAATAGATAATTGTGAATTTTTAAATAATGTTGATGGAATCTTAAATGAAGGGGTTTGTGATGGAAATACTGCAAAACTTGCAAAAATAACATGTCCCAATAGTACCTCTTATTGTAACAAAGGTGTTTGTAGTTCCATTAAACCAGTATGCACAGACACAGATGGGGGAAATAAACCTGAAATACTAGGAACAATAACAGAACCAAGATATCCAGAAGGTCCTCAGCATACTGATTATTGTGAGAATTTAGATACTAACCAACCATTAGAACAATGTAATGGAGAATCTTATTGTGGATTAAGAGAATTTTTGTGTGAAACTCCGTATAGAACAACTACCTATAGAGATGTTAAATGTGAAGAATGCAAAGATGGAGTTTGCATAACAGTAAATGAAACATGCACAGATTCTGACGATGGAAAGGATTATTATGTGAAAGGAACTGTTAGTTATCCTGGTGGAGGAAGCAATACAGATCTTTGTATAAAAAAGAATTCCGATGGAAGCTGGGGTGAAACTGCGTATGAAGCTCCTTATGTTGTAGAATATTCTTGTCCATCTGATACAAATTATGGGAAGGATCATTATCTATGTCCAAACGGCTGCCAAGATGGTGCTTGTTTGTTAGGAGCAAATGCAACAACTTGTACAGATTCTGATGGGGGCATAAAAATATATTCAAAAGGAAAAACAATTAGTTCCATTAATGGAGAATTTAAAGATGAATGTCTTACTGATTCAGAAGTTGCGGCAGGTACGGTTAAACCTTCAACTTGTACATCTGACTACTGTTTTGTTACTGAATTCTTTTGTTCTACAAATAGAGCACCTGGGAATTATAACCTTGCAATAGGTCAAGTTTCGCCTTGTCCAAACGGATGCCAGGATGGTGCTTGTTTATCAGGAGCAAATGCAACAACTTGTACAGATTCTGATGGTGGAAATGACATCTCTAAAAAAGGCACTACAACTGGAAAAAAGTCTGTTAATGATAGTACAATCATTACTAGGGTTGATTTATGTACTTGGTTTCCCAACGGAGGACCTACAAATCATTTAACTAAATGTAACGGTGCAGATTGCGGAATTTATGAATATTATTGTAGTGAATCAGGAGAAGTAACTGGCCAATTACATAACTGTTCAAACAATTGTAATGGTGGTACTTGTACAACATAATTTTTTCTTTTTTATTCTTATTTTTAAACATATACCATTCGAGAATAGTCATAAAGCTTTAAATAACTATCAAGCAGATATTAACTTTAAGGGGATAATATGAAAGTTGAGATAGATAGAAAAGTAAATCCTAATATAGAACTTTATAAAAAAGAAGATATGGATATAGCTTATACTTTCACTAAAGACCTTCATAAGGAGCTTGGAAAATTCATTAAAGGTGTTGTTTTATTTGGAAGCTCTGCAAGAAAAAAGCGAAAACCAGGGTCAGATTTAGATTTAATGGTTGTAATAGATGATTTATCCATCAATTTCTCTCAGGAATTAGTAGAAGCATATAGAATTATAGTTCAAAGATTAATAGCAAAAAACTCTACAAGATTGCATGTAACTTCATTAAGATTTAGTTCATTTTGGGAGTATATAAGAAATGGGGACCCTATAGCGATAAATATCCTTAGAGATGGTGTGGCATTGATAGATACAGGATTCTTTGAACCTTTACAAGTACTATTAAGAAAAGGCAGAATAAGGCCTACAGAAGAAAGTATATGGAATTACTATGTAAGGGCTCCAAATACGCTGCATAATGCAAAATGGCATATCCTACAGGCAACAATTGACCTGTATTGGGGCGTAATAGATGCTGCGCATGCTGCACTTATGAAACACGGAGAAATTCCACCTTCACCAGACCATATTGCTGATTTATTAGATACAAAACTAGTAAAACACAAATTACTGGAGAAAAAGTATGTAACGAGGATGAGAAATTTCTATAAATTAAGTAAGATGATAACTCATAATCAAATAACATCAGTTAAGGGGGCAGAGTTTGACAGATACTACAAAGATGCAGAAGAATTTGTTGATAGGATGAGAAAATTTATTGACTGGAAATGATACTTCTTAAATTATTACGTTAAAATTTTCTATAGAATATAATACTAAAAACGAAAGTTTTATAAGTAAGTTATAACTTACAGTAAGTTAAAACTTACAAAGGTGATGAATATGATAGATGTTATTACTATGTCAAGTAAAGGACAATTTGTTGTACCTAGAGACATAAGGGAAGATATGGGAATAGAAAAACAAGATAAATTTGTTATAGTGCATGATAGAGACAGTATTTTATTAAAAAAGATTAAAAAACAAGAAGTTAATAAAAAGATGATAAAATTATTAGATAAATTTTCAAAAGAATTTCAAGAAGCAGGAATTACAGCAGATGATGTTAAAGAAGAGATTAAAAAAGCAAGGACAAAAAGATGATTAAGGTAGTGATAGATACCAATACTCTGATTTCTGCTATGGGTTGGAAAGATAGTAAACCAAGAAAAATAATGGACGGTTGTTTATACAAGAAATGGATTCTAGTGGAAAGTATGGATCTGCTTAAGGAGTTTATTAAAGTTATCCAAAGGCCTAAGTTTGATTTTATTAGTGAAGAAGATAAAAAAGAATTTTTGATTAATTTGATGAATATATATGAATTTGTTGAACCAAAAAAGAAACTTGAATTAATTAAAGATGACCCTGACGATAATATTGTTCTTGAATGCGCTTTAGAAGGCAACGTAGATTATATAATCTCTGGTGATGAACACCTATTGGAACTAAAAAAGTTTGAAAATATAAGGATTGTTTCTGCAAATGATTTTCTGAAGATAATAGATAATTATAATAGCGAAAAAATTGATTAAATATAAGAAAAGAATGTTGTTCGACCAACAAAAAAAAGATTGTTTAAACAGAATAGATAAAAGTATAAAGAAATCTATAGATAAAGAAATAAAATCATTGGTTAATCTATTAAATTCTTTAAAAGATTACTATACAACTTCTTCATGTTCTGGAAGAATATTACTAATTAACAAAAAAACAGATAAAAAACAGGATATAAAGTTTGTTTTTGTAGAGCATAAAAAAACAAATTTTAAGGATATAAAAAAAAGCTTACAAGATACTAAAAATAATATCTGGCTTAGACAGGAATCAATAATCTTGCATGTTTGCTGCAGAAATATAGAAGCTGCAAAAAAACTGTTAAAGATAGCAAGGGATTCTGGGATAAAAAGAGCAGGAATCATAAATATCAATAAAAGGATAATTATAGAGATTATAGGAACAGAATCAATGGAAACAATAATTACAAAAAATAGTAAAATTGTAGTAGATGATACCTATTTAAGAATATTAATTGGAGAAGCAAATAAAAAACTGGAAAAGAACAGAAAAAAAATAAATAAGTTATACAAAGTTATTTCTTCATCAGTATAACTGTTGCGCCAACCAGAAATACAATTCCACCAAGCAATATTATGAATGCTATTGCAAGTAAAGTAATATATTCTGATGTTTCTTTAAATGATATTTTTGTAACTGTTGGTTCTGCTGGTTTTATTACTTTGTCTGTTGTTGTGATGACATCTACTTGTTCTCTTTCTAGAGGTATTACTGTATCAATGCATTTCCCTATTGTTAGATCAACTGTTTTTTCATCACTCTTCTTACCGTCATAATAAGTCTTAACTGTTATAGGATAGGTGCCTGATTTTACATCATCGCTAATCTTCAGCCTGTATGTTTTTTCAAATACTGAATCATCACTGTCTCCTTCTTCTAATTCAATATCTTCTTCCTCTATATCAATTCCTAAGTCATCATTACTTATCTTAATAGAGACATCATCTTCATCATCTCTTCCGATATTGATTACTTCTATGTCCAAAGTAGGATTTCTATTGCACCTTACTAATGATGGATTTAAATCTGCATTGTCTATTATTAAGTCATGCTTGTCTTTCTTAACCTCTAAGGTTAATTCCCATCTGATATCCTGGTCATTTCCGTCTTCATCTTCTGCATCCACTTCTATTATAATATTATACTCTCCATCTTCCACTAGGGTAGGAATTGTAAAGTCTAAAGTAACTGAATCATGGTCTCCATCTTCAATATCATCTATAGTCTCTTCTTCTTCTAAATCGTCACTATCATCAATATTTTCTATTGTTACAATAACCTCAATATCTTGTATTTCGATGTCAGTTGAGAATAGATTTTCCAGTTCAATATCAAACTTAACTTTATCTCCTGGTTTTGCATCTTCTGGTATTTTTTCTCCATTTTGAAGATTTTTAGCTGACTCACCGCCAACTTTCATGTCTAAATCACTGATTATAAATTTAGGTCCTTCATTTACGTCAATTTCAAAAGATTGAATAATTGTATTTGTATTATCACTAACACTAACTGTAACATTTTCTGTAGTTATGTTTGCAGGAGTCCAGCTAATAAGTCCTGTAGGACTAATAATCATTCCACTTGGTCCTGTTAATGAATAAGTTAATGGATCACTTTCTGGATCAGTTGCAACTACCTGGTATGAATAAGCTTCATTTACTATTGCTGTTGTTACAGCTGTAGAAGTTATCACAGGTGGATTATTTAAAAAGAACACTGTAAAGTGTGATACATCAAAAACTAAAGTTCCTGTAACTGCATCATAAACAATGTTTGTGCATGCAGGATCTGTTCCAGCATTGCATACATCTGTTCCTGTAGTTGTAAATCCACTATTATAATATATTGCAGGTGTTGAAGCACTAGTCAATCCATACATGGTTATTGTTGCGGGAGTTGTTTTAAATATGTCAAAATCATGACTATCTGTATCAATTCCAACAATACCATTTCCAATTATAACATTAGCATCAACATCAACAATATCACTCAAATCAATTGTCTGATTGCCAAAATCAATTTTGCCAATATTACGTTTTATTATAGTTAAATTAGTAAAATTACTAACTTCGCTTTCAGGTACTTCACTAATTGTCCCTTCATAATCTGTTTCAGGAATTAGCTTTACTGAAAATTCCCACTCAAACTCATCATATACTTCAGTACCTGCTAAGTTTTCAACTTTTGCTTCGACTTCAGCATCATCATCTCCTGCTTCAAAATTAAACTGATATTCATCTGATGGATGTAATGCATTAGTTTCATTCAAAACACCATTAATATACCATCTTACTACATAGGGAACATTATCTGAGTTATTAACAGTTATCTTTAATTTCTCGTCTTCACCATCTCCGATTAATATGTCATCTTCTTCAGGGTCTCTACTAATTATTTCAGGTTCATCTAAAATAGAATTAACTGTTATATCTACATTAGCTATATTGCTATCAAGAGTACCATCATTACATTTATAGGTAAATGAATCTGGACCATAATAATTTGTATTAGGTGTGTATGTTGTTGAACTTACGCTTACGGATACTATTCCATTTAATGCACTATCAGCTATATAACTTAAAGAAGCACTATCTACATCACTGCAATTAAGTTCAATTAAAACTGAACCATCTTCATCTACACTTTCTGAAACATCATAAGCAACTGGTGCATCATTCTTTGATAAAACTTCAACATTAAACTGATCTACAATATCTCCAATGCTCATATTAATTACTGAAAGACCATATAAATCATCTACTGGTGTACCACAAGTGAACATTCCTGCAAGTGTAATATTACAATCAATTAATGAATCATCCTCACCAGCAAACTGGTAGCTTAATCCAGGAGTATAACCATTTGTATATTGTGTCAGATCAATTGGTGACCATGTTGGTGCTTCGCTCTCATTAACCTTCAACAAAACATTCAAAGATGCAACATCCAAACAATCATTAATCAATAAATCAATTGAATTTGGAATTGTATAATAATTATTATAATAGTTCACAGTTATGCTAAATGTTTCATCACTTAAAGCAGCAGATGCATCAACATTAAAAATAATATCAGCCTGTTGTGCTACATTTAATGTAAATGGTTGTGTTTCATCTGTTCCTGTTATTTCATTATAAACAGTAACTGTCCCTGTTTCACTCCAATTTCCTGTATTAACTAAAGTAATATTCAGTTTAGTATCTCTAAGGCAAGTCAAATTATCTTTTGTCCATTTCTTATCTGTAATTTCAACTCTATGAAAATCTCTGTCAAGAACTAATTTAATTGTTTTTGAAGATGAATGATTTATCTCAAAAAGGTCTCTACCTTCAACAGATATATTAACATCAAAATTCCCAAAATTTGCATTATAAGGTATCTGTAAGTTATAATTAATTAATTCTGTTTCCTGACCTTCTAAGATAATACCACTGGTACTATCTGTCAAAGAATATGCGTTAATATCTGCTTCTGTTTCAATACCCACAATAGCCTTATTAGGCTCAGCAGGAAACCTGTTTTTAACCTTATATTGAACATTTACAATATCACCTGGAGCTATATCAGAGACAGTATCTCCACTAAGAACATTTTCTCCTTGGATTACAATATCGATTATATCCAAAACATGAAGTGTAGTTAAATTAAATTTCTGTGTTGAAAAATTGAATTCTGCTTCAGAATCTTCAACTTTAATCTCCACTTCCCCCCTACCAGTATCAGCCTGTATTGCAGTTGGTGTCCATGTAAATACACCAGTTGAACTATCAATAATTGCGCCTGCAGGTGCTGTAACAATTGAAAAAACTAAATTACTAACATTATTATCAATATCATCTGCATTTGCATCATAAGTATATTGAATATCTTCAATTGCTGTTAAGCTTGAAGGTGTTGATATAAAGAAAGGTGCGTCATTAACTGGAGTTATAGTAACATTTATAGTTTGACTGCCTGTTCTAGCTCCATCACTTACTGTGATAGTTACTTCCTCTTCTAAAATCCCATTAGGATAATTAAATGTAATAATCTGACCATTTACAGCAGCATAAGCACTATCTTCTGTAATTGTCAATAATGAATTATTGTTATCAACATCATTAACATATTTTGAAACATTTAGTGTTTTGTTAATATCTTCTACTGCAATAACAATTTCAGTTATATTGATTGTAGGAGCATCATTAACAGGATTTACTGTTATAGTAAAATTCTGCATATCAAAGTCTCCAGCATCTTCTACTTTTACAGATATATTCCAATCTGCTACATCAGCATCGTCTGGTGTCCAGTTTATCAATCCTGTAACAGAGTCAATAATCATACCAGATGGTTTCTCAAGTAAAGAATATGTTAATGTATCATTCTCAACATCTGTTGCTTCAACATCATAAAGATAAGTATCTTCTTCATCTACTTCAAGAGGATAAGGTGAAATAATAGTTGGTATGTCGTTAATTGGATTTACATTTATCAAAAATGTTTTATTTGTTAAAGAATAACTGTCATCAATCAGAACAGTGCAACTTGCAACTCCATTCCAGTCCATATATGGAGTTAAAGTAACGTTTGTATCATTTATAATACAGTTTACTTCACTAGCATTAGTATCAACTATAGTAAATGTTAAATCATCGTTATCAGCATCAGTTATATAATCAGTAACATTAAAAGAGCCAGAAACATCTTCATCAATTGGTTGATTAGCTATTGTTCCTGTTGGTAATATGTTATTAATTGCATTTGGTGTTGGAACTGTAAATTTAACAAGTGTATTTAATCCATCATGTATTCTTCCTTCTGATTCATCTGTTACTGCAGTTGTATATGCAATATTATTCATTAATGCATTAGAATTATCATAAAGAGATATTCCATTAGCACTATTCAGTAAACTTATTCCTGTTTGGGTTCCATTAAATACAATATATCTATTGGTTGAATTTAAACTTCCTGTTAGATTATTACCTTGATCATTAGTATCGTTAATATACCAGTCTGTTAGATTAATAGAACCAGTACCATTATAATATAACTCTATCCATTCACTTGCCGGCTCTGGACCGCTTGGATTAGCCATAAACTCATTGATAAAAACATCACCTAAAACTATACTCATATTAAGAATTAATAGTAAAACAATTATTCCACCTAGATAAGATTTTTTCATTAATAACAACCCCCAATGTTTTATAAAAATGACTTAACTTAATTAGTAGAAAACGCACTATTCTTTTTAAAGCTTTCTATAGTTTTAGCATTCAAAAGTAGTTAATATAAAAATAAGAAAATATCTCGAGAAAGTGTCTAAATTACATTTTCCATATAAATTTATATACCAGTTAATCAAAAAACAGTATAAACAATGAAAAGAGTCCTACCTATACTATTAATTCTGGCATTAGTTCTACTTGTCTTATCTTCATTGACAAATATAAATAATTTCGAGAAGACAGGGAAAGCAGCAACTATAGAAACTCCTGGGTTTATAGGCTCACAATCACAGCTTATACCTGAGAAAATCCCTCTAACTGAATTTATTGATAAAGAATTAATTAAAGATGATGAAGAATATATAGAAGAAGATATCCCTCAAATAGAAGAACCTATAGAAATAACCTCTGAAGAAACAACGCATATAGGAAGTGAATCAAATATTACTATACAAAAACCAAAACAAGGATTCATTATAGAGTTAAAAGAAGAACCAATACTAAAAAAAGAAATTTCACTGGAAAAAGAAGCAAAAAAAATAGAGCAACAAAGAAGAACCGTTACTTTAAGAATAAAATCAAAATCTAAAATTTCAACAGAAATAAGAGTGCTTGAATCTAAAGCAAAAACTATCCAAAACAAGAAGAAAAATATACAAATCCAACTTAGAAGAGAACACAAAAATGCATTAAAAGATATACACAAAATAATAAACGAAAACCCTTCAATAAATAAAATAACAGGAAATGCTGTAGCTGATATTCAGCCAAAACAAGAATTCTATTATGCATTCAATGGATTTTCATTGGATATCTCTGAAGAACAGGCAAGAAAGATAAGAAAATCTTCCTTTGTAAAAGATATATATCCTGACTTAATTGTGAATATCAGCCTTATGGATTCAATTCCACTAATAAACGCAGACCAGGTATGGCAGCTTGATCAGGATGGAAATGACTGTAGTACAAGCGGAAAAGAATGTATAACTGGAAAAGATATAATCATAGCTATTGTAGACACAGGAATAGATTACACTCATTCTGATTTAGGGGGTTGTTTAGGACAAGGATGTAAGGTAATAAAAGGTTATGATTTTATCAATAATGATAATGACCCAATGGATGATCACGGCCATGGAACACATTGTGCAGGAATTGCTAGTGCAGATGGAATAGTAAAAGGTGTTGCGCCAGACGCTAAATTATACGCTTATAAAGTATTAGATGGAAGAGGACGTGGCACATTCAGCGGTGTTATGGCAGGTATTGAAAAAGCTGTTGAAGATGGAGCTGATATTATAAGCATGAGCTTAGGAGGGGACTGTAGGGGGAATTACAATGAAAATTGCGGTCCTGATGATGCTGTAAGCAAAACAGTTGACAATGCAGTCAATGCAGGAATTGTATTTTCCATATCAGCAGGCAACAGCGGTAGATCAGGATTAGGGACAATCGGCACACCAGGAACAGCAAGAAAAGCAATAACCGTCGCAGCTTCTGATAAACAGGATAAAATTGCTGATTTCAGCTCAAAAGGTCCGATAGTATTCCCTGACCAAGACAAAAACAAAAGAATCCTTCTAAAACCAGATATCTCTGCTCCTGGAGTAGATATTTGCTCAAGCCAATACGAAGATGCATGGCAAAGCAATGAATGCCTTGATTCAGAGCATACTGCTATCTCAGGCACATCAATGGCTGCTCCACATGTAGCAGGAGCAGCTGCATTAATAAAACAAGCTCATCCAGACTGGACTGCAGATGAAATAAAATCAGCCTTAAAAAACTCAGCAATAGATATTAATGATTCTTTATTTAATCAAGGCGCAGGAAGATTAGACATAAAAAAAGCATTAATCTTAAAACAACAGCCTATTGCACATATTGAGGCAGTCTACAAAGACAATGAAGTAAAAATATATGGGACTGCAAAGGCAAATAATTTTATAGACTACAAAGTTTACCAGAAAAGTGAAGATTGGATAGAGATATGCTCATCAAATAATGAAGTTGAAGACAATTTACTTTGCAGCTGGACTCCAGATTCAGCTGGAGTAATAGAGTTAAAATTAGTTGTTAATTCAGACTATGCGCAAACAGAAGATATAACTTACGTCATGGCAAATTACTCAGGAGAGCCTATTGAAGTAAATGATGATTTAATTCTGGACAAAGACATTTATACCCCTTTAATACTTAAAAAAAGAAACGGAATTTTAGACTGCAACAATCATAAAATAAATGGTATGTTCTCAACAGGCTCTGGAATTAAAACAGGAGCCCATGGAATTGAAATTAGAAACTGCATATTAGAAAACTGGCAAAAATATTATGCCATTGAAATAGTAAGTTACCATAACACAACAGTCATCAACTCAAAATTCAAAAATAATAATAGGGCATTGCATATAACTAATTATGCAAAAAAGATTAGCAATATCACAATAGAAAACAACGAAATAGGAATAATGATTCCAAGGTCATATGGCATATCTATAGATAATGTCTTAATTAAAAATAATGAATATGGGATATTAGCTTATTCTCTGAGTAAGTTTAAAATGCGAAATGCTTCAATTGAAAACAATGAAGTGGGTGCCCTTCTTAATCCCTCTTATCAAAGAAGTAAAATAGATATAGATGAAAGCAACAAAATAAACAACAAGCCAATCCTATATGAGCTAAGTCCTCAAGATAAAGTTTATGAAGGCTCTAACTGGAGCACAATCTATGTGGTAAATGGTAAAAACCTCACATTCAGAAATCTAACTTTAGGCAGCGATAATTACGCAGATATATATGCATTTTACGTCTCAAAATCAATTTTTGAAAACATGAGCCTGGAAAACTCCGATGAGGGAATCCACCTTGAAAGATCTTCATACAACACTATCAGAAATATTAAATTCAACAACATCAACAATCCTGTTAGGCTGTATCGCAGCCCAAGAAACACTATAGAAAATTTAAGCTCCTCGAGTTATAGTTCAGTTTCATGCGTTCAATCAGATTATAATAAAATTAAAAATTTAAAAGATATTGGAATTTATTTCAACAGCAGGTGCAGTTATAATGAAATAACTAACTCTAATATAGAAAACAGCTATGGGATATACCTCAGTTATGAAAGTCACAATAATCTATTCTCTAATATTACATTAAAAAATGGCATAGCAATGGGTGCTAATGTATATATCTATAATTCAAAAAATACAACTCTAAAAAATGTTTCGATGATTCAGGAAAATGAAGGCAATGTTAATCTAAAAATACCTGATACATATTTAGAATTTCAAAACATAGATGAAACCAATACTGTAAATGGAAAACCCATCCTATACTCTCTTTTCGAAAAAGATAAAGTTTATCAGGGAGACAAATGGGGTGTATTTTACATAATAAACGGCTCAAATATAAAAATAAAAGATGTCATACCAACAAGCAATAATGAAAAAGACATGTTCCTTTACAACACCCATGATTCAGTTTTGGAAAACATCGAGATAAACACAACAAGCGCATATGGAATTTATCTGGAAAATTCACATAGAAATAATATATCTAATATTTTTATTCCTCCAAGCAATAAATATGTTGGAATCATGTTAAGCCGATCAAATGAAAATTCAATAACAAACACAGATATAACTAATTCAGGAAAAGAAGGATATACCTCATGGGGAATTTATTTATATAATTCTAACTATGCATCCATAGAAAACATCAACATCCAAAATTTCAAATACGGTTTTCAATCAGCCTCTTCGAAAAAAGTAAAGCTTAGGGATGTATCTTTAAACAATAACGATTTCAATTTTATCATCGCGTATTCCTTTGACCAGGATATTGATGAGAGCAATACTGTGCAGGGAAAACCAATTTTATACAAATTCAATCCATCTAATGAAATCTATGAAGGCAGTAGATGGGGAACTGCATGGATTATAAACGGAAAAAACATCACTTTAAGGAATATAGAGCCTACAACCAATAGCCATATTGACATATACATCGTAAATAACACAAACATATTAGTGGAAGATATAATCTTAAGCAAAGATTATTCAAACAATGGATTGATTATAGAAAGTTCAAAAAATGCAATTATAAGAAATATAAAAATTAATCCAACACTATGGAACGGAATATACATATATTATAGCCAAAATATTCATGTCTCTGATATCCAGGGTGATGAAACATACATAAGGTCTAACAAGTTAAACGACAGTATATTTGAAAGAATAAGTATAGATAAAACCAGCTCAGGAAGACCGTGCTTCTGGGCATGGTACCTCCATAATGTTTCAGTTAAGTCTTTCAATATAAAAAATTGTGGTTATGGAGGGTATGTTGAAGGTGATTCAATGGAATTTAGAGATGGTGTTGTTTCAAATGCAAGAACTGCCTTTGTATTTTCACAAAAAAACAATAAAGTATTTGTAAATAACGTTACCTTAACAGAAAACGATTTCGGCATTTTTATGGAACAAGGAATCAAACTTGAAATATACAATTCAACATTCAATAACCATTATGAAACTGCAATTTACATAGAGAATATCACTGCAAATGTCTCAAACAACTTATTTGGAAATAACAAAAACTCAATTAATCTCCAGGGAGATAGCAAGATAACAGTAAACAACAACAGAATAGAAGATTCAGAAGAAAGTTCTTTTTACATAAATTCAAAAAATAGCCTGATATACAACAATATCATAAAAGGCAACAATCCAATAATATTTGGATCAGAAACATTAACTTTCTTTGGAAATGATATTGGTAGTGATATAGAAGACCCAGAATGGAAAATAGAATCCAATTCCTGGAACACAACCCTTCAAAAAACAAGAAATATGAGGGGGGGCAGATTTATTGGAGGCAACTACTGGACAAATACATTAGGGCAAGGCTATTCTGACCTATGTGATGATGCCGATTCAGATGGAATATGTGACCAACCATTTAGCATAAACCTTCAGAATATTGATTATCTGCCAATTTCTTCTTTCATACCATTAAAGATAATAGTTCATTCTCCAATAAACAATCGTTACTACAAAAACCCTCAAATATTAATAAATCTAACAGCAACAGACATAAGAACAGACAAAATATGGTTTTATAATGATTCTAAAATGATAATCTATAACCAGGAATCAATAATAAGCCTAAATGATGGAACATATACCTACCGGTTCTATGCGAATGATAGTGATGGAAATATTAGATATGAAGATGTAACATTCTTTGTAGATACAACCCCCCCTTCAATAGAAATTTCATCCCCATTGAATAAAACATACGTCTTATCTGGAGATCAATTCATTCTTTTTACTATAAATGATATAAATCCTGTGGTAAAATGTACCTTCTGGGTAAACAACAAAATAAACAACACAATCTACTCACCAAATCAATCATCAAGTATCTCATTTTATCTTGAGAACTCCACAATCAATTATAGCATAAGATGCACAGATATAGCTGCAAACAGGGGATTTTCAGAAAAAGGAACCCTTTCCTATGCCTATTGCGGAGATTCTATCTGCAATAATAATGAAACCTGTTCAGGTTGTTCAGGAGACTGCGGTTCATGTTTAAGTGGAGTTACTGGCTCGCCTGGAGGAGGTGGAGGAAGTAGAAGAAGAACAATAACACCAATTACAACAATAAATACATCTGAAGAAGAAACAAATAAAGTCCTGGAAAAAGCACCTGAAACAGTCAAACAAGAAACAAAACCCAAAGTTCAGGAAATAAACACCTCTGAAGAGATTAATGTAACCAAAGAAGCCATAGAGCCTGAAAGTACATTTAAAACATTTATTTCCTCTAAAAAAGGTCTTGTTACTGCTTTATTAATCCTCTCAATAAGTTCTATAATTACATATGGATTGTTTAAGTTTTATAAAAGAAAAAAGTTAAAAAAATAAAATTTAAAGTTGTTTCTTTTTCATTGAGAAAAGCATCACAACCAGAACGATTACTACAATACCAGCAACACCAATACCACCTATTAACAGGGTTAGATATGTGCCTGACTGAAATAATGAAATTTCAGTGGTTTCTGTTACTGATTCTGTTAGTACTTCTGGATCTTCTACATCATCATTCCCAATAACTGTAGTAGGAGGACTTACAACAACAACTGTTTCCTCATCCTCTTCATCTGCTGCAGCTGAGCATTTTTCAACTGTAACGTCAATATTTTTTGAGTCTGATTCTGTATCTGAGTCATAGTATGCTTTTATACTAATAGGGTAAGTTCCTGCTTTTACATCATCTCCTATTTTAAAGGCATATGTTTTATCAAATTCTGTATCGTCACCAGTTCCTTCTTCTATTTCTTCTATTGATGTATCTTCATTCTCAATTTCAAGGTCTGCGCTTTCTATTAAAAGAACAACTTCATCTTCATCAGATTTTCCTTGATTCTTTAATTCAACATCAACTTTTATGTTTCTTGAACAGCTAACTTTTGAAGGTGAAACGCTTGCCTTTGTAATCTGGATATCATGTTTATCCTTTTCAACCTGAAGAGTTAAATCCCACTCAACAGAATGCTTTGCTCCGTTTTCATCTTCTGCTTCAACTGTAAGAGTTACATCATAATCTCCGTCTTCAACATCTTCTGGAACATTAAACTCTATACTAAAGCTTTCTTTATCGTCAGCCTTAATATCGCCTACATCCTCAGATTCTTCTAAATCGTCATCTCCTTCATCATCAATGCTTTCGATTACAATCTCGATTTCAACATCTTCAATTTCAATGTCTTCATCATTTGTGAATAGGTTTTCAATATCTCCTGTAAATACCACTTTATCCCCAGGAAGTACATCTTTTATCTTATCATCTGGGTCCATGCTTTGGCTCTTTCCATCAACCTTTGCCTTTACTTTATCAAGAGTTAACTGAGTATTTGCAGTTACATCAAGAGCAATTGTCTTTGAAGTTATAGCAGCTCCAGAAACAGTGATTGTACTTGAAAATGGACTTAATCTTGTATTTACATCTTCTGGAACATTTCCTGTTATTGTAATTACTTGAGGAGTTGAACCATTTGCTAAGTTAAATGAACTTGGACTTAATGTTACATTAAATCCAATCAGGTCAGTTGTTGTCAATGCAACACTTAAACCAGTTAAATCTACAGTGCCGTTATTATTAACTGTAAAACTTGTAGAAAAACCTCTTGTTGGCTTTTCATTAATAGCTAATGAACTTGTGCTTAAAGATACGTCTGCAATTGCATTCACACCTAAAGCTAATATTACCATTAAAAACAATCCTATTGCATATAATTTTTTCATTTTATTAGACCCCCATATTTTATGGAAAATACTTATTATTATTCTATAGTGGTAGCAAGTGATATTTAAATATTACTATACTCTAATAGATATAATAGAAAGGATAGTTTATACACTTAAGAAAACGCTATTTATTGACATTAAATATTTCTGTAAGATCAATTTTATTTTGGCTTGATTCGGGTTTTTTCTCAGTTTCAACCTTATCTGCAAAAACTTCTTGTTCGCCCATTTCATTTTCTGTATCAACAGATTCATTTACATCTTTTTCTGCATTACCTAGGGTAGTTTGTGCTACATCTAGGTCTTCAACAGGCTTTGCAGATTCTTCAGATTTTACATCTTCAACAGTCTTACCTGCTTGCATAGCTTCATTTGTACCAATCATAGATTGTGCCTTTTCAAGAGCATCTGTCATAGAAGCAGCTAATCCGCTGTTTTTTAATGTCTCTGCAAGTTTTTTAACCTCGTCTGAATATTCAACCATAGAAAAAGTGAAAAGATAGTAATATTAAAATGTTTGCTTTTTGTGTAGTTATGTTCAAATTAGTTGTTTTATAATAACTTCACATACCTGGGTGGGAAAATCACCAAGTTGTGCTATAGTGGGGAGGACAAAAGTAAAATCTCAGAGAGATTTTACGCCCCTATAAAATCATTCTCTTTCTGCATTAACCGTTTTCCGTCTTTCTTTATATTAGAATTCAATACTTTACCTATAAATATAATATGATCTCCTGCATCAACCTCATTAATAACTTCGCACTCTATATATCCTAGAGCTTCTTTTATCCTGGGGCAGTCTATGCTTTCGCATTCTTCCTTTGTAAGTTTTGCTTCTGAAAACTTATCAATATGCATCCCAGACTTTGTTCCGCAGAGTAAAACTTTATCCTTAAGTTCAGGTCCTACAAAATTAATGGTATATGCCTTGCTTTTTTTAATTATTTCAGCGCTAAATCTAGTTTTACCGACAGAAATAGCATATAAGTTAGGATTAAAGCTTACAGGCATATGCCATGCTATTGTTATTATATTATCTTTAATTTCTTTCTTTCCAAAGATATCCATCTCTTCTCTGGACGTTACAAGTATAACTTGTCTTGGATCTGTTAGTTCTGACATTTTATTAAAATATATATTATAAGTATAAATAACTTTTCATAAGATTTATAAGTTTGACCTCATTCTTCTATGTTATGAATAAATGGCAAAGACAGATTGCAGAATTTCTTAAAGATAGAAATGAAGATCTTGAAGGAGATTTAGAACAATTAACAAGAGACAGTCAAATAAATCCAGGGGATACAATAGTAGAGATTGATAAAAGCAAAGATGGATCAATATATCGTAGATTTTATATATATGAAATTTCCAAAGAAAGAAAATGTGAGGCGGCTTTTGGTGGTAAGGACTTAAGTCCCAAGAAATATTTTACAGAAGCAATCTGGGGTCATGAATCTCAAATTAATGGTTCAATAGGAGTTGAATTTCATATTATGGATGAAGTACAACCTGTCAGAGTCTATAATCGTAGTAGAAGGGGGAGTGCAAAAAGATCAGGCAATTCGGTTTTAATTGGCAAACAAGTCTTAGGTTCAGGTAGATTCTTTAGGTATAATACCCAAGAAGCATGCACGCAAGATTTAGCAAAAACAATAGTAAACTATGAATCCTCTACAAAATAAATAAAATCCTTCTCCTCTTCTATTAAATTATCAACTTTAAATAATTTTCTGATTAATTTATTGATAACTTCTTTCTTAGGGCTTTTTTTTAAGAAACTTAAAACAAACTTTTCTTTACCAACTCGTTTTATTTCTTTTAAGCCTTTTTCAATATCCTGAAAATTTTGAATTGCAGTTACTGAAATAACAACATCAAAATAATTATCATCATAAGGAATGTTTTCAGCAGGAGCTAACTTATATTCAATTTTGTCTTTATCTCTGGATTTCTCTAATAATTTAGGCGCAGGATCAACACCATATCTTTTGCATTTCCATGGTTCTGTAGTAAGCCCAGTACCACACCCAACATCTAATAATTTATCAGAAACCTTTAACTTAAGATGTTTTTTAATCAGCTCTACTTTCTTAAGCTGCTCTTTTTTATGTAGTTCTTCATATCCTTCTGAAATTTCATCGTAGTAACTCATTTTTTCCTCCGGGAAAGATGGGGCTTAAAAATATCAAAGCTGAAAGATTTGATGGGTTCGAAATTTATTTCGAAGCTCTTTGATTTTTTTTGGGTCATATAATAGCTATAATTATTAAGTGGTATATAAAACTATTTTAAGAATAATCAAACTTAACTTACCCTATCATCCACATGAATATCTGAAGGAAATGAATTCGCGCTTATATGTACATTACCACAAATAGCGTTTTCATACGGCCTATCAAAATATCTAGGATCTCTTACTCCCTTAGCAACATCACTATGAAGTTTTAATAAACCATTTAATGCATTACGAACAAGCGCATTGTTAAATTGTGTTTCTCCATTATTAGTTGATTCTGCACGTCTAATGGAAATATATTTTTCTCCATCAATTTCCATATAAAACGATACTGAATATAATCCATCAGACAAACCCGAAGCTCCAGCAAATCCAGGAACTATACGCTCAGAATGGGTATCTGTTTCAAATTTAGATAACATAGGAGTAGATACATCCTCTCCAAGAATGTCGCTTAATTCCGAAGTTAATGCATCATAAGCTCTTACTTTACCATCTGGAATATGGGATCTCATTACAATAAGCAAGTTATTCTGAACTGATTCAATAGGTTTTGTTTTTGCTAAATGATTTTCAGGTTCAGACCTAGAACCATATACCGGATCAAATATTACTTGAGAAGCATTTGTTGACGTCATATTATATTAAAATGTGCTCTAACTTTTAAATCTTTCGTATCTATAATAACCAACAACAACATTTTTATATCAATAAAAAAATACATTGTCAATGGACAAAGAAACAAACAAATTGTTAAAAGAATTAACAAACAAAGAACATATTAAAATAGTTTCACGAGGAAATAAAGCAATTCTCTATGCATTAAGAATAGCCAAAAAACTAGGCAAAACAAAGGTATTCATTCAGGATCAGGGAGGATGGATTACATATACACAATTCATTAAGAAACTAAAACTAGAGCTAAATATATTAAAAACAGACTATGGGTTGATAAAAAAAGAAGAATTAAAAAAAATTAACAAAGATTCTGTTTTATTAATAAATTCACTGCCAGGCTATTTTGTACAAGAAAATATAGAAACTATATATCCTACATGCAAAAAAAAGAATTGTTTGGTAATAAATGATATTTCAGGTTCTATAGGAACAAAAGCAGCAAAGATTGGTGACATTTTAGTTTGCTCTTTTGGAGAAGATAAACCGTTAAACTATGGCAAAGGGGGGTTACTTGCAGTTGAAAAAGAAGAATGGTTTAACTTAACAGAAATAAATGAAGAAGAACTGGAAAAAGATTTTTATGAAAAATTATCTAATTTAGGAAAAAGATTATTGAGGTTAAATGAAATTAATAAAAAAATAAAACACGACCTGAAAGACTTCAAAATAATCCATAAAAATAAAAAAGGGATAAACGTAATCGTAAAGTTTAATAATGATAAAGAAAAAAATAAAATAATCAGCTATTGTGAAAAAAATAAATACTCATTTACAATATGTCCTAGATATATAAGGGTTAATTGTGATGCAGTAAGTATTGAGGTTAAGAGGTTGTGAAATGGCAATAAAAGCAGCGGGAATTAAAAATTCTCTGGCCTTTAAAATTTATTCAGAAAATATAATAAAAACAATATTAAATAGGAGGTGATTGAAATTTTAAAAGAACCAGAATCAATGAACGATTTAATTTATTTTACCAATAGAACATTAGACGAAGGAAAAGGAAATGTCAAAGCGTGGGTACATAAAAAAATGTGTCCTCAATGTGGAAAAGCAAAGATGGGCAAGCCTGTTGAAAAAGGCAAAGTAAAAATCAGAGCAAAAGAATATGTATGTCCTGATTGTGGCTTTACAGAAGAAAAAGAAGCGCATGAGGAGTCATTAACATTAGAAGCAAAATATCTATGCCCCGAATGTAATAAAGAAGGAGAAGGTACAACAATATACAAAAGAAAATCTTTCATGGGTGTAAAAGCTTATGTTGTTGAATGCGAAAACTGTCAGGCAAAGATACCGGTAACGAAAAAGATGAAGAAGCCTAAGAAGAAATAATTTTTTAATTTTTAAAAAGTTTATATATAGGGAATATTAAAATACTGGGCAGTTAAAAGATAATATCTTAATCCATATTTTTTTAGTTCATAGGTTTTTTCTGGTTTGTATACTCTAATTTAATTAATTAGGAGAAATATTTAAATTTTGCTAAAAATTAATATTTTAAATTAGGATTATCAATAAGCAGTAAGCTTTATATAAAGATAATTATTCGTAAAAGTAAAATGAATGAAACTTATCAAAGGACTTATGCATTGCAATCTCGCTCTAGGGTGAAGGATGCGACTCTTGCAGTTGGGGCAGCTATTGCTCTTAGTACTTCTGGTTGTGATTTCGTTATGAATGTTGCTGAAGATCCTACATACTTTGATAGGTTGTCTGTATTAATGAAATATTCAAAGGAGTTAGGTGAGGGTGTTGATTATTATTATACTTCTAAACAATTGGCTGAAAGTGATGTTGAATTGGCTGAAAATATGAGGTTAGTTAGGGAAATTCGTGAAAAGTGGACTGGGGTTGAGGGTAAAGTTGGTCCTCAGAAAGAATATGAAGCTAAGCATAAGAAAAGAAGGCATGTTTCTGATAATCAAAAAATTTTTGTAAAACAGGGATATAATGGACAACGGGTAAAAGGGGCATCACGCAGAAGATAAAAAATTTAGTTCTAAATAGAATTATTTATTTTAAGTAAATTATTTTTTTATATTATTCAAATATAAATTCGTAATCATTTGGATTATTGCATCCTGTTTCTGAAGTACTAGATAAGCTTGTGCAATGATTTGAGTCTCCAACACATTTTTTTACTTTATGTAACCATTGATTATTTTCACACACATCCCATTCTCCTATTGAACTAGTTTCACAATCTGCACTTTTGATTAAACTCTCAAAACATGGACAGAAAGGCGTTTCTTGAACTTCTAATGATAAGATGCAGGTTTCTTTTCTGAATAGGCAAATAACCTGTTTGTCCTCCCATTTTCCATTAATACATTCTTTCCATTTTCCTAAACGTTGGATTGCTTGGTCTTCTGAACCGGATGTATAGTATCCTGTATAATATCCTTCTGAATTGTATCTATAATATCCTCCTGAGTTGTATGTGCATTCTCTGCTGCTATCTTCTTTTATCTCTTCATTTATACATTCAGGTGATGCAGAAGGACTTGCACTAGGACTAGCTGATGGAGACGCACTTGGACTTGCAGAAGGTGAAGCTGAAGGTGATGCACTTGGACTTGCAGAAGGTGATGCACTTGGACTTGCAGAAGGTGACGCTGAAGGACTTGCACTAGGTGAAGCTGAAGGATTTGCACTAGCAGATGCAGAAGGACTAGGCATTTCAGTTGGACTAGAACCATCAATTAACTCACCATTACCATAAGAATTAATTATCTGAATTCCCCCTTCATCAAAACCAATGAATTTTCCAACATTAGAGTTTCCAAATACATTTCCAGTTGCAGATGAATCAGAAATTTCTCCAGAAGTTTGTTGCAACCCTCCAATGAATCCTCCCACATTAGTGCCTCCAGTTACACTAGCTGAAGAAGAAGAACTGGAAATATACATACTAGCAGAAGATCCACCAGAAATTTCTCCTATAAACCCGCCAAAATTATAACCACTTCCAATTACTTCTCCATTAACAACATGGACATTATATAGGTATGTATTTTCTGCATAACCAGCTACTATCCCCATATACCCTTTTCCACTTATTTGAAAATCTTCTAAATAAACATTTTTTATAGTTGCTCCAGAAACAGAACCAAAAAAACTAGCATAATACTCACTATATATTTGTAATCCTGTAATTTTATAACCTTTACCATCAAAATTTCCAGTAAAAGGATATGATCCATCTCCGATAGGAATAAAACTAACTTCAGAACAATCAATATTATTAGCAAGATAATAATTTTCAGAAGGATTATCTCTCATACTCTGTAATACTTCACAATCAAAGATAGAAATTGCATCAACACACATAATTTCTTCTTCTCCTTCACAAGAAAGACTGTAATCATAAGCTTGTCCAGTTTTCTGAACTCCATCACAAGCTGTAAAAAGCAGAACTAGTACTATAAGTAAACAAAAGAATCTTCTTTTTACAGTTAAAATCCTCATCTATTACTTTATATATTTTCTTTATATAAATCTTTCGTCAATTTTTAATAAAAAGGATAAAGAAGAATATTTTATTTATTCTTTATTTTTAAGATCAACCATATAGATTCCATTTGTAAAAAATCCATTATCCCCTAGATAACTTCCACCATAATGATATGGAACTTTTGATTCTCCAACTTTTTTTGCTCCCATCGCCTTAAAAAAATCAATAGAAACTGTATTTTTTATATCTAATAACTCTAAATCCTCCAAATTCTCCCCTTTAAGCACAGCCTCTACTATCTCTATAAATATATAATTTGCATTGATCTGTTTAGAAAATTCAACAAAACGTTCATATAATTCCCTTCCAATTCCATTTCTTCGAAAGCACGAATGAACTATAATTTTTTCTAAAACAACATAATCTTTAGATTTTGCCAGTTCAGCTGCAGGATTCAATATAATATCTGATGCCCAACCCTCATTCCATGCTTCTTTTGAATAACCAAGTAACCAACCTGGAAGAAGTCCATCTTCAAATGTAGCTAAAGACAATGCTCCTTCTGATGATACACAATCATTTATGTATTTTTTCATCCCACTTGGATTTGCCTTATAATCACTCATTAAAAATCCCCGATTCTTCCATGGAGGGGGTTTTAACTGAACATCACAACAAAGTTCATATAATCTGTTTACTTCGTTTGGTCCTGCTCTATCTATAAATCTGTTCATACAATTAGGATTACCTATTTTTTTAAAAATATTTGGATAATGTGTATGTGATTAGCATGCTTAATAATGCCTAAGCATTCTTTGCACCCACGGAACTTTGTTCCTTAGGGTTTTCAAAACTCTCTACGAGATAGACGAAGGCTCTGCGTCCCCGACGGGGCCAAATTAAAAAGCCATAAATTGCTTTGCAATTTAATTCACCCCGCGACGAGCTAGATGTTCTTAGCAAAGGAGTTTTGACCTTATGATGCTAATCACATACGATAATGTTTATAAAGAAAGTCTTTTTCTACTATACTATTATGGCTAAAGTAAACAAGAAACCAATAATTGTAACAAGTGCACTTCCGTATGCCAATGGGGCGATACATGTGGGGCATCTTGTAGAGTACATTCAAACAGACATATTTGTAAGATTCTTAAAACTAACAGGAGAAAATGCAGTTTATTGCTGTGCAGATGATACCCATGGAACACCTATTCAGATTTCTGCAGAAAAACAAGGCATATTGCCAGAAGAACTTGTAGGAAAATATCACACAGAGCATTTAAGAGATTTTAAGAGATTTTTGATAGATTTTGATTCTTACTATTCAACAAATTCAAAAGAAAATAAGTATTTTTCTGATTTAGTATTTAACAGGTTAAAAAAGAAAAATCTGATATATAAAAAAGAAGTTGAATTATCTTACTGTAATAAATGCAAAAAATTTCTCCCAGACAGATACATAAAAGGAAGATGTCCAAAATGCAATGCTCCTGACCAATATGGTGATGTTTGTGAGAAATGCAATGAAATATACAAAACAACCGATCTTGAAGAGCCTTATTGCACAATCTGCGGAAAAACACCTGTAAGAAGATTAAGTGAGCATTATTTTTTCAAATTAAGTGAATTTGAAGGCAAATTAAAAAAATGGTTTGAAAAAAATAAAAATTTACAACCAGAAATAATAAATTACTTGAAAAACTGGATTGAAAAAGGTTTAAAGGACTGGGACATTTCAAGAGATGGGCCTTACTTTGGTTTTAAGATACCTGATGAAGAAAATCTTTATTATTATGTATGGCTTGATGCGCCTATTGGATATATTTCAAGTTTTTCTAATACTCTAAACAAAGATACAAAAAGAGCAGAGAAAGAATGGAACAATTCAAGAGTAATCCATTTTATAGGAAAAGATATAATTTATTTCCATTTTTTATTTTGGCCTGCAATGTTAATGGCTGCAGACTTTACACTGCCGGAAAACCTTGTAGTGCATGGTTTTCTTACTGTAAACAAAGAAAAAATGTCAAAATCAAGAGGAACTTTCTTTACAGCAGAAGAATTTGCAAATAAGTATAATCCTGAATATTTAAGATTCTATTATGCAAAAGTATTAAGCAAGAAACTCTCAGATATTGATTTGGATTTTAAGGACTTTCAAAATTCAATAAACAATGAATTAGTTGGAAACATAGGAAATTTTTGCTATAGGACATTAAGTTTTACAAATAAATTCTTTAATTCAGAAATAAAAGATATTGAAGAAAATAAAAAACTGATAAAGGAAATTGAAGAAAAAATTGAAAAGATAAAGAAAAGCTATGAAGATGTAAATTATAATAAAGCTCTAAAAGAAATTTTGGCAATTAGTGATTTAGGAAATAGGTATTTTCAGAAAAATCAGCCATGGAAACTGATAAAAGAAAATAAAAAAAGTGCACAAAAAGTTGTAGGACTATGTATAAATATAGTTAAGAATTTATCAATACTAATGCAGCCAATACTTCCTGAATTTTCAAAAAAACTGCAGGAACAATTAAATTTAGAGAATTTAACATGGGAAGATTTAAACTTTAATTATAATAACAAGGAAATAAACAAAGCAGAAATATTGATAGATAAGTTTGAAGAAGTAATTGAAGAAACTTTTCCATTAGACTTAAAACTTGCAAAGATAGAAAAAGTATCTGATCATCCAGAGGCAGATAAACTTTACATTTTAGATATTAATTTAGGAGAAAAAAGGCAGCTTGTAGCAGGGGTAAAGGAATATTATAAAAAAGAAGAATTAGAGGGAAAAAATATCATAATTATCGCTAATTTAAAACCAGCTAAATTAAGGGGGGTTGTTAGTCAGGGAATGTTACTGGCGGCAGAAGCAGGAGATGAAGTTAAAGTATTGATAGCAGAAGGCAAGCCAGGAGATGAAGTTAAATTTGGCGATTTAAAAAATAACAAAGAGCAAATTACATACGAACAATTTTCAAAATTAAAAATAAAAGTTAAAGATAAAAAAGTAATTTATAATAATAACATATTAACTATAAATAAAAAAGAAGTTAAAGTTAATATTAAAGATAACGCTAAGATTTGTTAATTCTAAAAAAGAAAAGGCTTAAATACCTATTGTACTTATTGTACTTACAGGTGTTACATTTGAAGATAAAGTTAACAAAACATGCTGAACATCAGATGATTGGAAGAGGGTTTTCAGAGAGTGAGATTGAAGAAGGAATCAAAAGAGGAGAAAAAATAAGACAAAATGGCAAGATAGTTTCAATCTACAAATATTATAAAATTGTATATAAAATAGTAGGTGAAACGCATTATGTCATAACTATAATGTACAGGTGGTAAAAATGGTTAGATGTCCCATATGTGAAAAAGGCATATTAAAAAAAACGAAAGAAAGAAAGAAATTTTTTGGAGTAGATCTAGGAATGTATCCTGTAGAAAAATGCACTAAATGTGGAGAAACGTTTACAGATGGAGAAGTAATGAGAAAGATAGAAGAAGCAGCAAAGAAAAAAGGTATCTGGGGGCTAGGCAAAAAAACAAAGATAACCCAGACAGGAAACTCTTTAGCTGTAAGAATACCAAAAGAGATAGCAGAATATCTAAATCTAAAAAAAGGTAAAGAAGCATATATTCATCCAGAGAACAACAAGTTAGTTATCGAAAGTTAAATTCAAAAGATAGTTACTCTTTCTAAAAACGTAATATTTAAATACTAGTATGATGAATAATACAAGTAGTACACTTAATATTAGTATTATTAATATTACTATTAAAATTAAAGATGAAAAAGGGTTCAGGAACTAAAGAAAGGATTTCTATCACTTTAGATAAAACTCTCTTAAAAAACATCAATAAGATATGCGAAGAACGATTGATAAAAGTCTCAAACTTAATTGAAAAACTTATAAAGGTAGGATTAAAAAATGCAAAATAAAAAAGGACAAATAACATTGTTCATCATCATAGGAATAGTTCTTATTATTGGAGCTGCAGTATTTATTTACATAAGACAAACAGTAGAAGAAGGAGTATTAGAACAAGCACCTGCAGGCAGAGAAACAAAATATGATGGGGAGCAGGAAATAACAAATTTTGTTGATTCTTGCTTAAAGCCAATTGTATTGCAAGGTTTAGAGATACAAAGATTACAGGGAGGCTACATAAATATCCCTTCTTCCAGAGAAAGCTTAACAGTCAAAGACAAAGAACAAAATGAACAAATAGGAATAATTGATGATACTAAAAAAGTTATTATTAATATTCAAGGAGAAGGAAATGAAAATGCATTTTGGGTTACAAAATATGGTATTGCTATTCCAAGCATAGAGCTTATGGAAAGTGAGCTTAAATTTTATGTTGAAAAAGAATTAGATAAATGCATAGGGGATTTTAAAGAATTTAAAGAAATGAATTTTAAGATAGAAAAGGGGGCAATAACGGCAGATGTTTCTTTTGCAGAAAGCGTATGGGTAAGCATAAATCTACCTTTAACAGTGAGCATTAGGGAATTAACGTATGAAATCAATGAATTTAATATAGAGATTCCAATTGACATGGGAAAAATCTATACTATCGCAAGTGATTTAGCATTTTATCATGACTTATACGCTTATCCTGAACATTTTACTTTAGACTTAATTGAAAAGTATTCCTGGAGGGGGGGCTCTAAAACAGAACCAACATACCTTCCTCCAAAAAGATTTACTTCTGCAGGTTTTGATTGTTCGCAGGAAACATGGACTATAGATGAAGTAAAAAATGATTTAAAAGATAATTATAACCAAAATTTCAAATATCTAAAAATAGCAAACACTAATTTCCAAAGAGAAACAAGCGATAATCCTGTTGTACAAAGTGTTTTAGATTCTTATATACAGAATTTCTTTACACAACCATACCCTTCAATACGTGCTGAATATATTTATGATGAGGATTGGTTCTTTAATCTGGATATATTGCCCAAATCAGGAAACATCTTAAGGCCTGACAGGACAACTGCCATTGGAATTCCAATGATGCCAAGGATGTGCACATTTAAGTACAGATTTAATTATTTCTATGATTTCCCTATACTTTTAAAAGTAACTGATGATAGTTCAGCTAAAATTGATGTTAAAAGCAACACATTTGAAAAAGGAGCAGGCTATGAATTCCACGTGCCTTTATGGGTTAATGTTTGCGGCAATCAAAAAAGAGAATGCACAGGGAGAGCAACAACATATGACCTTATAGACATAAACGAAACAGCTTTTTGCGAAGATTCACAAAAACTAAGCGGAGACATAACAATAAATGTAGATGACAAAACAAATAAAATAGAAGGTGTCGATGTATATTACAAAGGAGTAGATGCTCTGCAAAACTGCTTCATAGGAAGAACCGATGATAATGGAAAAATGACAGGCAAATTCCCATTCTGTACCGGATGCCAGATTGAATTATACAAAAAAGATTATCCTTTTAAAAAACAAAGGCTGGATGTTCTTGATTACAACAATAAAGAAATTAATGTCAGCATGTCTGCTTTTACCAATCTTAATGTTAATGTAAAATTAATCAGAATACCCATATTTGCCAGGAGCTGGCACGAAACAGATGGATTTACAGATGCTGGAAAGATGATTAAACTTGCTCCGGAATATGGTTATAGCGTTAGTAGTATAATTGCAAAAGGTGAATCTCTAAACCTCAATATGAGTGATTTAGATGATATCAAGACTTACCCTCGGGCTGCAGAAAGCTTAAACTCATTATTAACACAATTAAAAAATTCGAATGAATTCAAAGCTATAATTCCAGTTTTAAAGGGAGAAACAGATTTAAATCCAGCATATGAAGACAGGGCAATGATAACAGGCACAGGATTAAATCAATTCTATTACTTTTATCCTGATGTTGAAAATACTAAACTAAAACTTAGCTCAGGAATTTATAATGTTAATCTTGCTGTTACAGGAAAAATAGATATAAGAAATGATTCTCTGCCAAGCGCTCCTGCTATTAAAGATACTTTCCCTCTAAGCCCTGACATGGCCTATACATGGGATATAGATGATTTAACAGGAAAAAACACTGTAACATTTTACAGCCTTGCAGAGTATAGCTCTGTAGAATTGAACCCAGGAGAATGGTCAATGCTGCTTGATCCTATAATGGAGAATGGAACAATGAAAGCTGAACTGCTCTATGAAGCAGACCCAGTCTATTTAGATGGGAAGATTGTAAACTGTGTAAATTACAGATTCAGCAAAATTAATGGAAGAGTTGAATCTAATATAGGAACAGGAACATGCCAAAATAAAGTTAATGTCGATATCACAAAAGAAGAGTACCTGCCTTACATACTGCCAAAATTAAATTAACTACCCATATCAGATTATAAAGAGTTAAAAAGAACAAAAGGAAAATAAGAAAAGATGAACAAAAACATTTTTCAGTCAAAAAACAAAAAATACCTGTTTTCAGTCTCTCTTTTAATTAGCTTATTGATTACTTTAATTCCAGTTGCTTTAGCAACTGAAATCGATGCTTACGATAAAGTTGATTTAGCAGCTGAAATAGATACTGATAATGGTTTAGTTCTAAAAACCTCAGAGCAAAGAGTTAATTTATATCAGAATGGTTTATCTGACCCTGGAGAATCCTGTATAGCTCAGAATAAACAAACATCTGCGTTTGCAGATGCCTTAGACAATGAAGTTATTTCCACTCTTGAAAAGATTGCTTCTGTTTTGTTTGCTATCTGCACTACAATGAGTGCGATTGATACTATTATAAGTGCTACTGCAATGGTGATTGGAATGTGGTCTGGACCATGCTGCAGACCAGAAATGATGGTTTGTCCTGGTCCATGTGGTGCACCTTGTACTGCAATGGAAGCTAAATTCAGGACTTGGTCTGTAATATATACTCCAGTTAAAGCTATATGCTGTTTTGTCAATTGCGGATGGTGCACAGGCGCAGATGGTTGTTTTGGTTTCTTTGGTATTGATTTAAAAAGTGTAAGTTTAGGCGCAGTACCAGACGTGGGAATAGCAGGTCCAGGAGGAGGCATTAGCCAGTTTGGATTAAGCCCCTATGATAATATCTACTTAGCAGTTGGCTGTTTATGCCCTATTGCAATAATATTCAACATGAGGAAATTGAAAACAATTTATGATGTTTATAACTGCTGCGTAGAGCAGGCATGTGAAAATGGCCTAAATACAGAAGCATGCGAGCAGCAATTAGAAGAAGCCACATGCATATACTGGGAAGGCTCACTATATAGTATGATGGCTAAAGTATTAATGTCTATGATAACAAATGCTATAACAGGGGTACTGGCATCTCTCATTGCTGCAAACATATTAGCATGCGTCTATGCTGTATTCAAAATAGTGCAGGTTCCAAAAGTCATAATGGGGGTAATATCTGCCTGGGAATACATGGGCAGGACATTTGAAGAGCCAGCATGTGAAGATCTTGGCTTTGATGCAATCAAAACAGACTCACAAAAAGCATTTGACGATGCAGCAGATTCTGGATTTGAAGATGTAAACGAAGAAACAATGGAAAACTGGGAAAGAATAACTTTAGTTGACCAGAATGATGATGGAGTTTATGATTATCACGCTCCTGTTTGGACTGCAGTAGCAGGTAAGGAAAAAACATATACTTCAACAGTCTGGTCACGTGATGCAAAAGGAGAACTTGGTTCAAAAACCTATCAAAAAATAGACGGCAAAATCACAAATAATGAAGGTAAAAAAGTAGGATTTTTAGAATGGGAAGGAATCAAAGGTAATGCAGTTCCCAATACAGATGTACTCAGTATGTCTAATCAAGGCACTGGTATTATTGCAGGTAAGTCTTATGACAGATTCGATGTGGTAGGACAAAAAGTAGAGTTCTACCAAGAGAACAAAGTTGTACAAAATCTTGATTTAACTAAAACAGGGGATGCTCAAGTCTTTGTTAATTCTTTAGGAATAAATGAACATAAGTTAGGCGGGGTAACAAAAGGCATTGAAACAGATGGAACGATAAATCTTGAAAAAGGTAAAGTGCAAGTGCTACAAACAGCCACAGGAACTGACCCAACAGTTCTGCAAATAAGTTCTGAAGGAAAAACACCCCTAACAGAAATAAGATACAGTAATGGTATTGTATCTACTCAATCGTATAGTGACGATGCAGGAACAAAAGTATCAACATGGGAGCTTACACAGAATCAAAAAGTATTATTATCCGGAAAAGGAGCAGCACCAAGTAAGTGGGGAACATTTAATAAGGCAAGGCAACAGGCAAAAAGTGCAGGAATTATTGTCGATGGAGCTACAGAAACAAGAATAGATGGTAACATACTTAGTTTTGTAAAAGAAGACCAGAAATATTATGTAGATACCTCCACTAATCAAATTACCAATATGCAAACAATAGGTGACATAACAATAGCGAAACAAATAGGTATAACAAAGCCAGGTTCTCAATTCAAATATAATCAGTATTACTCAGTTATCACCAATGAAGTAGATGGACTTAGTTATTATCTAAAAGATGGGGATCCAATTCCAAAGGGATATGTAGATATGAAAGTTAAAGCGATAAGTGGAGACGAGATTATAGTACAAGGTGCAACAAAAAAAAATGCAGCAGTTGACATTAGGACTATCCCAGTCTATGGAGTAACACCCCCTATAACAGATATAGACAGAGCTACATTGATAATTGAAGGAAAGAATTATGATGATATCCCTCTTTCATTAATCAATGAAGTAGGTGGAGTTATTGAGATTAAAAGTGTTCAAAATGTGGATGAATATAAAACCACAATAACATTAAAAGATGGAAGCACAGTTGACATAACTCAAAACGGGGATAATGTAGAAATTTTCAATACAGAGGGAGACCCAACAGCAACATGGAATGTTCAAGGCACTAAAGTTACAAAAACCATTGGAGAAAATCAAAGAATAGTAGAATCCAGTTTCCAAGACGCAGAAGGAAATAGAATAAGAGTTAAAGAGCATCTATCTATTGCAAAAGGGAGTACAGATTTTTCTCCTTCACAAGACGTAGAAATGACAATTAACGGTAAAACAATAACAATTCCCCCAGAAAGTTTCAGAGAACTAGAATTAAAAACAGAAGAAGATAATCAACAGAAAATAGATAATATTGTAACTGCTTATAATATGCTCGATAAGCCTGATAAATTAAATTATGACAGGACTCTAGGATATTCCACAGGAGGTAAACTTCCAGATGAAACCCTCAAAATTTCTACAGACGGTCAAACAACAACATTAACAAAATATGATAAAAATGTTAAAGATATGACATCCGAAACAATTAAAATTGAAACACAAACAGATGGAACACAAACAGAAACTAAAACTAAGTTCAAAAAAAGGGAGAGAGGAAAGGTAATTCAAGATGTTTTAAGCAAAGAAATAATTACTAGAAATAGTGAAGGAAGAATTACATTTATAAGGGGCACAGGCGAAGACACACATTATTATAGTTTTGATATAGATCCAAAAACAGGAAAAATCGAAGGTGATTTTCTATATGGTGATTTATATATTGATGACAAGTTTAGTCCACAAGGAACTTCGAATATTTATGATGCTGGACCTACAATTAAAGGTTATAATTTTGGTTTGGACCAAAATGGTGAAATGTGGATGAAGGAAGTAGACGAAAAAAGTTGGACAAAAGCCTCTGATGATAAATTCAAACAATTTAGAACAGAAAACAAAGATAAGTTTGATAGTATTAAAAAACAAGGAAAAGCAGCAATGGAGTTGAAAGAACAAAAAGAAGAACAAGCAAAAGAAAAAATAGAAAAACAAAAAACCTCAACCAAAGAAAAACTAGCGCAAAAAGAAGCAGATTACGAAAGTGCCTACAACATGATGTATGAAGTTGTATGGACACTTTTAGATTTAACATTAAGCGAACCAATTAATGAATTAATAGCAGACCAATGTAAATCAGACTCTGACAAGAGTTATCCTCCAGTTGATACCACAACAGATAGTGGTGGGGGAATAAGTAGTGGAGTAGGTGGAAGTGGAGGCCCTTGTCAAGGTATTGATTATAATATTTATAATGCTCAGTTTGTTTCAAAAACGCCTTTAGCTAATGGCAACTGCGATTATAGGGTTACTTATGGAATTTCAGCTTGCGGCAATGCTATAACTTATGATGCCTTAATAAGTGGAACTCCAGACAGTGAAACTTTAGAATCAGACAGTGTAAGTTTAGGACAAACTATTTCCAGAAGCAATATTTTAGAATCACAAATCTGTACACATCAAAGTATATGTTTAACAACAAACGATGGGCATAATCAATGCTATCCTCCTTTACCATAAAAATGAGTTTTTACAAAGAATACATAAAAGAACCGTTTAGGCTATTTTTAAATATATTTAAGAATAAAAAACTTGGATTAATCGTATTGGTAGATATAATTTTTTATATAGTATTTTATCTAGGTTTTAAAGTATTTATTTATTATGCAACAAATATAATGCAAAGCTTGGAAGATTTAAATTTAGGTGTACTTCAAAATCTGAATAATGTTGAATTAGAATCTGCAAATCAATTACTTGCTCAACTACAATCCTTTATAGTATCTATTTTTGGAGTAGTATTCATATTTATTTTATTTGTTATAATAACACTAACAATAATCAAAGGATGGGAATGGAGTAAGATAGTTAACAAAAAGAACAAATTATTTGATTATAAGTTATTGATATTAAACCTAATGTGGTTTATTGTATGGGTTGTTATTTTGATAATACCTTTTGCATTTATACAAAAAGAAGTTTATCTTACACGTATCATTTACTTTATTCCATTTATCTTATATTTTACGTTATTTTTATACATGAACTATGCAGAAACAGGAAGGATGGGAAAAGCATTAATATCCCCTATAAAACAAGGACTATTAAAATTTCATAAATATATAACTCCATTAATAATAATTGTATTATTTTTTGAAATACCTTTTATAATATTAAAATTATTAAAGCTACAGTCAACGCTTCACATTATTATTTTTTCAATAATCATTTTAATAGCTTTAGCTGTTTATAAGTTGTATTTCTATACTGTAAAGTCAGTTTAGGCAACTCAAATGACAGTACTGCCTAGCGAAGTTCTAATAAAAAAGATTGTCTTGTGAGAATCCTTGCTCGCTTTAACCAATACTAAATTCGCACGGAGCGCAGTACTGTTATAGGTGTCTATGCTGTTTAACAAAGTACCAATTAAGAAGGAACATTAACAGAAAGTTTTTCTAAGCTTTCACAGCTTTGCTTCAGATATTTATTGACTAATTTATCACAAACAGTATAGTCTCCTTTTGTTGCAAAATTCATATAGCATTGATCTCTTTTTGAATCCTTAACTATTTTAGCACAAACATCATTATTTCTGTTTGTAGTTGCAAGATCTTTATAGCAGGTATCTTTATATGATTCATCACTTATTCCAATACATACTTCTTCATCATTAGATGCAGTAGCAACACCACTAAGGCAATTATATTTATAGCCTGTCTGCTCAATCCCATTGCAATATCCTATAGCTTTTTCTTTATCTGTTTTAGCAATATTTTTTATCATTTCTATCTTTTCAGATATGGGTTTACCTTTAAATATATCTTCTCCAGTATTTGCAGGAACACTACAATCGGCTAAACAACTATTATAATCTTCATTACTCTCACAAATAGAATTACCGCAGCATAATTCTATAATGGCATGCTTGCATTCATAATTAGTCTCTTCATTGCAATAATCACTTGTGCAGGAATTATCGTCATCACAACTGATTGGACAAACATAAGTTGGAGTAACAGGTTTTGGTACAACTGGTTTTGGCGTTGTTGGATTAGGAACAATAGATTCGTCTTTTGTAACTCTAAAAGCAGAGGTTGCTTTAGCTGTTTTGTCACCATAAGAAGCAGTTGTTCTAAGGTAATAATTTCCTGGCTTGATATCTAAAGGAATATTAACAGAAGAAGATGCTCTTGTTTCCAATGCAATTGTTTCTTCTTTAAATGTAATTAATGAATCTTTTAAATCATAGACTTCATACTTTAAAGAAACATCATATCTTTTTGCTTTTCCAAGATTAAATATTTGAGAAGTAAATCTTAAATCCTCTCCTTCTTCTACAGAAGCACTAATAAGATCTGTTTCTACATCAAGCAATTGCGAAGGTCCCTTAGGTATTAAAAACATAAAAATGCCTGTAGACACTAAAACTAAAGAACATACAATCGCAATAACTAAAGCAATTGTTGTTTTAGATACATGAAATATATGCTTTACTTCAGTAGGAGGGTAAGCAAACTGCAAAGCTTCATTTACTCTTGATTTAGCATAACCATATTCTAACAAGTACTTCTTTATAGAGTTTATATCGTAACCTGCTCTTACTTGTTCTCTTATGTATTTTACTAAACTGTTTTGTACCATGTTACATCCATATTCTTTTAACAGTATAAACTAAGTTCCATGTATCAAAAAAACTTCTCATCTCTTCAGATTTATCAGAAGGAATCCTAACCTTTTTATTTCCTAATTTTTTACCATCAATTGATTTTAAAAAAGATTCTCTTCCTCCACTTCCATATAAAGAATGACTTAAAATCTGTCTTTGGGTTCTGCTAAGATTATCTAATTCATATTCAAAAAGAAAATAAGACATCATTCCAATTATATTTGAAACCATTTCTTTATGTTTCAGGCTATAACCTTCATGTATCAATGTTCCCCAGAATAAAGGCTCTTCTAAAAATTTAGAAAAACTAGTCTTTGAAAAATGATATTTACCCTCAACATTATTTATTTCGTTCCATACTTTTTCAGAAAACTCCTTAAACACAATAGCAACATCTATATCATTAATATTCTTCTTTCCCTTAAGCGCTGAACCAAAGACAATTATATCGTCAATCTCTTTTTTCTTCAGCCATTTGGTTAAGGGTTTTATAAATTCCAAGTTTTTTAAGTATTTTTTCTGTGCCATTCTTGATTATTACCAAATCAGCAATATCAACTTTTTGAGAATATGTTTTCCTATAGATATTGAATAAATTATGAACTTCTTCATTTAATTCATAATCGAATTTTTTTAAATGCTCAAATCTATCCTGATGATTATCAGGCACCTTTAGTATTTTACTGTAAATAAAGAAATCACAATCTTCAACAATTGCCTTAAAGTACATTGTAACGCTTGATTTCAATCGATTTTTTTCTTCAGCATCTTTTGCAGTTTCAAGAAACTCTTGAACAGACCCAATGATAATCTTAGTTTTAGCATCCATATCAACAAGTGACAGATAACAACTATTTAAACCTTTTGGTCAACCATTGACCAAAACCTATTAAAATCGAAGCCTTGTCAACAAGTGACTAATAAATCAATAAAAATTATATGATTTTTAACAAAAAAATAACTTAAATAATACAATATTAATATCTAATCAAGCATAAACAAAGTATAAATATACTTAATAAAGGCTAAATAGAGTATAAATAAAGTATTAATAAAACCAAAAAGTTTATATATAATCAAAAAAAAGAAATAGTAAACATAGTAAAATGAGTAAACAAATACGAATAACAGTAAGTGACGAGATAGATAAACTTATTTCTAAAGTAGGTAATAAATTAGGAAAAAAGAAATCAATGCTAGCAAGAGAACTAATGGAACAAAAACTATACGACTTAAACCTAATCCAAAAAGGATTAGAGGATTTAAAATGAATAAAAGAGGGCAAATAACAGTATTTATTATCGTAGGAATAGTTATCTTAGTAGGGGCAGGATTATTTTTTGGTATAAGGCAAGAATCAATCAAACAGGAAATTGCTCCAGGAATTGCATTAACAATAGAGGAGGTTCCAGTTGAATTTAGGCCTGTTTCTTTATTAATAGAAACCTGCTTAACACAGATAGGAACAGAAGGATTGATTAAACTAGGTGAAAGAGGCGGTTATATTAATTTAGTAGATCACGATATAAATACGATAGAAGACACAACAAATTCTGATGCTGTCCAGTTCTTTTCAGGTTCTGAATATTCGATTCCATATTGGTGGCATTTAGATTCTGAAAATAATTGCAAAGAAAATTGTGAATTTACGATAATACCTGAAAACAAACTTTTCCTAAAGAAAAGAGCAGACAAAACATCAATAGAAAGTCAACTTGAAGATTATCTAAAAGAAAACCTAAGAACATGTTTAAATGATTTCACTGAATTAAAAAATCAAGGCTTTATAATAGAGGAAAAAGGAGACATACAACCTAGCATTGTTGTAACTGAAGACGATATTATTGCTTACATAGATTATCCATTAGAAGCAGAAAGAGCAGGAAAACAAGAATTATCTAAATTCTTTGTAAGATTTCCCCTTAACATAAAAAAAATCTATGATATAGCTTTATTGTTAACAAATATGCAGGGAGAATATAATTTCCTTGAAAGAGATGTTTTAAACCTTATAGTTGGTTTTTCTGGTGTAAACAAAGACAAACTGCCTCCTATGTCTGAAACCAAATTTAGAGTTGGAAAAATGGTTACATGGAGAAGAAACAATGTAGAAAACAATTTAAAAAACATGCTTAGCTCAAACATTCCATTGCTTCAGATGTATGGTACAAGAAACTATGCACCTCATTCTTTTCCTGGAAATCCACTTCTTGAGTCACTTTATAATACAGGAATGTTAGTTCCTGGTTCTGAAGAATATACTGATTTAGAGGTAAGGTTCAATTATATTCCTTTTTGGAATATATATTTTGATTTAAATTGCAATGGAGACTTATGCAGACCAGAATCAGTAGCTACAGATATTATAGGATCTTTAATAGGTATCCAAAATTACAATTTTGTTTATGACTTAAGTTTTCCTGTTGAAATAGAAATATATGATCCTTTGGCATTTAATAACAAAGGCTATAGGTTTAAGTTTTTTCTGGAAGGCAACATAAGAGACAATGAAGTTATGAAATCAGACTTTTCTCCAATAGAAGGAATATTTATTGAATCAACAATGCTTTGTGAAGAGAATAAAAGAAATTCAGGAGAAATCACAATAAATGTAAATGATTACACTACAAAACAGGGTCTGGATGATGTTCAGATAGCATATTCCAGTTATGAAGAAAGCTGTTTAATAGGCTCTACTGAAAATGGAGTATTCAAAGGAAAGTTCCCTGTCATGTTAGGTGGCACTATTAGCTTCTTAAAAGAAGATTATATTTCATATTCACAAAGATTTGATACCAAATTAGAAAAAACAGACAAGTTGGATATAACACTAAAGTCAAAAGCACCTAAACAATTCATTGTTAAAAAGAAATTAATGACTAAACAAGGAAACATTTGGGTGTTGGGCAATGAAGCTGAATTAAGGGATGAGGAACAGGCAGTTATAATATTAACAAGAAAATCCGGTTTGAATGAAGATGATTTTACGACCTCCGCTATATATCTTGGAAATCAGACAACTTCTGGAGAGATTGATATTGCACCCGGAACATATGACATTAGTATCAGCCTTTTGTATGATAAACCTATAAATATACCTTCAAGTAAAAGGGAATATGATGATGAGGATTACACGATACCTGGATTCAAATTAGAAGAAGGCTTTAGAACAGGAGGTCTTGCTATCAATTACACATTCACAAAAGAAGATCTAAAAAATAATGATATAACATTTTATGTTTTAAATCCAGACATTGCAGCAATACCTGAATCACAACTTGTTATGGAAGATATTAATGCAGTTTCAGAAGTGGATGAACTATCAAGAAAATACAAAGGGAGCTTAGTACCTAAATTCAAATGAGGCACACATACATTAAAGGTAGAGCATTGTTTATGGTAGCTATGATACTAAGTCTGCCAATCTATTCTGCTGTTGGCATGGCTGTTTTAAGCAATGGTTATTTCTATGGAGAAACAGATAATGCAAAAGGCCATTATAGGAGAAATGAAAATGTTTACATTAATATTACTGCATGGGTCCATGGAGATTCTGAAATAACCCCTGATCAGATTCATTTAAACGATTTAAGGGGCCCTATATTTGATTCATGCACTCCACGAGGAGATGGATCTTTTTATTGCACCCATCAAATGACAAGCCCTATCACATCAAATCCTTATCAACTCAGGATTTCGCTTTATAATGATAACAATGTATTTGATAATCTGTTTATCCTGCAAGGAGCTTATGACGAGCAGGCGCCAGAAATATTATCATTTGATATTGCACCTTCTTCGGTTAGTGGGGGCAATGTAAATTTCAATTATGATATTTATGAACATGCAACATCACCTACAGACACAGACAGTTGTTCAGGAGTTGAAAAGATTGAATTATCAACCAATGGTCAAGTATTTAAAACAGTCATGATTAATTCAAACTATAATCAATGCAGTAATTCTGGAACAATTACAGTTCCTATAAATCAAATAACTAATACTACTGGCATAAAACAAGTTATATTAACAGCATATGATTATTTGAATCATCAAGCTAGTGCATCAAGTCAATTTAATTATGATACATCTTCTCCTGTTATTAGTTCTTCATCATTAGAGATTAAAGACAATAATGGAAATATTGTTGGTTATGTAGGGAGTAACCAAATCAATAATGCAGTAATAAGTTTTACTGTTACAGCTAATGACTTAGATTTTAATAATGTATATGGGGATATTTCAGAAATTAACAATAATCCTCCATCTGAATATAATAATAAAAAAGCAGATTGCAGCAGCATAACTCCTAGCGAATACCTTTGTTCTTTTAACAATATAAATATCAATTTGGATAGTACAACTAATGTACATATAATAATTAGTGCTCCAGACCTTGCAGGAAACGTAGATCCTGTTGTTTTAACAAGAAATATTGGTTATGATACTACTGGGCCTTCTTTAACCACCATAAAAACAGATAAAGTTGATAGTGGTGTAAGCTATGCTGGAAGTTCAACTACATTTATTGTAGAGTTAAACGATAATGCAGGGGTAAACAAAGAGGGTATAATCCTTGATTTAAGCAGCATCAAAACAGGTTTAAGCAAATCTGCAGATAATTGTACAAATTCTGGAAATGACTGGACATGTTATTGGTATAATATTAATAGTGATAAAAATGATGGTGAAAAAACAGTATCTGTATCTGGATCTGACATATTAGGAAATCCACTTACAGGAACATTATCTGCAACCATCATTTTAGACAAAACATCTCCTCTGATAACATCTTCTCAGGTTATTGGTATAGGAACAGGCATTGAAGCATTTGCTGGAAAAATAAAAACAGGAGATACATTAGAAGCAACAATAAACATCAAAGAAAAGAACAGAGTAAGAGCTTATGCTGACTTTAGTTCTTTTGTTACAACACAAGATAATGTAACTGGGAGTTGTATCAAACAAGGTGAAGATGATTGGACATGTGATTTTAGTTCTTCAACTATAGATGTTCCTGGACATGTTCTTAGTACTGCTAATTTTAATATTGTGGATTTTGTAGGCAATGACATACAACTCCAGGAACCAGTAGAAGTACTATGGTATGAAGATGCTCCAGGTGTAAGTTATTGGACTTCAAGCATTACCTGTTCCCCTCAATTAGTTGACAGGCAGATAACTGATATGATAAATGCAAGAGTTTACTGTGCAATTGAACTCCAGCCAACAACTGTAGATCAGGAAACATTATCCGTTAGCCTTGGCTCATGTACAGGAGATTCCATGGCATATATAGAAAATATAGAATTGTTAAATGCTCAAACAGGAACTCTTGAACCTTATCTGGCTGTTGACCTTATCAGAGGGGAGATGAATACAGACAGTTTAAGCATAACATGCCCATTACAAATAATTTCAAGAGTAGGTACAAAGATAAACCAGAATCCAGAAATAGAACCTGTTGAACTGAACATTGGCTTTTACAACATGCCATTAGGACAATTTGGAACAGGTATTGAAAGCAAAATTGAAGATGCCAAAGATGAAGCATTAAATGGATTGTGGAAGATTATTGGTTTCCTTGAAAAGATAATGAAATGGGCAAAACTAATTTGTAATGTTTTGTCAACACTTCAAAAAGTAAAGTTAATCTGGTCTCATGTAACAACAGACCTTACAAATACACATCTTGCTATGATAGGAACACCCGTAGAACCAGTTGTTGCTGCAGCAAAATCAGGTGCATGCAATATTGATAGGGCTGTTGGTGAAACAGCAAAAGACTCTTATTTCTTCCTTGAAGGAATTTGTAAATTTGTTAACTGCCAGATGAGTCCTAAGGCTCCAGACAGTAATGAAATGGGAGATGCAAAAAAAGGAAGTTGGTTTAGTGACATATCTGACTCTCTTGGAAGCTGGACTTATGAAGGAAATGAACTATTGAATAGTGTTGGTGGAGATTTCCTAAAAGATTATACTGGAAAAGAGCCATACCAATACATGAACGCTAAAGATAATATATTAGTTGCAATGGTAACAGGATGTATTCCTGGAATAATTAATGGTTTAGGTAAATATAGGCAAATACTGTGCTTATATGCAGACTGCCTTGAACAAAACGCACAAAACAACGTTCCTGTAAAAGTTTGTGAAGATCAAAAAAGTTATGCAACATGCAAGTATATCTTAGGAGAAGTATTTGCTTTATTACCCTGGACTGCATTATTTGATTATTATATAGGATTAGTAAGAAGCGCTTTATCAGACCCATTAAGCGCTGTTGGAATAGCATTGAGTTATGCATGTCAGCCAACCTGTGTTCCAACTGTTGACGGTTCAACCACATGGCTCTATACAGAAGGATATTGCAGAGCAATAGCTTTTGCATCAATGCTGGGAGAAATAATAAATGACGTAACAGGCATTATAGATGAATTTAAGCAGATAAAAGGAGATTACTGCGAAAGACTTGATGATGACGATGATGAAGAAGGTGGAGGAGGATTGTTTTAAAATGCTAGAAAGACACAAACAACCATCCTGGGAAGCGGGTTTACTAGTTATATTGATAGTTATTTCTGTAGTTGGTGTTGGGTTAAATTCTACTACGAATGATGTTACTGGGAATGTTGTGGGGGTTACTGGTATGGCAGTTGCAACACCTGTAACAGGAGATATACTAAAAGTAGTAAATACTGACATGACTGATGCACCATTTTTTTATAGATTTAATAACGATAAATATGAAATACAATTTGCAGGTGCCTCTGAATGGCACAACGATATAACTGCGTCAGGTGTAAGATCAAAAATTGAAGCATCAGATCAATACTTAAAACCCTACATGAGAAAATTATTAGAAGCTAATAAACAAAACTCTGTTAGAGAAAGGTATATTACAGGACGTGACGACGTTAGAGAGCTAGTTAATGGCGCTGATGACGAGCAAATTGTATCCGTAGCTGGAAGAAAAGTTGCATATTCAATATGGTTTATGACAACAAACCCAGATTATGTAGGAGATGGATGGAGAAACGTTCCAGCAACAGCTCAAAGAATGGATATTTTAGGGGGCATAAATCCAAATAAATTATCAGCAACTTCTGGATCAACAGCAGCAACAGCAACATTACCAAAAGCACCAGAATGGGATACTGGTTCATGGCCAGAAAAAGTTTCAAAACGAGGAGACGATACTTTTAGATATGATTATGATACTAGTAGGGCTCCCAAAACTGGAGATAGATCTATTGGGCAAGATGGAACAAGATGGCAACATGATGGAACAAAATGGCAACTAATACCTGCATCAGAATGGGATACTAGTACATGGAGAGAAGGTACTTTAAAAGATACCTCACGACAAGATAAAAAAGGTTTCAAATATAGTTTTAGTGGTAGGATAGCCCAAGCAGGAGATATGTCTCTTCGAAATGATGGAGTAAAATTCCAATATGATGGAAAAGAATGGCAAAAAGATCAAACAAAATGGATATCTAATCCAGCACCAACAGCACCAGCAACTACAGCAGAAAAAATAACTCAATTAGAAATTCTAAAAGCTTATAATACACTGGCTGATAAAACACACGAACGTAAGGCAGAACTAGCTAAACATGATGCAGATCCTGATATAGTAATAAAACTACAATCTGAAATAGACGCCGCTAACATAAAGTTTAATGAATTACGAGGAATAACACCCAAAACACAGATAGTAGCAGCAAAAACTACATGGACTCTTGCAGCAGACGGAAAAACTTGGAATACGGTTAATAGTAATAACCCAAGTCAAACTGCTACTGCAGTACTTAAAGGAGACAGATTAGTAATAACTCATGTAGAAGGTTATACTAATATAAAGAAAGGTGACCCAACCCCTCCAATAGATGAAGCAAATCTAGCTAAAATATGGAGCACAAAAGAACCAGGTTATTATTATCTAGATGGAACTCCAATTCCCCAAACACTTTTAGATGGCAAATACATTGAATCAGGTGTAGAGCACGTTGTTATTAATAAAGATTTAAGCAATAATAAAATAACGGTTGACTTATTAGCACTTGACTCTAGCAATGTATTACGCAAATCAATGATATATACTGGCCAACAAAGAGCTCCAACAGCACTTAAAGCTCCAACCGCACCTAAAGCTCCAACCGCACCAGTTAAAGGACCACCTATAGCACCAGACATCAATAATCCAGATTCTGCAAAAAACATCCCAAAAGAAGGAACCGCTCCAACTCTAGCTAGCGATGGTAATTACTATTATCAAAAAGCAGATGGAACAATTCTAAAATGGACTGAAAAGAACAATGCTAAAGGTGAACCGATATATGAAACTGTAAATTTTAAGTATGACCTCCAAGGACTATTAGGTGGAACATTAACAACTTTCACAGATATTGAAGCTCCAACAGAAGCAGCTGCAAGAAAAATACTCGCTGACAAAGGAATCATTTCAATCAGAAGGGCCGCTAAAGGAACACCAACTACAGAAGGATATCAAAGAAGAATCCTAACCTTCCAAGTAGTAGCGGGTGTTGCATTCTATAAAGATCAAACAGGAAAAACATATCTACCTAAGAAAAAAGAAAATGGAAACTATGAAAGTGAAGTAGAATTGATAGCTAGAATAAAAAAAGAAGATGATGCCAACCTTGCACTAGAAAACATAAAAAAGAACAATCCGGGAATTAACAATAATGAAGCTAAACAGATTCTTTTACTTGAAGATAAAGATCTTGCAAAAGCAATAGGGATAATAGAAGCAAAAAAAACAGCTTCAGGAGAAGAAAAAGAAATCGAAGCTCCAAAACAACTAAAAAACAGCAAAGGAGAACCTATACAAAGATGGACATACAAAGGAAACATAATAACAAATGAAAACAAAGCAGAAGCATTCAAACAATGGAAAGAAGAGATAGCCAAAAGCAAAAACCTGGTAAAAACAGGATTTATAGATGCTCCAAATGGAGCAGATATATTTAAAACAAATGATGGAAAATATCAGCAAATAGATGATGAAGGCAAGATTATAAATTACGCAAAAACAGATTTTTATAAACAAGAAAAAGAAATTGGTCCTGATAAGCAAAAAGTAATTTCTGTCTACAAGATAGAAGCTGGAAAGAAAACTCCAAAATTTCAGCATGTATATATAGAAGGAATGGAAGATATAGAATTGGATAAAGAAACATTAACTAAGATTAGAGAAGTGAATGGAAAAGTAGAAAGGATACCCTCTCAAAAGAAAATAACAATATCCAAAGATGGAAAAATTTTAAGAGATATTGATCTAACCCAGTACAAACCAGATGGATTTGGAACAAGAATAATTACAGATCATCATTCTGTCTACCTTAACGCTCAAGGAGAGGAGATATCAAAATCACAGTACACTAAACTTTATGAAGATGATAAAAATCCTCAGGAAGTACAGATATCTCTAAGGGAAGAAGAAAAATTCGTTCTTGGAGATGTATACGAAAAAGACCTGGGATTATTTGGGTCACCAAAAATAACACAAGGAAGGCTCCTTGAAACAAGGTATACTGAAAGCAAGGAGGTTAAAGACGGCAATGTAATAATACAAGGTTTCACAATTGATATTAAAACAAACAAAATTACTGAATTTAAATATACAATCTATGAAAAAGGAGACTATGATAATCCAAAATGGGTAGTATTTGATGAAAATGGAAACGTTGATGCGAAAAAGAGTAATACAAATGATGCTTCAATTATAAAACAAGCTCAAACACTTAACACACAAAGAAAATCAAGAGAGTGGTTTGCGCAATTCCAGTTCCGTTTAACTCAATTTAAAGGTCTTGCAGGATTCTCTCAATTGATCTTTGATGATGAAACGCTTGGAGCATGGAGAGAAGGTGTTGATAAAATCTTCTCATCATTATATTTAGGAACAGATTATTGGGCTAGTGGAGTTTGTGCAAGATATATACCTAAGGATCAAAAAGGTTTGTTTACTATGAGAACAAAAGATGGCTTGTTTGATGTTATTGCTCATGCTGAAGGAGAAAAAACAACAATAACTAAGCCAGATGGAACAACAGAATACTTGTACAAATTGACATTTTCAGTGAGAAATCCTAAAGATAGCAGATATGATGAATTAGAATTTAATGTTTTCCTGTATGGAGACAGAACAATTAAACTTTATTCAGAAGATATCTCCGTAGATGAAGGAGATTCATTTACAAGAGGTGCAGCAAAAGGAGGGCAGACAGAATACAGCAAGGAACATGGAAAGCCGGTTGTACAATACAGCCCAAGTGATTATAATAAAATCTGCATTGAATTTAAACAGGGCATTATAAACGCAGAAGGCAATAGTGAAAGTGAAATTTGCAATGTAATAGTTGAATACACAGGAACAGCAACTGGATATCAAGAAGGAGCAACAGCAACATCACCAACAACATCAGGATCCCCTCAATCATTTGAAGAAGCAGACTTTTAGAAAATGAATTTAAAAGAAAATATAACTATATACCTAAACTCTTTTCGTAGTAAGAGCATTTTACTAGCTGCTGCCTTAAATTCATTATTGGTCCTGATAGTGGCAGCTTTAATTGTATTAATAAAAATAATTGCAAAACCATGGACAAACAAATTAGAGAAGATAAATCTGGCTAATGTAGCATTGCAGACTGAAACTCAGCTGGAATTAATAGCTATGACATTAAGAGGCTTTATCTTATTCGTAGTTATTGCAATTGTAATATTAGTCATTATTTTAATAATTAAATGGTCTTTCTTTCAGGGAATGATCTATAAACATTTTTTAAAAAAGAAAACTAATATAAAATATCTAAGAAGATTTACAGTATTAAATGCATTGTGGCTTCCACCGTGGCTGGCTTTATTTCTGGCAATAGTACTTGGAGTTAAAGCAGATTATTTAATAACGTCATTTTACATACTTTTTTTCCTTTTCCTGCATTTTACATTTATACTATATACCAGATTTACAAAAAACAGCAAATTAAGTGAAATTCAAAGAACCATTAAGACAGGAATTACAAAAATACGCTCTTTCATCATACCTTACATATTGATCTCAATAACATTCATCCTAATCTCACAATTAAACAGATTAAGCATACCTTATTTTTTCGTAATTTATATAATATTTTTCAGCTGGATACAGAATTACACTAAGGAAATTATCCTTAAAATTTAAAATGAGTAAAAAAAAGAGAGGGCAGGTTACTGTATTTATAGTAATTGGAATAATAGTCCTATTGACATATTTCACTTTATCTTATTATAAAAGAGAAAGTATACAGGAAACAGAGTTGATACAACCAGAACTTATACCTGTTCAGCAATATGTGCAGTCATGCACAAAGACAATAGCAAGAGAAGCTATAGATATAATAGGATTAAATGGAGGCTATATATCTTTCCCGCATTGGATACAGAACAATCCTAACAGTTATCTCAAATTAAGCCCCATACAGGAATTTAAGAACCCATATTGGTGGTATGATGGAGAAGAAGCAATCCCTCCATTAGATTTTATAGCAAAACAAATAGAAGATTATACGAAAGCAGAAATTGCAAATTGCATAGACAATTTTTCTGCTTTTCATGAGCAGTATGAAATAATAGAATTAGAAACATTTAACGTTATAGCTGAAATTGGAGAAGAGGATGTAACTGTAAAGACCATTTACCCAATAGAAATCAAAGATAAATTTAACACAACATTAGCTCAACTACAAAAATTTCCAGTTACAATACCAATAAGGTTGAAAAAAACATATGAACTGGCAAAAACAATAATGGAACGTGAAAACAAAGATTATTTTATTGAAAAAAAGACAATAGATTTGATGAGCATGGATGATGATGAAATACCCACATCAGGCTTTGAATTAAAGTGCGGGAAAAAACAATGGGAAATGGATAAAGTGGAAAGAAAACTAAAACAATTATTAGAAGCAAATCTTCCTTATATAAAAATAAAAGGAACTGAATTTAAAACAGATTCAATAATAACTCCTTATCAATTGCAGGATACAAATCCTTTTTCAGAATCAGATACATACAATAATTCTTATTATAATTATCATTATATATGGGATATTTCTGACACATTATACAAAAACATGCACGTCAGTTTTAATTATGATTCAAAGTGGGACATAAAGCTTTATGCAAGGCCAAATAAAGGTAAATATCTGCAGTCAAACTCTCAAAATGGAGGGGATGTACTTTCATTATTATGCTTTAATTTGTGGCACTTTACTTATGATGCAATATTCCCTGTGAAAGTAACAGTTGTAGATGATAAAACAAACAAAAACGAAAGATATTCTTTTACCTTTGCATTTAAAGCTCAAATAAATCATAACATACCAGATAGAACAAACTTTGCAATACAAACTTTTGAAACAAGAGATTCATACATAGAAGAAGAATATTGTGCAGACCTGACTAATGAAGTTACATTATATGCAATGGACAAAGCTACCACAAACCATATAAGAGACGTAAATTTAACATTAACTTGCGGAAGATACACTTGCCCTATAGGAACAACAAAAAGCTATTGGGAAGAAGACCCTTCTGGAATTCCTAAGTTAAAAGAAAAAGTCCCATACTGCTCAAACGCAATACTAAGGGGTACAAAAGAAGGCTATGAAGATTCTCAAACATTCATCCAGACAGGAAGGAGATTAGGAACCATTCCTGAAGACAACATAGGAAATACATTTACTTTAGAAATGAGGCCAGTAAAAGAATTCAATTACACAGTTGTAAAGCATAAAATACTGGGCCAGGGAATAAGTGGAGCAAAGGCATTAGAACAAAATGAAAAAGCAATGATTACAATAAAAAACAGAGAAGAAATATTTGAAAGTTACTCAACTTACCCCTTAGAAGGAAAAGCTCCTATAAAATTACTAGACAAGGATAATTTTGATTATGATTTGGAGATATTCATAGCTGATAATGAAAGCATTAAAGCAGGATATAAAATAAAATGGACAGTATCAAAAATAGATTTAAGATTAGGCAAAAATATTACATTTCATGTTGTTGAGAAAGACTTTACGGCAGATGAAGAAAAATATCTCTTCTTTGCAGGATTAGAAGAATATTCAAAAAGAGTTCCATTACCAAAAATAAAATGAAATCCAAACTAAAAAAGATAATTTCAATATTATTGATAGAATTGATTATCTTGCTCCCTATTGCAATGGTAGATGCTCTTACAATAACTAATGTAAGAGTAGAAGAAGTTACAGATATATCAGCAAAAGTAAAATGGGATACAGACATTGCAGCTGAGGAAAGTGTTAATTTTGGAACTACACAAAGCTTAGGCAGAACAGAATCAACTCCTAATTCACGCAGAGAACATTCTATATTATTAAATAATATAAATCCAGATACACCCTATTATTTTGAAGTAGTCTCTAATTCAATAACTGATAATAATAATGGTAATTTTCATACTTTTACAACCTTGCCTGAAACAGCATTATTTGTAAGTTCAAATATTCCTGAAAATTATAAGCAGCATTCAATAAACATTGAAGGAAGCAGTATACGCCTGGCAAGAATAAATATGTATGCTAATAGTGCAACTCCAAGAACATTAAATTCTGATAATAATGGTAATTTCTTATTTCCTAACACTGATTTAAATGAAGGAGATAACACAATAAGACTTACAGCAGAAAGTCAGGGACAAATAGTAGAACAAGTTTACTCAATTAATGTTGATACCATTGCGCCAACAGTAACTTTAACTGAAATTCCAAATGTTGTAGGTGAAGAAAGAATAACAATCAATGGTTCAGTAAGCGAGTTAGTAGATATTTCAATTTATGTTACGTCAGGAGAAGAAGACACAACTCCTCCTCCAAAAGTTGCGAATCTAAAAAATACATCTGTACAGGCAAATCTTGTTGAATTAAACTGGGATGAAATAAGCACAGATGATTTCCAACAATACATAGTATATAGGAACAACAAACCTTTAGGAATAGGAAGTGATTCGGATTACAATGATTATTCAGATGTTCTTGCCAATTCTGGTCAAACATATATTTATGAAGTTGCTGCTATGGATCGAAGTGGAAATATAGGTTCAAAATCAAACCCATTAACAATAACAACTCCTGAAGGAGGGAGAACAGATTTACCAGAAGAAGATGTAGATATATATGAGGGAACTAAAGGGTTAGAGAAGACAATAACAACAGATACTCTATTTGAGGAAGAAATACAAATTGGAGCAGAAGATGGTTTTTACAATATAAAAATTGAAGCTATTGACAAATCAGATAATAAATGGACATATGAAAAAGATGTATTATTAGATACTGAGCCTCCTGAAATAGAAATAATTTCTCCAAAAAGCAATGCAGAAATTTTTGAAAATTATGCTGATAATGTTGCAATAAGGGGAAAAACAGAGCCAGGAGCAAGGGTTTATCTATATGTAAAAAGAACTCCATTTAGCATATCTGATGATACAGTAGATATTTCTGGATTTCCTGACCAGATACAAGATATAAAAGAAACAGACCTAAGAGCAGACTGCAGAGTTAATATACGAGGAGAAGAACAATGCAAAACTCATTCTGATTATGAAACAATTGCAGATGCAGAAGGTTTCTTTGAATTTGAAGAAGTTGACATGACCTCTATGTGGGCTGGTGCTTTAAGAATAGAAGAATACGAAACAGGAGAACCGTATTATGATCAGGCAACAAGACCAGAATTAAGGGACGTTATAAACAGTAATTTATTATTTGTAGCAGTAGACTTGGCTGGCAAAAAAGGAACAGAACAGATAAATTATCAAATAGGCACATGCTGGTCACCAGGATTTGCATGGGATGCAACACCTCTTATAGAATATCAATCACCAACTTTCTTAAATGTTGAAAGATTAAAAGAAGGAACAGAAACGATTTACTTTTACTTTAATTTTACTTATCACGGAAGAGCTAAAGATGCAAAAATTACAAGCTTAAGGGTAGATGATGCCTGTGGCCAGGGCTATCTTGAAAATCAAAAAAGATACAACTATAGTTGCTCTATTTTAAGATCATGCACTGAGAAATTAAGCCCTAATGGAAAAACAGCATATATTGCATGTCCATTAGGAAGATTAGAGGAAATAGGGGGTTGGGATCAGGATGAATGGCAAAGTTTCATAGATACAATAGCAAATGAAATGACCTTTCCATTTAAGTTAACTATGACTTATGATGAAGAGTTTGATAATAGTTCCATAGATTATTCAAACACACATTACTTATGTACAGAGGTGGGATATGTTGTTGATGCTGCTGTAATAAATGCAAAAGATATCCTTCCTGACTGGATGTTATATGATCTTACTGATTATTTGAATAGTTCGATTAATAAAATGGAAGAATGGATGGAAAAGATAAGGCAAGTTTTGGAATGGACAGCTATTGGATGCATGGTAACCTTTTTTGTAAAGTTTATGACACAGATATTTAGAAGATGGACCTGCTTTTATGATCGTTTCTTTAAAAATCTTCAACAATTAGCATCAGGCGGAAATAAAGAAGACGAATGCCGGAAATGCATAGATGAAAAAGAACAGCCTGAAAGCAGAAAAAAGAATATATTAAAAAGATTTGATAATAAAAAAGATGTCCAGGATTTAATAAGTGACAAATGTATGGAAACATGTTATCCTAGCTGCAGTTCATCATGGAAATCAGAAGAAAGTTTGTATACAACATACAGGTGGGCATGTGACCGAGTATTTGGTCATGCAGCTCCATCAGGATGGACAGAAACAGTTTCTGACCAACAGCTCTTTCAAAAATTATCAGAAGGAAGCAGTTGCGCTGATGACCAGTCTGTAAGAGGAAGGCCATTAAGAGCTGTAGAGTGCAAAAAAGTTGAAGACAAATACAGGATTAAAGACACATTTAGCAGAGATGACAAGTGCCTTGAAATTACATCCCATACACAAAGCAAAAGAACAGAAACACTTTATTTTATAGACAAACCATATTCGGAGGGAGAAAGTGTATATAAAATAAGCAAGATGGACACTTCTGCTCCAAGTTTAACATATGATTTTGTAATAAAACAAAATGAGAATAATTATCTTGCTCCAATGGAACAAAGCTGTGAAGAAATTTGCAGAGGAGATTTACTAGGGAACAAAGTTCAGTTAGGGTTAAAACCAGTAGGAGGAAAAAAGAATAAAATAGGAGAAAATGTAGGCAAAGGTATAAAATCAAATAAATTACCTGAAGATACAAGTTCAATAGAAAAAGAAGATGGAGAAACAAAGAGAAAAGAAAATATGATGACTTATGGCTGTATAACTCCTAATGAATGCATCTCTTATAAAAGTGGAGACCAAAGAAAAATTCCTATAGAAGGGAGTAAGGAAGAATTTGTAGATGTAAAAACAGCAGTTCCGATGGGATACACAAGTGATTGCTTTGATCCTCGATATGTAAGTGGAGATCCTGATACCAGAATAGAATGCTGCTGTATTAATTCCAAAACTGGAGCATCTCCTGAATATTATCAACCAGAAGATGTTGAAGGTAAAGATGGGGAATTTGGTAACACCCAATTGAATAATATGAAATGGAGCTATAGATACTGGAAAATGGGTTATAAAAGTAAAAAATATAATGAAAACAGGTACATCCAGGGAAGAGATTATACTGCCTGCTTTGGTCAAAATAACTGGCTATATGACGGACTATCTACTCCTGGAGAAACAGGGAATCTTCTTATAATAGATCCTATGAAACAACATATAGCTGCATTCCAGTGTTTGGCTATAAGTCAGATTCTTAACAGATTAGCTCTAATAAAAAATATAATGGTTGCATTGCAAAACTGCCTTTTAAGTATAAGGGTAACAGGAGATGCAGATACTGGTGTCTGTAAAGAAATATTCACTCAATATATATGCGCTTTTGTATGGAAAATAATCACATGGATAAGAAATGGTTGTTTGCCATTTGGAAAAGGAATTGATCTTGGAAAAAGCGAAAATGAAATATTAGAAGCGCTTTCTGTAGGTACAGATAGCCTATGGGACAGTGTGGCTGATTCACAAGAGGAACTTGCATCAGAATATGGAAATGCACAATTAAACAATTTGATAGGGATAGGGGAGGAAGAATTATTTAGAAAAGTATGTTTAGCAGCATTTGGATATGATTGGGAGATTGATCTTGAAAGTTTTGTAGATGTTGCTTACACAACGCCTTATGCAACTCTTGTTCAGGCAATATTACCCAGCAGAGAATACATTACATTTGATCCTACAACATATAATGCAAGATATGAGTATAGATCATCCTGGTTGATTAATCCTGGATGTGATTTAGATAATTATGAAGTATATCTGACATGCGTAACAAGAAACGATATACAAAATTATCCTGATATCAATTGTGCAAAACAAAAAGATCCTTACGGGAAAAATTGTGACTGTCTTGACTTGCCACCAGACAAGGCTCCTCCACCTGAATTTTTCTATCAAAGTAGAAGCAAGATTGAACAAAATAATCTTGTACAGGTTGATTCTACTCAAATTGCAGACAGAATCAAAAGCACACATTATAGATATGACCATATAATGTTTAAATTACGTGTTGATAGAAATTTCAAAGAAAATAAAGGAAATACTGCTAATTGTTTCCCTGATAATCATGAAGATGGAACATTCTATTTTCCAATAACAGATTTTACTGCAAGAGAAGTAGGTGGCTGCAGTACTGATGTTGCTTCAGGCAAATTTTCATGCAGACAGGGAGCAAGTTTCTTTTATGAAGAAGGTAATGCATGGTTTACTGAAATTCAAATTGGCAATTCAACAATAACAAACATACAAAGACCACAAGGAGCAACATTTTATTCAGGAAGTAATGACCCAATTAATGCTGTTGTAAAATACCAAAAAGATGAAAGAAAACAATGCTTAATTACTAGACTTATGGATAAAGGCAATAGTGCAGTTATAAATGCACCAGCAGCTATAGAATTAAGGGAAAAAGAATTAAACGGGGAAGAAAGAATAGGGAATCTTTATTCAATTGGAGAAAAAGATATTACAGGAGGAGGTTATGGTTTTACTATAAATTATCTGAATGAAGAAGGAAGAACCATGCCTGCTGCAGCAAAATTAAGTTATACTCAGATTAAAAAAGCAGATAAAGATGGACCAGGAGGACCCTTATCTTTCAATGATAATGACGGAAACGGAAGAATAGATGTCTCCAGATCAAGTTCAGATAGTTACAGTTACAGAGGTGATACAAAAAAGATAAGTGAATCTTATTCCAGAGGCCGCTTTGAAATAGAACTTAAAGATATAGGCGCAGTCATAAGGATTGACAAGGTTGATCAAACAACAAATGGAAACTATGAATTCTTTATCCAGTATATTGGGGGAACAAACCAGCAATCAACACTTGAACCAAAGTTTTATTTACATCTTGATTTGAGATATCCTTTGGAACCTAACGGAGATTGTGATGTAGTAAGGGGAATTGAATATGATGAATCACAAGTTATTGTATCAAATGGCATACCTCAAAAAGTAGACATTCCAATATACGTGCTTCCTGGAACAAGCACAACAGGTAAATGTCCTGCAAAAAATGAATATTATCCATTATCAGGAAAAGATAATCAATGTGTTTGCGGTGATAGAACAACAAATAACTGCCCAAGATCAAACTTAAACTATTGTTATGGGGTATGTAGAGAATATCCAAGATGTGAATTTAATACAGCTTCAACCACCCCTTGCGTATGTAATCCAGATTCACAAGCTACAAAATTCGATTGTGGCGGTCCAGCAACAAATGTAGATGCAGTCCCACCAGAAAATAGAGCAGGTTGGTATTGTTATCAGAAACCAGATGCTAAAAACCCTACATGCAATCAACAGCTTTCTTCTGGCATTCCAACAACGTCTTTAGACAGTACGCCTCTTCAAATTACACTAAACTTCCCTCAACCTAATAATGCAGAGCCATATACAGTTATAAAAGGGCAAAAAATAATTGTTCAAGCCATAATCCAAGACGACATAACAACTGGCAGCGAAGAATATGAAATAGTTATTAGAGAAGGTAACAATAGAAATACTCTGCCTGGAACATTAAATACACAAAAATTACATTCATGGGATATATACAAAGAAATAGAAACAAACAATCTAGACCCCGGAAGTGATATCTTTATATTTATAGAAGGAACTGATGGGTCAATGAGATCTGTTAGCGGCACATCTCATATAAAAATTTCAGCTCCAATTTAATTAAAATGATAGATTCTCTAAAAAAAACACTATTAGTTATTAAAAAGAATAAGTCCAAAGTATTTTTAATCTTCTTTTTGCAGGTGATATTTTTCATAGTATTAAGCATGATTTTTTATCAACAAATAATTCCTGCTATGCATCATGCAAAAAATGCAGTTGACTATTATGATAACATAGATACAGTTGAAAACCCAGGTATGTTTGCTTATCTTGGAGATGATCCATTAACTATTTATGAAAATTATACTTTAATGATGAGTTATCTTAAATTAATGGTGCTCTATTCAATTCTGGCTTTTATAATAATAAATGGATTAATATGGTCTTTTAGTGATAATTTAATTAGTAAAAAAACCACAAAACAATTTTTTACTTATTTATTAAATTTCACAATAATTACTTTATCATTCACTTTTTTATTTTATGTTCTTATATTCAGCACATTAAAATCATCTTTAATAAAATTAGAATACACTTTTCTGCCTTTAGTAGGAGCATTATTTTTATCTGGATTATTGATGTATTTTATTGTTATTAGTTTTAGTTTAATTGATAAAAGAAAGATAAAAGATATTTTAAAATTAATTTTTCCAGTTGGAATTTTTAAATTTTCAAAGATTATTTTGATTTATTTGATTAATTTGTTAATAATTAGTTTCTTTTCTTATTTGATATATCTAACAATTGAATATAACATAGTATTTTTATCTATAGTATTAATCTTATTTGTATTTAGTTTTGTTTTTATAAGATTGTTTTTGATAGTTTCTATTAATAGTTTAGTTCAAAAAAATTAACAAATTACCCGGCAATTTGATAATTTTTAGGAAACGGGAAAACCTTCGTTTTTCCGGTGTTAATAAAGCTACGCTTTATCAACAATTAGGAAGCAATTCACCCCTAACCCTAAAGAATAAGGATTTCTGACTTCCCAATTTAAAAAGAAATAGTTTATTCTCCGCTTTCTTCACTACTTTCTGCTCCTTCTGATTCAGATTCATCACTTGCTTCTGCTTCAGCAGCCTCAGCACAAACTTCAGTTCCTTCTGTAGATTCCTCAGAAACTTCTTTTCCTGCATATACTTCGTCGCCATCTTCATTTTCATACTTTGCAGACTCTTTCTCAGCAGCTTTTGCTATTTGGCTTAATTTTGCAGATACATAATCACTTATTTCTTCTTTACTGGTCATTCCTCCTTCCATTATAGCTTCTGCTTCAAGTATCATCTCTAATTTACCTGGGTCTGAGTTATACAAAGAAGCATAACGAGCTACTGTTGCAATATCGTGCTCCAAATGCTCCATTATTCTTTCATATTTTGCCTTAAGCTCAGGATTTGATGTTTTATCAGTTAAACTTTCATAAAATTCCCATAAGCTTGTCTTTGTTCTTCTTTCTTCTTTTATAGAAGCCTTAGACTTTCTAAATATATGTGCAATCTCTTCTGCAATGGCAACTTCTCTAAATTCATTTTCATCCATATCGTATGCTTTTACTTCCTTCATAATTTTTTTACGAGAATCTTTATTTGCATATATTGCAATTTTTCCATTAGATAATCTTTTTACAGCATAAATTGCATTATCAGGAATAAAACCAATTGCTACATACTCAATATCTTCTGATTTAAACCCTGATTTATTTAGGAAAGCAGACAATTCTTTTCCTTCATCACTTTTCATATAATTAGTAAGATTATGCCTGAATGTATACTCTAAAGAAACATATTTACCTACATCTCTAAGGTTCAAATCAATTAAAGAATCAACAAGTTTAATTCCCCCTTTATTTGCCCTATGATCTTTTCCCTCAGCAGGGATTGCTATGCCAACTGACTCTCTTTCAGGAACATATGTAAGGATAGGGTGGGGTGCCAGCCAAGCATCCATTAAATCTGCTCTTTGGTCTCTAAGATACAATTCACCATATTGTTCTTTTCCACCCATCATAGTGTCTATATCATAATCCAGACGATCTAGACTTTTAACAAGAGACTCATAACTACTAGTAACATTCTGCGAAAAGTTATTTGAACATACCATATACCACTAAGTAGTGATTAATTGGTTATAAACTTTACGGTTTTGTGAAGTAAAGGCGTAAAGTATTGGGTACAATAGGTTGCGGTTTTAAAACTAAGAAAAGAATAAATTAAATAGAAAAATTTAGCTCATATTTTATTATTTTTGAGATTCGCTTCTTGATTTTTTCAATTTAGGTTCAGCTGCACCAGTCTTATAAAGATGTTTAAATGAATCATACATATCCTTTTGTAATAGGTCATTATCTGCTGGGTCTTTATGCCTATCATGTATAGAATGTACTTGAGCAAAAGTACTTCTTAATTGATCTAAAGATTGAGCATCTAATTTATATGTTATAAATCTTCCATGTTTATCCTTTAAATGTTTTACAAGTTGAGGTTTATGAGCATCAGTAATCTGAGCAAGATATTTTGAAGCTTCAAAAGATGGTGCACGTTGTCCATAACTTTCTTTAATACTATCTCTTAATGCATCTGTAAGTCCTCTTTCCATTAAATGATCATAAGAATCTTGCCAATTAAATCCTATTTTTTGCAGTTCGTTTCTTGCAGTTCGTAATTCATCCATAATTGATTCTTCTGTTTCATCTTGAGCATCATCAAAATCCTTATCATCTAATTTTTTCCTCAATTTTTCCATATTATTTGCTAATTTTCTATGGTGCTTCTTTGCTAAGTATATGCCCATTGCATCAGCAATATTCTCTGCCTTTGTCTGATTTGCTATGGGTTCAATTTTGTAGATATTTGTTCCTTCAGGAGCATCTTTCATAGCAACTGCATCTAAACTATATATTCCTGCCTGCTGCCCTAAATAAATTTGATCAAATTGTCTTTGAGTTGATTGAACCTTTCTAGAAATCCTTTCATCTGACACACCACGCCCTAATTTATCATAATCAAGTTTCTTAACTTCTGCAGTTACCTTATCAGCTAGTGTATCTTCTTTTTCTGCCATCTTATTAATTCAATATTACTTATTTAAGTCTTCAAATATAAACCTTTCGATTTCCATAGGGAATTTAGTAAGATTTCACTATGCAAAAATAGATATAAATTAACTACTACTAACAAACAAAAGCTTTATATATCCTTTACTTAACTCCACTAATATAAAACAATAGGGTGGTATACTAATGGCTAAAAAAACTAAATCAGAAGAAAATAAAGACAATTCTAAAGTTATTCCTAAAGATTACAAAGCAGGAGTAGCAGGTAAACTTCCTGCAATGCCTCCGGCACAGATGCCTCAAGGACAAGGACAACCACCTTTACCTAAATTAACAAAAGAACAGGAAGGAAAATTAAAAGAAATCAAAGCAAAATTAGAAAAATTTCAGAAGAGAATAACTGAAAAGTTCGACAAATATATTATGGGAGTTGCTTTAATGCCTCCTCCAAAGCCAAAAGAAGGCGAAAAAGTAGACAAAGATCGAATTAATGTATTAGTTCTTGTTGATGATTCTGATAGTAAAAAAATGGCTAAGTTTGAGCTAAAAAAGAAACTATTAACAATAATGGACAAGATTGCCCAAGAAATTGACAAAAATATATATCCTGATGCTTTATTATTAAGTGAATTATGGCAAAACTGCTATGATGGTAAATATGATCTATTGCAATTAATTGCAATGTCTGCTCCTGTTTATGATACAGGAATGTTACAGGCAGTAAAAATAGCAGAAATCCATAAAAATATGGTTCTGAAGAAATTCGAAAGATATATTGTAAGTTATGTTCTTGCAGGTTCTTTAATTCAGGGAAGAGCAACAAAAACATCCGATATAGATGTTTGGATTGTTATTGATGATACAGATGTAAAGAGGATGACTAGGGCTGAGTTAAAAGATAAGCTAAGAGCAATAATAATTGGCATGGGCATTGAAGCAGGAGAAATAACAGGAGTAAAGAACAAAATAAATATCCAGGTTTACATATTAACTGATTTCTGGGATTCTCTAAAAGAAGCAAACCCAATAATCTTTACATTATTAAGAGATGGTGTTCCATTTTATGACAGGGGAATATTCATGCCATGGAAACAGCTTTTAAAGATGGGTAAAATCAAGCCGTCAGCAGAAGCAATAGACATGTTCATGGGCTCTGGAGAGCAGATGCTTAAAAGAGTAAAAACAGAATTAAAAAATATTGGAATGGAAGATATTTATTATGCAATATTAACACCTTCACAAGCAGCTTTAATGTTGCATGGTGTTGCACCTCCGGCTCCAAAAGAAACAGCTGAATTAATGATGGATATTTTTGTCAAGAAAGAAAAATTACTTGAAGGTAAATATGTAGAAATACTTGACAAAGTAATAAAAAACAGAAAAGACATAGAGCATGGGCTTAAAAAAGAGACAACTGGAAAAGAAGTGGATGTAATGCTTGAAGAAGCAACAAAATATCTGAAAAGAATTAAAAGATTATTTACACAAATAGAGAGAATGAAAGAAGAAAAGGATATGCTTAATGTATATGACACAGTTGTTACAATAATAAGAGATGTCTTAAGGTTAGAGGGAATTGAAAGAGTAGCAGATGAAGAAGTAGTTAAATTATTTGAAGATGAATTGATTTCAGAAGGAAAAATTCCTGCTAAATTCTTAAGAATCCTTAATGAGATAATAAAAGCTAAAAAAGACTATGATGACAAGAAACTGACAAAGACAGAAGTTGAAAAAGTAAAGAAAGATTCCAGAATCTTCATCAAATTCTTAGTTGAATACATGCAGAGAAAAAGAGGAAGAGAACTTGAAAGAGCTAAAATAAGAGTAAAGCATGGAAACAGATTTGGAGAAGTGCTTCTGTTAGGAGACGTAGCTTTCATCATCCACGACATCGACAAAGAAGAAAAAGAAATAAGCAAGGCAAAGATAAATAAAGAAGGCGGAATAGGAACCGTATCAAGAACTACCTTGGAAGATATGGAAAAAGTTCTTGCAAAAGTAGAAATACCTCCAAAAGTTTTCATAAAAGAAAAGATATTTGAAAACCTGAAAGAAATCTTTGGAAAGGATGTTGAAGTTTTGGTTAATTATTAAATTTTTCTTTTTATTATAAAATTACATTTTTGATAATAACATTTCATCAATTCTTTCAATTATATTTTTTGTTAATTCAAGGACATCATCATATGATTTTGCTCCAACAGGTAAAGGAACTTCGTCTTGTGAAATAGGCTCATCTCTTTGGGGTGGTTTATATTCTCCACCATGTAAAGCTTCTCTAATAGGTATAGTAAAGCCTCAAATAAAATTCACATCATCTATTCGGTCTAAAACATTAACAAAATTTCCGTGCTCAAGAGCAACCCATGCAACTTCCTGAGGGTCGTAATCACTATTCTCGCTTAAAGCATTATAATAATCTACAACAAGTCCAGAACCCAAAAAATAATCTCTTAATCTCTGATAAAGTTCTTCTTGATTTCCTAATCCCCCTTCTTTAAGAGAGACTACCTTTCCTAATTGAATCAAAGCAATTTCCTCGTTTGTAAAATTTCTAAAAATAGGTTCCTCTGTCATATCTGATCTATCTAATTCTGGTTCTGTTTCATCAGAATCTGAATAAAGAAATCCGGGTGTTAATTGAATAGAAAAAACATCATTTGGCAATCCTAATCTTTGAAATCTCCTCCATAAAAGATAAGCGCCACCTTCAATCTGATCTTCTTTATCCTGAAAATGTCTTAGATATTCACCCACCATATCATAAAGAAGAATGAACATTAACTTTTAAATTTACCTATTTTTTCTTAGTATATAGAAATCAATTTAACAAACAAAACCTTACGAAAATTGAAAATTTTCTAAGGTCTTGGAAATCTAGGATTTCCAAAACCTTTATACAAAAGAAAAATATTATTTTTCTAAGTATAAAGGTCCAAAAATGTTAAAAACATTTTCGATATTTTTAATATCTTTAGATATTAAAGGTCCGAAAATACGAAAAGTATTTTCGATACCTTTATATATCTTACACCCTAAAATGAGAATATGGCAGAAGAAGCTTTATGGAACGATCCAGGAGAACCAGCAACCTACATAAGATACAAAGGGATCTGGGATATGCAGGATATGTATGAAACCATAGCAGATTGGTTCAGGAAAAGAAAGTATAAATTCCATGAGCGTGTTTACAAGCATAAACATCCTTCTCCTTATGGTGTTGAAAGGCAGTATGTCTGGGAAGCCCAGAGAAATGAAACCGAATATATCCAGGTTCAGTATAATCTATTTGTCCATACTTATGATGCCCATGATATAGAAGTAGTCAAACCAGACGGAACCAAGAAAATATTCACAAAAGGAAGAATATGGATAGAACTAAAGGCAAAACTTAATACTGACTGGGAAAAAAGATGGACAGAAAAATCATTCTATGCAAGTTTAAAGAATTTTTACAATAAATATATAATAAGAAAGAACTTTATGCAGGGATGGATACCAAAGATGAGATATGAACTGTATGAATTGCAGGCTATGTTAAAATCAAGATTAAAGATGGAATCTGACGAATATGAACATATGCATAGTTCAGGAGTTAATAGGAGATACTAAATGGCAGATCTAAGAATAATAGTAGACCATTTGAAATTGGATTATAGTGGAGTACTTAATGTAACTGAATTATTTAAATTAATAAATAAATGGTTTGCAGAAAGGCATTATCACAAAAAGGAAGACAAAAATCAGGAACAAAACCTTCCAGAAGGAAAATTTATAGAATATGAAATATCTCCCTGGAAAAAAGCGACAGACTATACAAAATACATATATAAAGTAAGAATGCTGTTTCAAAAACTAAAAAAAGTAGAGATAGCTCAGGGAAAGAAGAAATTAAAAGTAGATCAGGGCAGAGTATTAATCTATATAGACGGATTCATAGAGCACGATTATGAGCACAGATGGGATGATGTTCCATTATTTGTATTTTTTAGGACATTATACGATAAGTTTATTTATAAAGCCTACACAGAACGATTTGAGCATAAATTAACCAATGATGTCCATAAGCTTTATGAGGAAATAGAAAAATTTCTGAATACAAGCAGACATTATCAAGTTATATCGAAGACACCTCACTTTTAGAAAATGGTAGAAAAAAAATTCGTTATTGATGGAATGAAATTAAGCTACACAGGGCCCTTTGAGATTACAGAATTCTATAAGAAAATAAATGAGTGGATTTCTAAAAGGGGCAAGGAAAAGGAAATAAAGAAAAAATCAGAGCACGTTAATCCAACCGGAAAGAACATAGAATGGTCTTTGGAAATATGGGAAGACGTAACAGATTATGCAAGAAATATCGTAAGAATAAATGCTCTTTTCAATAATGTAAAAGAAGTACAGATAAAAAAGGAGAAAAGAAAGAGAAGATTAAACAAAGGCTCTGTTTTAATTACATTCGACGGTATAATGGAAACAGATATTCAGGGAAAATGGTCTCAAAAGCCAATGTTCACTTTTTTAAAAACGATTGTTGACAAATTTATATGGAAACATCATTTAAACAAGATAGAAGACCAACTGGATGCTGATGTTCATGAATTGTATGATGTATTGACTGATTTCTTTAATGGTTATAAGCTATGAACAAAAGTTTTAAATAGGGTTTACTCACTCTCTAGTATACCAGGCAATATTGAGGAGGTAGCGAAGCCTGGTCAAACGCGCAGGTCTCTAGTAAAGAGTGCGAAACTTAAGACCAGCGCTCCATGATGGAGCACTTACCTGTAAGTAAGATATCCTGTTCCTTAGTGGATCCGGGATAAGCTTGGTCTAACCAAGTTTACGGAAAGGTTCGAATCCCCCCCTCCTCATTTTTTTCTTTTTAACAAACTATTTAAACTTCAAAACCAATCATTTTGTTTATTCCAAAAAGAGGATTTTATGAATAAACAAAATGTCTTGCTAAATTTTGAAAATTTCTCAAATAGTCAAAAAAATAAGATGAAATCATCGTGTGAATTAGCAGAATTTCTTGGTTGGCATATTGGAGACGGGTGTGTAAGTATCAATAACAGATACTCAGAATATACACTTACAGGAGATCTTATTGAAGAGTATCCTTTCTACAACAATGTAATCCTTCCAACATTTAAGAAGCTCTTCAGCAACTACGTTAAGAAAGAGATAAAACTCAAAGAATACAAATCTAATGGTGTATGTGGAATATACATATTCGACAAAAACTTTGTAAGATTTCTACAAAAAAACTTTGGTTTAAAAAGTGGGAAAAAAATTAATATAAGTATTCCAAATATTATTAAAACAGATGAACAAAAAATTAGTTTCCTAAGGGGGTTGTTTGATACCGACGGAAGTATTTACTATTGTAAAAGTAATTTTAAAACGGTAAATGAATCATGGTACACTAAATTTCATTATAAATCTAAGATTAAGCTTGCAACAATTTCAAAACCCCTGATTGACCAAGTCTACCAATTACTTTGCGATCTAGGTTTCTCACCGAGAATCCGCAAACCAGCAAAACAGAAGATAAATGAAAACATGATGTATGGTGTCGTTCTATATAGGAAAGATGATACCCAACGATGGATAGAAGAGATAGGATTCAAAAACCCCAAACATCAAACCAAAGTACAAATATGGAAGAAATTTGGATTTTGTCCACCAAAAACAACATTAAAACAGAGAATTAAAATGTTAAAAGGAGAATTAGAACCTTTAACTTTTTATCCTGGATATTCTCTTTTAAACTATTCCAAAATAGTAAATTATAAATAATAGTTAGTTTAAAGTAATATAAAATGGTTGTAGACAAGTCAAATATGATAGAAGTTCTCGAAAGTTTTCCGCAACAATGCAAAGATGCTTTAACACTTCCAAAAGGGATAACAGCAAAAGGAGAAGTTACATCAGTAGTTGTATGCGGGATGGGCGGTTCTGCTATTGGGGGAGATTTATTAAAAGCATATATGCATAATTCAAAGCTTCCATGCTTTGTCGTAAGAGATTATAAGGTTCCTGAATGGGTTGATCAGTATACATTAGTATTTGTCGTTTCTTATTCAGGCAATACTGAAGAAACATTATCATGTTTTCACGACGCAAAAAAGAAAGGTGCGCAGATAATTGCAGTATGTTCTGGTGGAGAATTATCAAAATCAGCTGAAAAAGTAATAAAAATTCCATCTGGATTGCAGCCAAGAGCAGCAGGGGGATATCTATTCTTTCCGATGGTTGGTGTTTTATACAATTCTAATTTAATTGATGTAAAAAATTCAGATTTGAATGAAATGCTTGTTTTATTAAATAAAAAAGACGAGATAAAAGAAAGGGGAGAGGAATTAGCAAAAAAAATACATGGAAAAACTCCTTTAATTTATTCTTCTGAATTGTTAAAGCCGATTGCATATAAATGGCAGACACAAATAAATGAAAATGCAAAATATCCTGCTTATCATGCAGCATTCTCAGAGATGAACCACAACGAAATTCTTTCATTCAGGGCAATGGACAGAACTAAATTTCTGGCAATATTGTTAAGAGATGAAAATGACCATCCAAAGATAAAAAGAAGGATGGACCTATGCAAGCAAATAATGGAGAAAAACGTTGAAGTAGAAGAAGTAAAGATAAAAGGCTCTTCATTATTAGCAAGAATGTTTTATAGTATATCTTTAGGAGATTATACATCTTATAACTTAGCTTTAAGGGAAAGAGTGGACCCAACACCAGTAGAAGCAATTGAATGGTTAAAGAAGCAGTTAGGGTAATTAAGGAGTAAATGGCTTTCCACCATTGAGTTCTATCAATTCTGGAATATAATTATCCATCATTTTATCAAGACCCCACAATTTTCTTGGAACAGTCATTAGTTTATGCTGTTGTACTGCCCATTCTCCCGGATGTTCCCCATAATATCTAACTTGTTTCACAGCCTCATTAAGCCCCCACTCAAGACCATTACAGTCATAATCATTGAATAGAGCTCCTTTTCCAGGATCATTTATATTATCTCCAAACTCATGAGTAAGTTCAAGCCATTTATCATGATATCCTCCTGTATTACGGTTTACTGATAAAGCACCATATAACCATCCTAAAACATCTATCTGTCCAAATGGCTCATATAATGAAGCGCCAAAAACAACATCTGCTGCTGCATACCCCATAATACTCCAGTAATTACTCATTTTGGAATATGCAATTTTCCCTTCAGACGCGCAAGCAATCCTCCCTGTAATTCTCTCAGCTTCCGCATCACCCCCAGGAGCATCACCTACTAGTGCAATCTGCACGTCAGGATTATAGTTAACAAAGTGTTGGGCAACATTCCAAAAAAGCTCAATTCCCTTTTGAGTCCCGTCTAATCTTGAAGGCCAAAACAAAAGTATAGCATCAGGATTTTGCTGAAGACCCATATAATTCTGGAATTCGCTTAGTATCTTCTTTTTTGCAACAACAGCGCCTTCTCCAGGCTCTAGCCTGACTGGAAGGTTTTGATTTTCAGGATACATATCAGGTGAAATGCCATTAGGCAGCACAACTGTCTGCTCAAGATTATACTTTATTTTTGTCTCATTCCTAAAATCCCCAGGTATAAATTTTCTGTCTAAAAAATAGTCATGTACTGTTTCATAAAGGAATCTTGCTCCTACAAAGCCGAGCTTTGTTGCATTTTTTGCTCCAGTCTCCTGGCAGCCGATGAATGGTTTTCCATCCCTATAGACTAGATATAATCTTCTTTCCATCCCAGGCCTTAATATATCCCTAACACTATCCAATGGAATATACGCTGTATGGGAATTATGCACTAAATGAAGATAAGGTATTTTTCTTAAATTGCAATATGCGCTAAAAAAGCCACCAGACATCCAGTCATTCCCTATTACAATAGCTCTTCCTTTATTTTGACTTCTGATTCTCTTTACAATCTCCATCGCTTGGTGTTGAAATATTACTGCAGTCTCTACAGGATTCCCATCATAAGCTCCCTTGTAATGAAGAAATTTTGGCGATGTAACGAGGTGGATAAACTCAGAGTGTATACTATGCCTTTGTTCTATCCATTCTTTTTCACTTTTGCCTGATCCTGATCTGAATGCAGTAGGTAGATTAAGAGTAACAAAATGAGCGTCAATGTCCCTCTCAGTAAGTCCTTTACCCTGTGCTGCAGCAACAAGGCCTAAACCGCCAGTCATGCCAGAGATATATGGTGCAAGAGGCCCCATTTTTGTTTTTGACAAGTCTCCTGGCTCTGGACTAAGTATTATCACAGGAGTTCTTCCTTGTTTATTATTCTTAACAATAGCAGGTGCCTTTCTTGAGTTTATAATTTCATCAAGCCCCCACTCAAATCATTCCATCTATTTTTTATTTCAGGACTTCCTTCTTTAGAAATCAAACTAGAAAAATCATCTAATTTTCTCTCAATACCTTTGTTCAACATTTTTACATCTCTCACTTATTTCTCCGAAATACTCCAGAAAACACCTATTTTTATTAAAAAACAGCATTTTATTTATAAATCTATTTGAAATTTCAAAGAGATTTCTTAAAAATTTGTCAAGAACCACTAGCCAGAGACTAGTAGTATGAAGCGAAGGCTTCATATTCACCTTAAAGGACCAGTAGTTCTTGAGCATATGTCTGGAATGGAACATTCATGAACATGTTAGAAATGCGTAGCATTTCAAACACTCAGGAATATACCAATTTCCAAAACTAGATAGTGGACTTTATCCACTGGTTAGAAATCAGAGGTATATTCCTGACATGTCAAAATTTTTTATAAACCTATCTCAATAATAAATAAATAGCAAAACAAGAGGGATAATTATTTTATCATAATAACGAAAACTTTATATATAAATGGTTACTTTAATAAACATTAATTATATAGTTTATATAGAGTCACAAAGACTTTAAAAAAAGGGATTATATTTTATCAATAGCTTTGTTATTAGTTAGCTGATAAACATGGACAAACTACCCACAACAAAAAACTCAAACAAACATTTCTCTCGAATTTTAACCTATTTAACATCAAAAATATCCACATATAATCAATATACAAATAACTATACTAGTATATAAAATAGAAAACCTTATATACTAGGACATATATATACTGGTATGTAGGCTTTTTTTGTTTTTGATTACCAACACCAGTAAGTCATTTGGGCTTTTTTTAGATTAGCTAAAGAATAAGGGGCCATAAAAAATGACTATCGAAAGCCTGTTCAAAGAGGGAATTGCTCTTTCTCGTAGAGGTAGGATTAGTAGTTCTCCAAGATTGTTAGTTGTTAGTGATCCAAGAGCTAGTGAATTAGTAGAAACACTAAAAGCTGAAGGCATAGCCCATTTGTCTCAACCAATTGCTTCTCCAAATAAGGACAATCCGCAAAGAGATATGGCTTTCCTCAATGGAACCATTGCATGCCTTGATGGCAAAACATACTATTTCATACGAGGTTTTGGAACTGATGGAAGTGACCTTAGTATGCTGGTTGGACAAACAGAAGAAAAAATTGATAGAAATGAGGGCAGATCCAGCATATTCAGAGCAACAGGCACTGTTGAAGACCCTTTTACTCTTGAGGTAGAAGAAAAACCAATACTTGTACCAACAAGAAAGGGGGAGATAGATTTTGAAGACCCAAGGAACACTTACTTACCTAATGAAAATACTTTTGCTCAATTTCAAACAGTGACTTATCTATATATTGACCCAAAGAAGCGTTTAAAAGTTGGATATAAACCAGTCCTATATTTAAGTGAAAATCTAAAGATATTCCGAAGACAAAAAACAAGTGGATTATGGCCAATGACTAAAGACTGGACCATGTTTCCAGAGAGAGTTCTTGACCCGCATGGAAACTTAGCTTACGCATCATTGTTTACAACTAGATTAGCATCTCAATCTAAAAAAAATAAAAAATATAGGGAGAGATATCAAGAGAGACCGGGAATTTGGATTGCATATTCAAAAGATATGCTGCACTGGTATGGTCATAAAGAAATACTTCTGCCTGGAGATGATGAAGCAAAACTAGGTCCTGGAGCAGCCCCCATCAAAACAAAGGAGGGATGGCAAGCTTTAATCCATGCTGTTAGAATAGAAGAAAGAACTGGAGGTGAAATTAGATATATAACACAGGCTAAACATGATGATAAAACAGATCAAGCAAAAACCGATAATAGAACAAGGGTTTATAGTGCTCAGTCTGCACTATTGAACTTATATCGACCTTCAATAGTTGAAAAGGTTTCGGGGGATTTAGTAGTTCCCACCTATGATTGGGAAATGAATGATGAATATAAAATTCGCCATTTGATGATTACTGGAGCAATGCCTGCCTTAATCATGGATGGTGATACTATGGGTGCAATTGCCGCGCCATATGGTGCTGGAGATAAACATACTGGTATGTTAGTGCTAACCCCTCAATATATAAGAGATTCTCAACATCCCGTACCTAAAGAAAGATTAGTCCAAAATACAGATTAAACCATCCCTTTCAATTAATTCTCCTCTAGAAAGCATATCATCAACAGCATCTTCCCCAAATTTATTGATTAATTTTAAACTATCAATTTCTCCTTTTTCATTAATATAATCAATAATTGATTCATAAGTTTTATCGTCTCTTTTCTCCACTTTGTCTTTTACAGCCTGCATATGCTTGCACATACCATGAATTCTTGCAAGCCTAACTCTAAAATGAGGGCAAGTGCATGTTTCTTTGTCTAAATCAACAACATAGAACTTTCCTTTTTTGGAACTTTCAACTTTATAGGTATCTTCTTGTTTTAATATTTGCATATCAAAAAGTATGTAACAATAGTATTTACATTTTTCGTTTCTTAAACAAACAACACAAACCTTTTATATGTCAAGAACCACCCTTCATAAGGAGATGACAAGTGGTTCTTGAGCATGCTCAGGAATTTTTCACAATTCAAATGAAGGTAGGCTTTTAATCACTAATTGTAAACTGATGGAAAATTCCTGACAATTCTATAACTTACGTGTTTTGAGAAAAATGATATTAAAATCAATAAAGCTTGAAAACATCAGAAGCTATCTTAACCAGCAGATAGACTTCCCAGAAGGTACTGTCCTTTTATCAGGGGATATTGGTTCTGGTAAGTCATCTATCTTATTAGCTATAGAATTTGCGCTATTTGGAGTTAAGCGAAAAGACCTTTCAGGGTCTGCTTTATTAAGACATGGAAAGAAAACCGGTTCTGTAGAGTTAAAATTAGGCATAAATGGAAAAGAAATAATAATAAAAAGAGTTCTTAAAAGAGGAAAAGGAGATGTTAAGCAGGAAGCAGGATATATTGTAATCAATGGAATAAAAAAAGAAGGAACACATATAGAGCTAAAAACCCATATTCTCGACCTTTTTGGCTATCCAAAGGAATTAATTACAAAAAGCAAAGACCTAATTTACAGATATACAGTTTACACTCCTCAGGATTTGATGAAACAGATATTATTTGAAGATAAAGATGTAAGATTAGACACATTAAGAAAAGTCTTCAACATAGACAAATACAAAAGAATAAGAGAAAATTCACAGATTTTCATAAAAGAGCTTAAAGAAAGAAAAAAGAAATATCAGGGACAAACAGAAGACTTAGAAGAAAAGAAAAAATCAAAAGAAGGGAAAAACAAGCAAATAAAAGAGTTGGAAACAAAATTAAAAGAGCTGATTCCTAATTTAGAAAAAGTAAAAAAAGAACTTGAAGAAAATAAACAATTGATTCTAAGAACAGAAGGGGACATAAAAAAATTGAATGAACTAAAAAAAGAGCTTCAATTAAATGAATTGATTTTTAACAATAAATTAGAAAAAAGAAAAAACAATACAAATGAGATAGAAATTTTAGAAAAAGAAGTAATTACTATAAATAGAGAATTGGAAAACAAAGAAATCATAGATATGGAAACTCTTCTAAAAGAAATAAAGGAAAAAGAGCAGCAATTAAGATTGATGAGCAATACAATATTAGAGATAAATAAAAAACTTTCAGAATTCGAAACAAAAAAGAAATATTCTCAAAATACAAAAGAAAAAGTGTCAAAGATTGATCAATGTCCTATATGTTTACAAAAAGTAACAGAAGGACATAAACAATCAATACATGAAAAAGAACAAAAACTAATAGATGAATTGGAAAAAGATATTCAATTATATAAAGCGCAGGAATTAAGTGCAAGAAATAAAGTTGAGGAATTAAACAAGCAACAGGAAATATTAAGAAAAAAACAAGTAGAAATAAAAGTCTTATTATTAAAAAAAGAATCAATAAAAGAAAAAGAAAACAAGAAACAAGCCTTAAACCTTCAACAGCAAAGAATAAAAGAAGAAATAGGAAAAATAAGTATAAAGAAAATGGAATTAAACAAAAATATTCAGGAATTAAAGAATATTGAAGAAGTATATCAAAGAGTAAAGAAAAATTTTGAAAGTATACAATTAAACGAAAGAAAATTAGAGATAAAAAAAAGAGGATTAGATGTTCAAAAAGAAGAAATAGGCAAATCTATAGCAGAATTAGAGCAGGAAATAAATAAAAAACTGGAAATAAAGCAATCTCTAAACAAGATTTCGGAGTATCAAAACTGGTTAGAGAAATATTTTATAAATTTGATGAATACTATGGAAAAACACGTCATGCTGCAAGTTTATATGGAGTTTAATGAGTTATTTCAAAAATGGTTTAATATTTTAATAGAAGACGAAACTTTAAACGTAAGGTTAGATGATGAATTTACGGCAATTATAGAACAAAATGGCTATGAAACAGCCATTGAAAACCTATCAGGGGGAGAAAGAACAGCAGTTGCTTTAGCTTATAGATTATCCTTAAACAAAGTAATAAATGATATTATTGGAGAAATTCAAACAAAAGATATTCTTATTTTAGATGAGCCAACAGATGGCTTTTCAACAGAGCAATTAGACAAGATAAGGATTGTGTTAGAGCAATTAAACATAAAGCAGGTAATAATTGTAAGTCACGAATCAAAAATAGAAAGTTTTGTAGACAGCGTTATTAGAATTAATAAGAATGAGCATATTAGTGAAGTGGCTTAATGTTTAAATAAAATATCTAATTCTGACATTTTATGGGGCCATAGTGTAGCTTGGTCTATCACATTAGCTCGGGGTTCGTTGAAGTAGAGGTGCCATATATCTCTAATAATGAAACGGATAGCTAGTAACCGGAGACATTTTATTAATGCCGGAATTCAAATCTCCGTGGCCCCATATTTACATTCAAAAAGTTTTTTCAAAACATTTATATAGGACTATATACTCATTAATAGACGTGGGTTTAGAATGAATATGATAAAAAAGGGTGTTTTGCTATTTATAACTGTATTATTGGTTTCTCTTAGTGTTTCTGCTGCTGATTTTGAAGTTGAATTTGAAGCTGTAGACAATACAATTACTCTTGGAGAGCTTGCCAAATTCACATTAACAATAAGAAACAATATGGATGTAAAAGAAACATTCAAAGTAAAAACATTAGACTATCCTGTATGGGAGATAAAAACAGATCCAATATTAAATCCTATACAATTTTCTATAGAACCAGGTAAAAAAAGAGAAATTGAGTTGTTAGTCAATCCACTTCATATAACAACTTTTGGCGTTTATGATATAAATGTTATAACAGAGTCAATAAACAAAAAGGAAAAGATAACAACACCCTTAAGAGTAAACTTAGTATCTCCTCAGGCAGGTATTTATGTTGAAACAGTTCTGGCAACAATCATAATAGATGAAAAAATTGACCCTGTAAAAGATATTCCAATAAAAATTACAATCGATAATCAAAACATAATAGAATATCCTGAATTATTAGTAAAAATCGAAAGCAACCTTATAAAGGAGGAAATTACAGAAAGTCTTGGAAAAAGAGAAAAGAAAACCATATCTATAATAAAGAAGATTAATCCTCAAACAACCCCTCAAGAAGATACATTAGTGGTTGAATTAATATCAAATAACAAAACACTCGATACTCAAGTAAAAAGAATAGAGATAATCAGTAGTAAAGAAATTACAAAAGAATCAAAAGTTAAAAAAAGATTCCTAAAAACTGTAGAGGACATAACTCTAAATAATATAGGGAATGTACAATATACAGAAGGAATCAAGATAGAATCATCTCTTGTACAGACATTATTTACTTCCTCAAGACCAAAAGGAAAATTCATAAAAGAAGATGGACAAAGATATCTTATAATTCCTGTTGATATTTCTCCAGGTGGAACTACCACTATTCAGATTACAAAAAATTATGTAACTTTACTTATCATTATTGCATTAGCAGCCATTATAATGGGATTATATTATCTGTTTAGAAGTCCTGTAACAGCAAGAAAAACAGCTGCAAACATAGCCCTCAAAGAAGGGGGAGTTTCTGAATTAAAGATTGTTTTAAATGTTAGCAATAGAAGCAACAATAAATTAAGAAATATTGAAGTTATTGATAGAATTCCTAATATAGCAGATCTTGAAAAAGGCCTTACTATAGGCACATTACATCCAACTAAAATTCTAAAACATGAGAGAAAAGGGACATTAATCAAATGGGTTATTGATAATCTAGATGCAGGAGATGAGCGTGTTATTTCATACAAGATTAAATCTCACCTTTCTATATTAGGGGAGTTTAGTTTAACACCCACAATAGTAAAATTTAACTTCAAAGGAAAAGAAATAATCACGCATTCTAACAGCTTAGGTATAAGTCCTTAATTCTCTAAAAAGATATTTATTAAGAAACTTTTATAAACAAAAATAGAATTCTTATGTATTAATGCCACCGTGGCACAATCTGGTACTGCGCAAACCAAAAGGGCGTAAGACTGGAATACTTATAGGATTCCAAGCATATCAGATATCTTGTTTCCGCAAGGATTTCCCGGTTCAAATCCGGGCGGTGGCGTTTTTATTCTAAAATATCACAATATTTATATAGCTAATTCACGTTACTTTAAATCACCTTAATTAATATTTCAACTACTAAATTATAATTTTTGGTTTCTCCAAAAATCATTTAGGTAGTTTCAATTCAGAAAAAATTGGTGATTTAAAATGAATTTTGATTTATCTCAAATAGAGTTTAGTAAGAGAGATTTAGAAAAATCCATCAAAATTCCTAAAAAATTAACACCCGAATTAGCAGAAATTATCGGATTGCACATTGGTGATGGCCACCTAGGGTATAACAAAAACAAATATTCCTATGTAATACAATTAATGGGAAACCCAAAAACAGAAAAATTACATTACGACAACCACATATCTAAATTATGGAAATCTATCTTTAATATTAATCTAAAGTTAAGAAATTACCCTAATAAATGCTATGGCTTTCAGGTTTATTCTAAAGCTATTGGAACATTTTTTAATAGAGCTTTGGAAATGCCTATTGGCAAGAAATCTAAAACCATCAGAATTCCAGAGCTAATAAAGAAAACATGTAAAAATGGAATTTCAGAAGAGATGATTTCCTGCTTACGTGGCATAATAGACACTGATTTTTATATGAATAATGATAGAGGCCAATTAGGTCTTGGAGCTTGGTTCGTAAGTAAAAATTTAGTCCTAGATTTACAAGAATATTTTAAATTACTTAATATAAAACCAAGGGTTAGTTTAGATATTAATTATTATGATTCTTCATCTAAGAAATACCTAACAAGACACAGGATAATCATAAGAAGGAAAGAAGACATAAAAAAATATAAGAAAAAAATAGGAACATTTAATCCAAAGATTTATAAAAAGTTATTGGATTCTAATTACCAATTTTAACAATACGCCCCTATAGTGTAATCCGGTTAATCATTCAGGCTTCTCGAGCCTGGGATGTGGGTTCAAATCCCGCTGGGGGCATTACTTTTTTAAACTTCAAAGAATTCTATATTGCTATGCCGCAGTGCGACAATCTGGCTACTCGGTTCGCCTCGAATTGGAGAATTATTTCTCTTAACACGAAAGCGACTTGGCTTCGGCCTATCCAGGTTCAAATATCAAACTGTGTTTGATGCATTCAAAAAAATGCAGTTTTTTTGAAAGTCCTGGCTGCGGCGTTTATAATCAAAAAGAAAAAAATGGCGGTGGGGTGATTTGAACTCCCGACTTCTAGATAACCCAGTTTGAAATAATATCATCAGCTTTCGCTTCATCACTCAAAATATATGAGTCTAGCACTCTAACCAGGCTGAGTTACACCGCCATAGATTAAAGAGATAACTAAGGCTTTAAAAAGATTTCGAGATTACACTGTTTTAAGAAAATAAATTCCGCCTAACCTGTGTTCTGCTACTGCAGGTATATTTTCTTTATCGAGTAGTTTAGTTAATTCATTTAAAGGCACAGATTCTAACAAAGCTATAGCAATAACTTTCCCAGTAGGCATTAGGGGAGTTAATTTATGGAGATTTTGCATAATTTTTTCTTGATGATGATACATATAGAATGCATCATAATCCTTTACTTTTCTTCCATTAATCTCCATTTCCAAAAAACTAGAATCCCAATAATCTGCATGTACAACTCTATTTGATTCTGGCTCTATTCTTTGTTTTGCCAATAAAATAAGGTCCATGTTTGTATCTACACCAGCAGAATTATATTCCATAAGCAGACCGCTTTTAACAACTTTTGCATCTGCACAACCTAAATCAAGAAGAGATGATACATCTGGATAGCAATGCTTTAATCCTGTATAAAGAGAAATAAGACCTATTGGGGGAGTAGTCACAGGCAAATTAGATAAAACATCAGAACTAAGTGTAGTTGATAATTCTTCTCTTAAAATTTTCAGCAACATAGATTCAGCTTCAAAATCCTCAACAATACTTATTGGACTAGAAATTCTTTTAAGAAGTTCTATTGGTGAGGCTTGTAAAAGTGGAGTCATAGAATTTAGACAGTTGTTTATCCATTTAAAAAGATACCTACAAAAAACTCTTTATTTTCTCTTTAAATTTATCAATTCCCTTATCCTTATATTTCATAGGAATCCAATTCAGTTTTATTCCATCACCAGAAAACCTTGGAATCATGTGGATATGGGCATGAGGAACTAATTGTCCAGCTACTTTTTTATTGTTCATAAGAATATTAAATCCATCGTTTCCTAATGCAGAAAACATTGCTCTTGCTAGTTTTCTTGCTTTAACCATCAAATCAGTTAAACAATCGTCTGGAATCTCTAATAAAGTTTCATAATGTTTCCTTGTAATAATTAAAGCATGACCTTTATTAGCAGGAGCAATATCCAAAAAGCTAAGAACACAATCATCTTCAAATAGTTTTGCGCATGGAATTTCCCCTTTAACAATTTTGCAGAAGATACATTCTTCTTCTGGTTTTTCTTCATCTTTTTTCATTTGAACCTGCATGTTTATCACCTTTTTAATCGGAATATGGACCGGCCGAGATTTGAACTCGGGATCCCACCCTTTTTGGTAATTAAAGCCAAGGGCGAATTCTACCGGACTGAACTACCGGCCCATAGAAATTGACAATAAGTCTTGATTTTTAAGTGTTTCTAAGAAAAAGTACGTTCAAAGACAGTTTTAATTTCATTCATTGTTGGTAAATTATCAATATCTTCAGACATTCCCGCCCTAATAACTTTCTCAATTTCACTATAGTCACTTATACTCCCAATCCTTTGAAATGCTTCAAAAGCACTTCTACAAAATCCAAAAACATCATATCTAGATTGAGGATTACTTTCATCATATTTTGGAGGAATATATCCTGGGGTAGCGCCCTTAGGAGTGGACATATCAAAATATTCCCAAATTTTATGTTGAAAAGCTGAATCAAAATCTATAAGACGCCCATCAATCATATGAGCTGGAGTAATATCTCCATGAATAATTGATAAGTCATGAAGATGAGAAATCCCCTCCGCTATATTCATAAGTGTTGGACCTACATCATCAATATTATCTATATCGGCTATTGAAGTATTGCCATAATCTTTTAAAACCAACCAAGAATATTTGCTTCTCTTAACCAAATCTAGAGCTTCACACACACCCTTATGAGCACCATATTTTAAAAGAGCAAGTTCATATTCAATAGAATTATTTGCCATTTCAGTGGGAGAATTTATATCTAAAAATCTCTCAGGATTATTTCGTTTTATAACTACAAGGTCATTTGTTTTCAATTGGTGGGCCCTCCAAACAACACTAGCGCCCCCTATACTTTTGTCAAGCTCATAATTTCCAATAATTGATCCAATATGTTCATTCATATAACTAAGAAACAAAAACCTGTTTATAAACCTTACTATATTTAACCATTAACAAGTAGTAACTAGAAAATAATTTACTTTACAGCCAGCTTAATATCTCCTTCCTGAACAGTTTTTCTTCCACTATGCTTGGCTATCTGTACGGCTTTAGTAGCAATATCCTCTGCAATTTGTGTAAGAACTTCTGCAAAAGTATCTGTTGCAGGCTGTGAAACTCTTTTAGCACCTGCTCTAAAAAGAATTCTCCCGACAGGAGCCTTAGGCATTATAGATGTATTTCTCATTTTATCCCCCAATGAATGTATTAAAAATATCCCCTTTAGTCTTTGTGATAGTTATATTGTAATATACTAGTTTATATACTTTGTGGTTTTACAAAGTAAAATCCAAAGGGTTAGAAACCGAGTTTCTAAGAGTTTTCGTTTTTAGAAATACAAAAAAGTTTATATAGTTCTCTTTTGTAGTTCTTTTTTGGGGATTGATATTAAGAAGATTGTTTTTTTGTTCTTGATTGTAGTTTTATCTAGTTTGGTTTATGGGGTTGAGTGTGGCGATACTATCACTTCTGATTATGTGCTGGAGAAAGATCTTATAGATTGCAGTAATGGATTGTATATTGGTAATAACTCTATAACGTTGGATTGTAATGGCCATACCATTTCTGGTAAATCTAGTGGAAGCGGTATTAGATTAGGGCATGATGATATAGAAATCCGTAATTGTATATTCAAGAATTTTCGTTATGACATATATATTTTTGATGGAACAAATATTAAAATAGAAAATAATATTTTTATGGATTCAAATTATGCAATTATTTCTACATATAGTGGTTCATCTAATTTGAACATCTTTTATAATAAGTTTATTAATGGTTCTGAAATTAGGTTTTCATGGCAGACATCATATTTAGTGCAGTTTAATGAATTTTACAATAGTAGTGTTTTTAGTGGTGAACAGTGCTGGGGTGAAACTTATCACAATAATTTTTTTGATACTACATATAGTTTTGAGGGTCATATCGGCCCACGTATAAGATGGAATTACTACAGCCAATACAATGAAGAGTCTGAAGGGTGTTTTGATATCAATTTAGATAATTTTTGCGATGAGGATTATAAGGCGTGTGTTAGTTATTATGGATGTAGGGTTGATGATTATCCTCGTGTTGTTCCACTCATTATCAATAATTGTTTCAATGATATAAAGGACGGAATTGAAACAGATATTGATTGTGGAGGTGGTTGTTCTCGATGCAATAATGGCTGGGGCTGTAATTTAGATTCAGACTGTCAAAGTAATCTTTGCGGCCAAAATAATATATGTTTAGCTCCAGTTTGTAATGATGGTATTATGAATGGAGATGAAACGGGTGTTGATTGTGGTGGAAGTTGTTATTATAGTTGTGTTGTACCTGTAATGCTGGTTCAGGGGTTTTTGAGTGACCCTGAAATTGACTGGGCATCGATAAAAAGTTGGCTTGAGGAAGATGGTTATGTTGTTGATGCTGTTGATTTAACTATTCAGACAGGATTTGCAAGTGGCGACATAAAAGAATATGCAAAATGGTTAAGAACAAGAATTAGATATGAAAAAACTGCTAATCGTGCAGAAAAAGTTGATGTAATAGGTTATGATATGGGTGGTTTGGTTGCAAGATGGTATGTAAATGTTCTTGATGGTCCAGATGTAAGAAATATCTATTTGATAGGAACGCCAAATCATGGCACTGAATATTTCTGGGTGGATAAAGGAGTTTTCTTTGTATTGGATAAACTGGCAGCAAAATTGGGTCTTCCTGGCAAGCTTATTATAGATATGATTAAACATATCAGGGGAGAAGCGTCAAAACAGATGATGCCTCATAGCGATTTTCTGAATGAATTGAATTATGGAAATCCTGAAAAAGATTACGGAACTGATTATTTGGCTCCTATAGGGGGTTATGTGAATATTGCAGGGGATAAGTCCGCTATTGTACATAATTATCTTGGACAGGAAGTCCAAAATAATTTTTTAAAAAAACCGCATGATAATTTTGTTACTGTTAAGAGTGTTGGATTAGATAATGTTGGATTATCTATATATCATTTGAATCATTCAGAGTTGACAAGATCACAGGAAGTATATAATCAGATAAAAGATGCTCTTTCATCTGGAATTACTTTTACATCGGAATTGGCAATGTCTGCAGTTTCAGAACCAGAAATCGATTTTCATATGGCTCCTTTGATTTCAGGGGAGCTTGATGTTGAAGATAAGATTTATTATGCGTATATTGATAATAGTGTAATTGAAGCTCAGTTCATTCTTGGTCATTTTATATCTAATATAAGTTTGAGTTTAACTATGCCTGATGGTTTTATAATCAATCCCGAAACAATAGATGATAATCCTAACAATGCTTTTATTGATAGTATGTTTTTGACTGGATACCATATTGATAATCCTCAAGTAGGAAAATGGAAAATTAATATTAGTCTTAGGGATTTTGAAGAAGAAAAGATTAATTTTTCACTTTATATATTTTTAAAAACAAATATTAGTTTAGATGTTAATATAAGCAAATATCATTATGACCTTAATGAACAGATAAATTTAACAGCAGAATTAAAAGAAGGATTTGATTATATAACTGGGGCAAATGTGACTGTAAAAATAAAAAAGCCAGATGAAACAATTGAAAATTTAAGTTTGTACGATGATGGAACGCATAATGATTTAATGGCTAATGATGGGATTTATAATAATATTTATACAGATACAGATATGTATGGCAGATATTATATTTCAGTTATAGCAAATGGTAAAAATTTTAGCAGAGAAAAATTTACTTCTGTTTGGGTAGAGGATTATCCAGATTTAATTGTTAAGGATATTTCTTTTTTAAAATCTACATTCTTTATTGGAGATAATGTTACAATCCATGCTTTGATTGAGAATATTGGGGAAAAGGAAGCTTTGAATGCGACAATTGAATTTTATCATTCAACTGAATATGAAGATGAGTTTATTGGAGAGAAGAATATTAGTGTAGAGGTTGGGGAAACAAAAGAGATTTTTGTTGATTGGATGAATTTGAGCTTAGGAAATTATAATGTTACGGTTTTGATTTCTCCATTTAATTCTTTTTTAGAGAAGAATTATTCAAATAATCTTGCTGATAAAAGTATTTTGGTTTTAGAACCTCCTAATGGGCTTTTGTTAAATGAGGGGTGGAATTTGTTTTCATTAATTATTAATTCAACTGGTATAGACCAAAATATTTCATTGAAGAAGGGTTGGAATTTGATGGGTTATTCTGGTTTTGAGTCATTTAATTGGTCCCGGGCTCGTGTTTATGATGGAAATGTTACTATGCCTATTGCGGATGCTCATGAAAGGGGATTGCTGCAATTTACAATATATTATTATGAAGATGGAATTTATAAGTTTGTTCCAGAAATGAATTGTTGTTTAATATCAGGTAAAGGTTATTGGTTGTATGCTTTTAGAGATTTAACTTTGATTTTGCCTGGTGTTGGTGGAGTTTTAAATAAAGAACTTTATTGGATGAATGCAACTGTTTATGATGGTACTGAGCTAATTCCTGCTATAGATGCTCAATCTTTAGGATGGTTACAGGCCACCCTCTATTATTTTGATGAAGATTTTCAATATTATAAGTTTGTTCCTGGAAATGATGATTATGCTTATCCTTGGAGAGGATATTGGTTATATAGTAATGAAGAGTTTGGTTTGGTTCTTGATTGAGATATCTTTAAATAAACAAACACTTTTTCTATAATATATGGAAAGAATTCAGAAAATAATGGCTCAGGCAGGCATTGCTTCCAGGAGGAAGTGTGAAGAGCTTATTAAGAAAGGACTTGTTAAGGTAAATGGCAAAGTAATTACTATAGGAGATAAGGCTGGTATAAAAGACAGGATAGAAGTTAATGGGAAATTGATAAAGAAAGAGAAGATGATTTATATTTTGTTGAATAAGCCAAAAAATGTTCTTTGTTCTGTTGGAGATAAGTTTGAAAGAAAAACTGTGATTGATATAATCAGATGCAAAGAAAAGGTCTTTCCTGTTGGTAGGCTGGATTTTAATAGTGAAGGTTTGTTGATATTAACTAATGATGGAGATTTTGCTAATAGAGTAATACATCCTAGGTATAATATAAAGAAAAGGTATTTGGTTGTTTTAGATAAAGCATTGGATAAAACAGCTATTGGTAAGATAAAGAACGGTGTTAAAATAGAAGGGAGAAGAGTTAATGTGTTTGATTTGATTGAAGAGGAAGAGCATGTTGAACTTAGTATACACGAAGGAAGAAAACACATAATAAAAAAGATATTTGATAGTCTGGGTTATAAGGTTGTTAGCCTAAGGAGGATTGCTATCGGAAGATTAAGACTGAATCTTAAAGCAGGAGAATATAAATTTACCAGCAAAGGATGGTTAGAAAGTAGTATATTTTAGATATACTTATAATAATTAAAAATTTCTGAGCTTTGTTTTTACCCTCTAAAACCAAAAGTTATTTAAATAAACATTATCACTATTAATGATTAAGAGGATTTTTATCCTATAAACTAATGAGGTGAAAGTATGAAAGCAATATATATTGTTGCATTGTTGATGATCGTCCTAATGGTAGGATGTACAACAACACAACCAGAAGCAGCACCAGCTGCACCAGTAGAAACAGCTCCAGAAGCACCACCTGCACAGGTGGAAGCACCACTAGATACTGAACCTGTTGAAGAAGCAGAGACAGAATTAAGTGATGTTGAGGTGACTCAAATAGATAATTTAAAAGCAGCATGTGAGAGAGGAGCACTTGCAGTGTGCCTTTCATTAAAGAATGTGCATGGTATTGATTGGCCTCCAGCAGAAGCTGTTGAAGAGCCAGTTGTTGAAGAGCCACCAGAAGCTGTTGAAGTACCATTAGAATAAATTTAAATTTTTATTTTTTTATTTTTTTTTAAAAACAATAATTGGGGGTAATAAAATGAATATTAAAAAATCTAATTTTTTAAATTTCCCGCTGGGAAAAATAATATATGTAGTTGCATTTTTGATGATAGTTCTTATGGTAGGATGTGCAACAAAACAACCAGAAGCTGCACAGGCAGAAATACCTGCAGAAACTGTTGAAACATCTGTTGAAACAGAATCTACAGGAACTGTTGAAGAATCTGCTGATATTGGAGTAGATATACAGATTATGAACAAAGCGTTTGATCCGGAAGAATTAACCGTTGCTATGGGTTCAACTGTAACATGGATAAATATGGATGAAACTGCAGTACATAGTTTGAGTATTGCTGGTAAGGGAATTATTTGTCCAAGAAAACAGGCAGGTGAAATCTGTGAATATGTATTTGAAGAAGCTGGAACTTATGAAATAATGGATTTGGTTAATAAGTTTAGAGGTACAATTACAGTAACAGGCGGAGAAGAATAAATCTGTATTTTTTCTTTTTTCTTTTGTCAAGAACTATTGGTTAGAACTAGGAATTGTTCTTGAGCATATGTCTGGAATGGAACATTTCTGAGCATGTTAGAAATGTGTAGCATTTCCAACACTCAGAAATTTTACTTTTGGAAAATTTCAGACATTTCAAAATCAAAACATATTTATAGGTGTAGTTCTGATAACCTATTATGAAACCAAAGCCAATCTTGCCTATATTAATAGCTATTATTGTAATATTGGTGATTTTATTCAGTTTTTATGTTTATTATGATTTTAGGCAAGAGGAAGTTAAAGAAAAGACTGAAGAAATTTATACATCTGAAGAAGTTGTTGAGGGCAAGGATATTATACCTGATGAATCGGCAGAGGTCCCTACAATAGAAGAAATGGATAAAGATGTTGATGTTTTACATCAAGTAACTGTTGAGATAATGGAAGGGAAGTTCTACCCTGATAAAATAATGATTCTTCCAGGAACCACTGTTGTGTGGGTTAATAAAGATGAGATCCCTCATAAACTTGTAGCATATGACCGAGTATTTTATGGTCCTAGGATGCAATTAGGGGATAAATATTCTTTTACGTTTATGAAGATTGGAACTCATACTTATTTTGATGCAGTATTTCCTAAACAAGGGAGAGGGGAAGTTATTGTTCAGGAAGAGCCTTTGCCTATAACTGGTGGAGTAATAGGTGTTAATGCAGAAGAAAGTAATGGGAAATTTGCTTTGATATTTTTATTGTTTATTATTATGGTATTTGGATTAACTCATGGTATGTATACCAAATATAATGTATAGAATTCTTTTATATTAAAAAAAATAAAAAAAGGGATTATCTCCCTCTTGCCATTTTTGCACAAGATATGTCTCCTGTCTTATCTATGAAATATAGGAAACCTTTTTCTTTCTTAATGCCTACTTTAGCAACTGTTTCTATTTTGGCTTTTCCTTTCTTTTTGCCTCTTGCCATCTTTGCACAAGCTACATTTCCTTTCTTATCTACGAAATATAGAAAGCCTGGTTTTTTCTTTACTCCTACTTTTGCTACTTTTTTTGCCATTTTACACTACCTCCTTGTTTATAATTTCTTTAAATAGACGAAATCCCCCGTCTTGTTTATAGACGAGAATAAATGATAGGTTATATATAAAGGTTTTGGAAAATCGTCGAGAAAACTCCAATTTTCCAATCTATTTATGCTAAATATTTTGGAAAATCGTCGAGAAAACCTTGATTTTCCAATCTATTTATGCTACCTTCGCATAAATATTTTGTAAAATCGTCGAGAAAACCTTGATTTTCCAACACATTAATGCCTATAAAAATTTTATTTTTTTATTTTCACATAAATATTTTGTTTTTCCGACGAGAAATTATATTAGAGTTAGAACTTATTTATCCCTTTTTTTAATTTTAATTTTATTTTTATTTGAAAATTTAGGTTTTCCATATTCTCCGTCGAAGCCTGGTTGAACAATTATGTTTCCTTTTCTATTTTTTATAATTGCATCTGCTATTTTTTTGTCTATTACTTTTATCAATTCTTCTTTCTTTACTTCCAGCATAATATTTAGTTCGTTTTTGAATTTATTTATCAGATTATCATATATTTTCCATGTTTTTTTAGATGCAATTGGAGATCCTATTAAAGTTGAAATTATTTCTGATAAGGGCATTAGAGTTTGGAATGGTTTGGCGTCTTTTGGTATAAATCCTTCTTTTCTGTCTGCAAGTTCTTCTACCCTATGCAAGACGCCTATTGTTAGATTTTTTTTGCATTTAGGGCAGATGTTTTTTACTTTTATCGTTTCTTTTGGATTCATGCATACATTGCAGTTTCTATGGCCATCGAAATGATATTTTCCATAATTTGGATCAACTTCTATTGTACCTTGCAGTCCTTTTTTTGTTCTTAGTGCTTTGATTATATTTTTGTAAGTTAGTTTTTTCAAGTCGAAGATTGTTGCTTCTCTCCCTATACGCCATGGCCAGAAAGAATGCAAGTCTGATGATGAGACTAATGCATATTTATCCAGCTGTGATAAGCGCCAGTTCATTGCAGGATCACTGGATAGGCCTGTTTCTAAAGCGTGAATATGTTTTGCCTGATCTTTAAAGCAATCTTTTACTGAATTGAAGCCTGAGTTTGAGCCGAATAGAGAAAACCAAGGAGTCCAAATATGCGCAGGTATAACTTCTATATCTTTACTTATCTTTCTCATTGATTCTACAAGTTCGTCACAAGGTATTTTGAAAATAGGCCTGCCGTCATAATCAATCCTCCCTTTACTTAGAAAGTATTCTGTAATCTGATCTACAATTTCTAAGTTTGGTGCAAGTATTACATTATGCACCCTTCTTCCTTTTTCTCTATCTGTATATATCAATGAAACTTCTGTTTGCAGTATGAATGGAAAATTGTTTTTTGTTTTTAGAATTCCTGTTTCGTCTTCTGTTAATTCATGTTTTAGCTCTTTAATCCATTCTGGATGCGTAAAATCACTAGTTCCTAAAAGGTTTATTCCTTTTATCTTAGCGTATTTTTCAAGGTTTTTTATATCTAAGAATTTAGAGGTTGCTCTTGAAAACCTTGAATGTATATGTAAATCTGATATTATTTTCATGTTTTTTAAGTAGTTTATAATAATATATAAACACTTTGTTTTCTTCCTATTTTATTTACTAACTCTAGAGTAGAAAAATTTAAATACTTGCTCTCTTTATAGGTAGTCTATGGGGGCAAAAGACTGGTTATTTTTAACGGTTTTATTTATTTTAATTAGTGGATGTTCTGTTAATAAAACTCAACCAGTAGTTACTGATATTACAGGTTCTGTGGTTTATGAAGAAGTTTCTGAAGAGACTGTTCCTGACAATGAAGTTACAGAAGAAATTGTTTCTGAATCAGAAGAAATTGTTTCTGATAATGAGACTACAGAAGAAGAGATAATTCTTGAAGAAGAAATAAATGAAACTGAAGAACAGGAAGAAGATTTACCTCCTGGAACTCATATAGTTACAATAAAAGATCTTAGTTTAGTTCCTAAAGGGCTGACTATTAAACAAGGAGATACTGTTGTATGGAAACATGAAGATACCTGGGAAAATGATGGGGAGACAAGGCACTATTTAGCTGCGCATAGTAATGAGTTTAGAAGCCCTATCTTTAATTACGGAGAAACATTTGAACATACTTTTGATAATGAAGGTACTTTTACTTATATTGATGTTCTGTATAAAGATAGGGGTTATATGAGGGGAGAGATTGTTGTTGAGTAATCTTCACAAAGATTTATATATTATCTGTTTCTATTAAAAATCGTATGGCACAAGACTTAATAAGCGAACTAAATCCTAGAGACTTAAATGAGTTCAAAAAAGATTTTACTGAATTGATGAGAGTTTATTCAGGTATTAGCAATGAATATTCTAAGTTAGGAAAAGATGTTGATAAGTATCTTGAAGAGTTTAAGAAAATAATCAATCTGTTCAATAAGAAATATAAAAATATAAACTTAAAGTTAAAGAAAACAGTTGAAGAGCTGCAATTAAAGATTTTCTTTAAGGAAAACAGCGTTAAAGATGTTTTTGTGAATGTTGCTTCTAAATTGAATGGGTTAAAGGCTATTGGAACGAGTGATTTTGATCAGGCAAAAACAGAAGAAGCTGATAAATTTTCAAAAGAGCTGGATAATGTAAAGAATAAACTGTTTATTTCTTATTTTGATAAGGAGCTTGATACTGTTTTTTTAGAGCAATACAAAAAAGAGATTGAGCTGCATTATGGCGATGAAATAAAGAATGAAAATTCTCCTGAGTTTAAATTATGCGCTTATTATGCAGTTAAAGAGGATATCAATAAAATTAATATTTATGAGAAGTTATCTGCAATGGGTTTTGTGGAAAAACCTGTTTTTACTCAAGTAAGAAACTTTCTTAAAAAATTTAATCCGAGAATAGAAGAATGAACCCTTTAATATTTGTATTAGTTGGAATAGCAGGTCTTTACTTCGGGGCAGACTATGTTGTTGAGAGCGCAAAGAATATTGCAGAGAAGCTTAATATTTCACATACTTTAGTTGGTTTGACAATAATTGCTGTAGGAACATCTATACCTGAGATAATGACTAATCTTTTTGCTGGCTTAAAGGTAAGGTCGGGCATAGCAGCATCTGGCATAGCTGTAGGGACTAATATTGGCTCTGATGTTACCCAGATAACATTTATTTTAGGAGTTACTGCTTTATTGGGGACTATGTATGCTACTAAGAAGATATTGAGAAGAGATTTTCCAATGGTCTTGTTTGCTATAGTTGCTGTTTTTATAGTTGGAATTACAGGTTATAAGGTTACTTTTGCTGAAGGTGTTATATTATTGCTTATTTATCTGATCTATCTTTATTATACCAGCGGACAGGAGCAGGTTTTTGGTAAAATCAAAATTAAGTTGACTGATTGGACTAAGCTCGATCCAAATAAATATTTAAGAAGTGTATTTAAGAGAGCTTTTAAGCGAGGCTATATATCAGATTTAGTGTTAATGGCTTTGGGAATAGCAATTTTAATTTTTGCTTCTGATCTGGTTGTAGGAAGTGCTTTAATCTTAGCAGAGGTTTGGGGGGTTACGCAAAGTTTTGTTGGTGTTATGATTGTTGGTGTAGGTACTGGATTACCTGAATTATCTACTGCTATAAGGGCAATATTCAAAAAAGCAGGAGGAATCTCTTTAGGAACTTTGATAGGGAGCAATATAACAGACCCTCTTTTTGCTTTGCCTGTTGGTGCATTGGCTGCGGGTGTTGGATTAACTTTTGACAAAAATTTATTGTTTTTTGATATTCCTTTTTGGTTTATTGCTTCTATAATCGCTTTATGTATGTTTTGCAAGGGTATGAAGATGGGAAAAGAAAAAAAGAAGGATGGATTTATTTTAATTGGGATATATTTGTTGTTTGTGTTTTTGAAATTGACGTTTTTTATGCGTTAAAGCCTTCTATTCATATTAAGAGTATATTCTTTGAATCCAAACTTTTTGTAAAGAGACTTAGCTTTAGAATTTGATGGATAGATATGAAGTGTCATAACATCTACCTTTTTTTCCTTGAACCAGGAGATTACTCCTTCGATAAGTTTTTTTGCAGCACTATTACCTCTATATTCTTTTTCAACAAATAAATTGTCAATTGTGCCTCTGAATGTGACATTTAAAACATGAAGTGTTCTTGCTAAAGTACCTCTGATGCATCCTACGATTTTGTTGTTTTTAACTGCAACAAGAGTTATCCTGTCAGTTCCTTGTTTTTTTAGATCACGGATAAGATATTTTTTATATACCTCTTTTGCTTCTTCAATCGGCTTAAGATATGGATCTATTGAAATGTCCTGGTTCTTTAGCTTTAACTTTAGTTTAAATAACGCTTCAAGATCTTCAGTTGTTGCTTTTCTTATTTCCATCTTCTTAATATTTCCATTGCCAGTTTTTTTGAAAAGTTATGTTTGCTTGCAGGAAATCCAGGGAATGACTGTGCTTCAATCACTTTAGCTATGCCTTTTTTTGATATCATCACATCAACACCAGCAAGATTAAGGTTTAATGCTTTTGCTGCATTGATAGCATTTTTTTGCGCTTGTTTAATTATTTTTTTTGGCAGTTTACCCATAAATGACTTTTTTTCTTTGCTTCCGCCTTGTGTAATGTTTGTAACTACATTATCTATCGATGTGCTTCTTATTATTTGATATTTAATCTTGCCGTATACAACATAATATCTTATGTCAAATTTCTTTCCCTTTATTATTCGTGGATTAATCGCTTCTTCAATAATTATATCTTTTTTAAGCAGTTCTTTTAGGAATGTAGGATTATTTGTTATGTCTTTAAACTTCCACCCATAATCTCCTTTTCTGCTTATGATGCTTTTATTTCTGAATATGAAGTTTGTAAGCCATTTATTTTTTTCAAGTTTGGTAATTCCTTTTCCCATTGCTCCAAAGTTTACTTTTATGTACAGCTTTTTTCCTTTGTTTAATAATTGGATTATGTCTTTGTATTTTCTTGTTGGATAACTTTTTGGAACAGGAACAGCTTTTTTGATAATGCTTTTTGTTAGTTCTTTGTCCCTATCAACCTTAACTGCTTCAAAAGAGTTCATGTATGTTAAATTTTTATTATGATATTTTTTTTCAATCTTTTCTTTTATCTGATCCATGTATTCATAGAACATTTCAGCGCATTTTTTGTCTCCATAGACCCGGCCTTTCACAAAACTATTTTCAATTTTGGTGTTCCAGTATTTTAATGGAAAAAATAAAGCGATTAGGATCTCTTTTGATCTTATAACCTTAAGCTTTCCTTTTAATATTGAGTTGTAGTCTATTGTTTGGAGTTTAATATTCTTTTTTTTGAAGAAATTTGCTTTTCTTTTGAATTTTAGGAATGATTCCCAATCAATATCATCCCCTATTGCGAGAATTGTTTTCATTCTTTTGTATAATCCTTTTTGATTAATGCCTTTTGGAGAGGCTTAGACATATTTTTAATTCCATTTTTTGAAATGTCTAGAATAAGAGGCAGTAATTGCTTTGAATATCTGTTTGAACTTGAGATTGGTGCTAATGCAGGATAACCATAGATACTGATATGCTTTACGCCATCTACTTCATACCAAGGATCATTTGGATAAGTTGGTTTGCATGTCTCTATAGGATTTGGATAATCCACAGAGATATCAACTATAATCGCTCCAGGATTTAGGAATTTAAGCATTTTTTTTGTAACAACATAATCTTTATTGTCTCTATGGTATTTTGGCCAGGTAATTCCATTTACAACCATATCTTTTCCTTTAAGATAGTGTTTTATGTCTTTATATTCGCCTTTTCTTAGAATCTTGATCTTTGATCCAACTTTATTTGCAAATGATATTGCACCGCTTGATACTCTTCCATAACCTAAAATCAGTATATTGCACTCTTTTGGGGATTTCATAGCTAAATTATATGCGTATATCATAGCCTGTTCACCAGTCATTTCTGTGCAATCAATTAGTCTGTCACCATACTCATCTACTATTCTTTCCATAGGTAGGGCTTTTATCTTTTGTTTCTTTAAGGTTTTAAGTCTTGGTAAGTTTTGTTCTGCATGAAGCATACTTATCAGGATATTTCCTTTCATAAGCAAAAACTCATTATCAGATGGAGATCTTAGCTTTACAACTAATTCCTGACTGAATACTTCTTTTGCTTCACTTACTATTATTGCACCTGCTTTTTTGTATTTTGAATCATCAATGAATATTCCTTCACCTAGTCCCTTCTCTACAAAGACCTTATTTCCTGCTTTGACCAGTTTTTTTACTTCTTCAGGTAAAATTATTGCTCTTTTGTCTGAACCGGCAAGCCCTCTTTCCTTTGCTATTCCTATTTTCATTCTATTGAATCATCTCGCAGTAGTTTATCTGAGTAAAAACCTTGAGATTTCTTTTTATTTATTATATTAAAACCGTTATCCCTTTAAAAAGCTTTGGGTGTTTTTGTTACCTTTTATCAATTAATACGGTATATTTAGCAAAATTTATATAATTTGATTGATGGAATGAATTTATGGCTGAATATAATTTGCGAATTATCAATAATTACCGTACTGAAGATAAGGCTAAGCCTACTGTTGATCATCTGAAGGATGTTGCAAAGAGAAGATTTAAAGATGCTAAGATAGGTTTTAAGGTAGTTTCTCATGGGGATATGAGTAGAGACCTTAGATCTGGAGGTAATTTGGATAATCATAAGGCAGATGGCTATATTGCTACTGGCGGCGGAGGTCACTGGGAAGAAGAAGGTAAAGTTCTTGAAGTTAATCATGAAGGTAAACAGTTAAGCCATAAATATATGAAAAGAGCTAATGGAGTTTATGATAGGCTTGTTAGTGATGGGGAAAAAATTCATGGGATCTGTGAAGGAGCTAAAGCAGTTGCTCAGGCTTTGGGTGCATATTCAGTAAATTCAGGGAAAATGAATGTTGATAAGGCACAAGGGCTTAATCATAAGTATCTGATACCAGGAAAACATAAGGGCAAGTTAGGTAATGTGACTTTATCAAAGGAAAAGCATCAAGGTACCCATTATGTGATGGAATTTGATAAAGGTAATGTTTCTGGGACACAGTATCATCCTGAGAAGTTAGATGGTGCTAAGGATGATGCTTCAATTGTAAGGTTTCTTGAGAAAACAACTGGTCTTAAGGCATCTCCTGTTGAAGAATCTTCTCCAGTTGAGTCTTTGGAAGGAAAGGTTGAAGGGAGTCCTGGAGAACCACGAAAAAAACTTACAAGAGAAGAGATTTTAAAGCTTGTTAGTCAAGAAGCGTATAAGCGGAAAAAGGCTGCTTAATTCTAAGACTTTTGTGATTTGTGACAGTACTGCGCTACGTGCGAGTTTGTTATTTATTGGACAACCAAGTACTTTCGCAAGATAATGTTTTATGTGTGGACTTCGCTTGGCAGTACTGTCACTTAAGTTGCCTAAGACTTAATTCTAGTTAATTTTATATACTTCCTAGGTAAGTATTTATTAGGGGGATTAAATGAAAATAGCTCTAACATGCAGTTTAAAGCCTGAAAATATTTCTGGAGATGATATTCTGAAATATGCAGAGTTTGATAGTAAAGAAACGATAGATGCTTTAGCTGATGCTATTAAGGCAAATGGGCATTCTGTTGAAGTTATTAGTGTTAAGGAAGATATTAAAGAAGTTTTATCTGCTAAGAAAAATGATATTGACCTTGTGTTTAATGTTGCTGAAGGGTTAGAGGGTTATGACAGGGAAGCTTTAGTTCCTAGAATTTGTGAAGAGCTTGAGATTCCATTTACAGCAGCTGGTTCTGTTACTTTGGTTAATACACTTGATAAGGCCAAAACAAAAGATATTTTAGAGGAAAATAATATTGCTACGCCTAAATTCCAGGTTTTTGATAAAGAAGAAGAACAGTTAATGGAGACTATGAATTTTCCTTTATTGGTTAAGCCAATATTGGAAGGCTCTTCAAAAGGTATTTTTAATGAAAATTTAGTTGATAATGAAGTAGAATTAAAGAAAATTATTAAAAAAACAGTTAATGAATATAAGCAGCAGGTGATTGTTGAGGAGTTTTTGAATGGTCGTGAATTTACTGTTTCTGTTATTGGATACAATAATCCAATAATATTACCTATTGTAGAGATTAAGTTTGACCATCTGCCTGAAGATGTGCATCCGATGGATTCTTATGAAGCGAAGTGGATTTATGACAGTCCTGAATTTATTGAGAAGAATAAGGTTGATCCTGTTGTATGTCCTGCTTTGATTGATGAGGCATTAGAGAAGAAAATTGAAGAAATCGTTTTAAAGACATTTAAGGTTTTAGATTGTAAGGACTGGAGTAGAATTGATGTCAGATTAGATAAAGATGGGATTCCTAATATTTTAGAGGTAAATGCATTGCCCGGGTTTATGAAAGACCCTAAGGAAAATTCTCGTTTACCGAGGGCTGCATATGCTGCTGGATGGACGTATGAAAAACTTATTGGAGAAGTTATTAAGAGTGCGGTTGAGAGGTTAGGTATATGAAAGTAGCAGTCATATTCACAAAAAGAGAAGAGATGGCAGAATCCTATCATGAAGATTGGGAAGGCCGCGATACTAATGATGATGCAGAGTCTGTTATGAAGGCTTTGAAGGAATTAGGTCATGAAGTTAAGGTTTATCATGTTGATCTTGAATTATTTGAAAAGTTAAAGAAAGATAAAGCAGATATTGATCTAATCTTTAATTTATGTGATGATGGGTTTTTTTCAGATCCAGACCTGGAGCCACATGTTGTTGCTATGCTTGATATTTTGGAAATTCCTTATACAGGTGGTGATTATTTGACTTTGGCTTTAACATTGAATAAAGCTACTGTAAAGAAAATATTAACTTATCATAAGTTGCCTACTCCTAAATTCCAGATATTTGAAACTGGAGATGAAAAATTTGAATTGGAGTTTCCATTGATTGTAAAACCTTTACAGGAAGATGCTTCAATTGGAATTAAGGATGATTCTGTTGTTTATGATGAAAATAAGTTAAGAGAAAGGGTTAAGTATGTTATCAAGGAATATGAGCAGCCTGCTTTAGTTGAGCAGTTTATTGATGGAAGGGAATTTAATGTTGGTGTTTTAGGTGATAATGAGGTTTTGCCCATATCTGAAATAACTTTCGATGGTTTGCCTGAAGGAAAGCCTAAGATCGTCAATTATGATGCAAAGTGGAAAGAAGATTCTATAGATTATAAGGAGACTAAGAGGAGTTGTCCTGCAAAGGTTGATGATGCTTTAGGAGAAAAGTTAAGAGAATTGGCGTTAAAGGCTGGTTCTTTATTTGAATGTACAGATTATTTTAGAGTTGATTTTAGAGTTAAAGGTAATCAGCCTTATATTTTGGAAGTAAACCAGAATCCTGACATATCAGAAGATGCTGGGCTTTTTGCAATGTCCCAGGTTAAAGGTTATTCTTATAAGGAAATGATTGATAAGATTATAATTAATGCAATGAAAAAAGATTAATATATCCAATGATAATACAGAATAAAATTTTAAAAAGAGGTTTTTCTGCTAATTTGTTTAAGGATTCTAGTGTTGAGTATCAGGAAGGGATATGGGAAGACCTTAGCGATGAAACAAAGAAGGTAATTATGGACAATTTGGTCTATCTTAAGCTTTCTCCTTATTCTATGTTTCATGAAGAAATGCAATATGACTTTTCAAAGCCTTATCTTAAAGATTTAGGGGATAATTGTGTTTTGAAGGATATGCCCAGAATTGCAGAAGAAGATAATCTTTCTACAAAAGAACTTATTGAAAAATTTAAGAACAAGAAAATCAGATTTAAGAATACTTCGTCTGGTTTAATAGGTGAGTCAGAGATTGAAGATTATCCTTTGATAGGTATGTCTTTTGGCAAAGACAGTTTGTTGTCTTATGGAATTGCAAAAGAATTAAAGATGGAGCCTGAGCTTGTAATGGTGCAGGATTTCTGGGATATAGAAGCAGAGCATAAATTTGATTTAATGGGCAGATTTGAAAAGGAGTTTAATGAGCGTTTATATGTTGTTTATGATTACTTGGATGATGCATCTGCTTATCAGCACATAAATAAAACTAATTCTTCGGGTATTGTCGGGGCAAATGCAATGAATTCATACATAATGATGCTTTTGCCGTTAGCAATAGATTGCGGGCATGGAAATTTAATTTTTGGAAATGAGCAGAATTTTAATGATTATTTTGTTAATAAGGAAGGGTTTAAGGTTTATCCTTCCTATGAACAAAGTTCTGAATGGATGAATATGCAGAATAAGGCTTTAAATTTATTTACAAATGGCCAAGTTAAGGTTAATAGTTTTATTGAGCCGCTTTATAATATTGCAGGGGTTAAAGTTTTGTTTAATAGGTATCCTAAAATTGCTAAATATCAGATGTCATGCGGTTTGTCAAATACATCCAGTAAAACTGAGAGGTGGTGTTATAATTGTCCGATGTGCGCAAAGGCTTTTCTTTATCTTAAGGCATGCAATGTTGATTCTAAGATAGTTAATTTTTCTTTTGATCTGTTTGGTAAGGAACATGAAAAACTTTATCCTCTGTTTAATAATAATTCGTTGCGGATTTATGAGAAGCCTCCCGCTGTTCGTGATGAACAGCTGTTTGCGTTTTATCTTTCATATAAAAATGGTTGTAAAGGTTATTTGATTGATAAGTTTAAGGAGATGTTTTTGTCTGAGGCAAAAGAAAGAGAGGATGAGCTTTATAATAAATTCTTTAAAGTTCATGATGCTGTTTCTATTTCTGGTAAAATTAAAGGTGAAATTAACTCTATATATAGGGAGGAGTTAAAATGTCCTTAGAAATCAAAGATTTCTGGGACATTGAAAACAAAAGGTGTTTTCAATGAAGTGGGATAGAGTTTCTAAATCAATCAAGGAAGCATGGGAAGAAGAGATTGAAAAGGATGATGGCAGTTATTATAGAAATCATATTAAGAAAGCTCTTGATAAGAAAAAATTGTTTATTGAGTCTGCTTCTAAGTTTGGAACTCCGCAGTATATTCTTGATGAGGATGTTTTAAAGGAGAAGGCTTTGTTTTTTAAGAATACTTTTAGAAAGTATATTCCTAATTCTGAGTTTTTTTATGCTATGAAGTCAAATGATCTTCCTTATTTAGTTGGTAAGTTGAAGTCATATGGTTATAATGCAGATGTTGCTGGTTTGTTTGAACTTCAACTTGCTCTTAAGTTGGGTTTTAAGAAGATTATATTTACAGGACCTGGGAAAAGTTTAGAAGAACTTAAGCTTGCTATAGCACATAAGGATAAAGTTATAATTAATTTGGACAATACTGATGAACTTGATAGAGTTATTGGATTAAGCTCTGGAGGAGTTAGAGTTAGTATTAGAGTTAATCCTGATTCTTCGGTTATGAAGAATTGGTCTAAGTTTGGTGTTGATTTAAAGGATTTAAAGAAGACTATTGCTAAAGTTAAAAGTAGTGATAAAGTTAGTTTAGTTGGTTTACATTTTCATTCTTCTTGGAATGATACTCCTGAAAGATATTGCAGAAATATAAAACTGATTGGGGAATTTTTGAAGGATTCTCTGAAAGGATTAGAGTTTTTAGATATTGGCGGAGGGATATATCCTGAAGATCAGGCTACTCTAACTAAGTTTAGTCATAAATATGTTTTAAGTGAGGTTGTTTCTGAAGTTGAAGATACTAAACTTGATTTTGATTTTAGTGGATTTAATGTTGACTCTGTTGATAGTTTAGATAAATTTGGAAAAGAGATTTCAACTTGTTTAGAGAAGTATATCTTTAAGTTTAATAAAAACATTAAAATTTATTTTGAACCAGGAAGATATATTTCAAATAATTCTACTCATGTACTCTTGAATGTTATATCAGAAAAGGGAGAAAATGTTATTACGGATGGAGGGATGAATCTTATCGGAGGTTTGGATTTTTCTAATTATTTATATTCTCCGATAGTTAATTTGTCTAATCCCTCCTTTAGTCTGAAGAAGAAAATAATCTATGGGAGTTTATGCAAGGCAGATTGTCTATGGGGATATTCATATTTTGGCAAGGATTGTGTTAAGGATGATTTATTGATTGTTTTAATGCAGGGGAGTTATACATTTTCAAGGGCATGGAGACTGATAAAAGAGAATGCCCCTTATGTTGTTATTTCTCGTGGTAAATTAATCTTAGCAAAAGAGAAAGAAAAGTTTTCTGATAGGTATAGTGGGTGTAAGTTTTAAAAATCAAAGATTTTCAAAGCAATAATAAAAAATAATCATTAAAAAATAACTATTTTAAAAAATTAATCTTTTCTAAAAAATAAAAAATTCTAAAAAAATAAACTTTTTCTAAAAAATAAAAAAATAAAATTACTTTTTCTCGTCGGTAAATTAAAAAAATAAAAAACTTTTTTAAAAAAAGTTAAAAAAAGTTAAAAAAATAAACTTATTTTCTCGTCGGTAAAATAAAAAAATAATAACCTTTAAATACGCGTAATTTCATAAAAAAATTATAAAAAATAACTTTATGGAGCAAAAAACCGGTGAATCAACTAATGATTTCAGAAAAAATTGTTTTATTTCTTCCCAGTCTTATCTAATTTAAATTAAGGGGAGAATCTTTATTAAAAAAGAAGAGGATAATGATGGCAGATCAACAGGAAAAAACATTGCTGAAGAAAAGTTTTGTAAAAGAGATTGAAAACGTTGAGCTATGGGAAGAATTCTTGGCTAGAAGCGTTGTTAATGAAGATCAACTTGATAAAATTTGCAAAGGGACTATCGATAAGAAAAAATTAAAAGAAGTTATTGATAAATATCCTATGCGAATTAATCCTTATTATTTAAGTTTGATAAAATCAAAAGATGATGCTATATGGAAGCAAGCTATTCCTGATGTTAAAGAGCTTGATGATCCAGAAGGTCTTGAAGATCCTTTATGTGAAGAGAGAGATTCTCCTGTTCCTGGATTGACACATAGGTATCCTGATAGAGTTTTATTCTTAGTTTGTAATCAATGCGCAATGTATTGTCGATTTTGTACAAGAAAAAGAAAAGTTGGTGATCCTTTCAAAAGAATCACAAGAAGTCAAATTTTAAGGGGTATAGAGTATATTAAAGGCCATCCTGAGATAAGAGATGTTTTATTGTCAGGGGGAGACCCTCTTTTACTTTCTGATAATTATTTAGAATGGATATTAAAGGAGTTAAGAGCGATAAAACATGTTGAGATTATAAGGATAGGTACCAGAGTTCCTTGTGCTTTGCCTCATAGAGTAACTCCAGAGCTTTGCAATATGCTTAAGAAATATCATCCACTTTATGTTAATGTTCATTTTGCACATCCTGCTGAAATTACTGACTTAAGTTCAAGTGCATGCAGTATGTTAGCTGATGCTGGAATTTTATTGAGCAGTCAAACTGTTTTACTTAAGGGAGTTAATGATGATCCTAAGGTTATGAAAGATTTGATGCAGAAGTTATTAAAGATTAGAGTTCGTCCTTATTATATCTATCAAGCTGATATGACAAAAGGAATAAATCATTTCAGGGCTAAAGTTGAAAAGGGAATGGATATAATTTCTAATATACAGGGATGGACTTCTGGGTTAGCGGTTCCTCACTTTGTTATTGATAGTCCTGGTGGTGGTGGGAAGATTCCTATCTTACCTAATTACATAGTATCCCGGGATGATAAGAAAGTAGTTTTAAGGAATTATTCCGGAAAGACTTATACTTATGATGAGCATTGTTAGGCTTTAATTTCTATATATTAATTTCATTTTACAGTAATAACATAAGAAAGATTTATAAATAGTATCGTAACAAGAGAGTATATGAATGTCACACGAAGAGAGCTGTTAGCAGTTATAGGGGCAGGAACAGCAGTTAGTGGATATGTAGGATGGTGTATTGGTCGAAATTGGAAAGGTTCTCCACAAAAGTCAATAAGAGGCGAATTTGAATATGCGGGCTTACCTGAGATATTAAAAAAAGCTAATTTTGAATGTAGACAAAAAACTAGAAGAGATACTTCACCAGAAGTTATCATATTTGCAGAACAGCGTAATGATGATGTGATAAGGGTTAAAGAATCACTAGTAATTGATTTTCTTGTTAAATATCATGGTTTTGATGCTATAGGTCTTGCAGCATTGTATGGGCCACCGTCTTCTAAGCTTCCGGAAATAGTTAAGAAAGAGTTTCATGAGTTTTTTGAACAAAAAACATGGTTCAGAGATGGAAATGATAATCTTCATTATTTGATTAAGGTACCTGGGCTAGGACCTTTAGGAAAGTATGCTTTGCAAGAATCAGTCCCTACTTTTGGAATTGAAGATAAAATGTTGTTTTTTGAATCCTTGGCACTAAGGGCATTAATAACTCAGGCTGCATCTATAAATCATGCGAGGGAGAAAAATGTAATAGTTGGAGGAGACCTTATACCTTATGGAGATGTGCCTAATATTGCTAATATTGAATTATTGTATGAGGTTATTAGTAGGAAATTTCCAGATATCCCTTATCCAGGAGATAATATGTGGGCTTTGTCTTTGAGTATGGGTGGGAGGGCTTCTGATTTCAAACGATTTGCGGAGTATTATCTTGAAGTTGAACAAGGCAGGAGTAATCTTGCAGAGGGGGCAATTATTGCACAGCAGATGGGTTATTTGGGTTCAGAAAGAACAGCAATTGTTACTCGTGATTCAGATGTACTTCTTCCTAGAGAACTATTGGTTCAAATAGGGGAGCACAATTTCCGTAAAGGATATAATCCTAAGTTTAAAACACTGCAAGGATGTTTGCCTCATTCGGCAATGGTTATTAATGCAACAAGAAATCCAACAAAAAGAAGAACTCCAACAAGCGCACCTAGTGATTCTTTAGTTCTTTCAGCATATGCTAACAGACATGCTTGAGATAATTGTTACCTTCTTAGTAGTCTTTCATATTCAAACATATCTCTTAATTGAATAAATGGTCCCTTTTTAAGATATTGCCAGGTATCTGATCTTATTTTAGGTGATTTTCCTTTTGGTTTTTTGTATGGGGTAATTAAAAATATTCCTGTTAATGGTGAGTAGTCATCAGCGTTTTTACCTGGATCATCTATCATTACCAATTTAATTCTTGGATCTTCGTAATTTTCATCACCTATCTGTAGATTTTCATCAATTTCTACACCTGTTTTTTGCATATAATATATGACGTTGACTTTCTTTACTGGATCTTTTTTTGTAAAATAAACAGAATGTCCTGTTGATTCAACCCCACACATAGCAACATACACTACTTGGTCTCCAATATCTTTAAGATTCTGGAGATTATCTACAATGACTATTGGTCCGGATCTTCTTCCTTGTACCAAGGTATTTCTCCAATCAAGCGGTGCATTATGCATACAATAACCACCAACACAATAAAAGGAGCCATCTTTATGAAGTGTATAATCAACTAAATTTTTCCATTGAACAGATTGTCGTTTAAGTTTATTTACATGTCTTTTTGTACTTCTTTGAGAATCTAATTTATATGCTTCAAGTTCACTCTTTGCCTTACCCCTTGCTGATTCTATTCGTTTATCTATTAGTCTCATTCTCTCAACTAATTCATCTCCTAAAGTGTAAATTGCATCATCAATTGATCTCAAAATACGTTCTCTAACATCTTCTGGATCTCTACATCTGTTTATAAGTTCTGCTCTGGAATCTAAACCTTCTGAATTCATATTTGAGGAGAATGGGTTCAGATTTAAATACTTAACTTCTTCATTATCCCACAAATCTTTTAAATGCATGTATAATCCTATCATTAATGGAAAAAAACATAACAATAATAATACCTGCTTATCATGAAGAAAAACTAATAAAAGACATTATATTGAGGTCGAAAAAGTTTTCTAAAAATATTATTGTAGCATTAGCAAAAAGATCTAAAGATAATACTGAAAAAATAGCTCTTTCAACTGGAGTAAAAGTAATTAGAGATGGGGGAGCAGGAAAAGGGGATGGGATGAAAACTGCAGCAAGGCATGTAAAAGATGGAATTATTGTATTTATTGATGCAGATGGGTCCCATATACCTGAAGATATACCTAAGATAGTAAAGCCTATAATGGAAGATCGGGCAGATATGGTAATTGCATCCAGATTTCTTGGGGGTTCAGAAGAATTACATGGGGATTTTAATAAATTTTTAAGAATGTTCTTTTCAATGTGTATTGCCCAATTTATAAACTGGAGATTTAGAACTTCTATAATGGATACTCAAAATGGATTTAGGGCAATAAAAACTAAAACTTTTAAAAAACTGAAAATTATTTCAAAACATACGGAAATAGAAACTGAAATGGTCATGAAATGCTTTAAAAAAAATAAACGAATTCTAGAAGTTCCTAGCAGAGAATTAAAAAGGAAGTATGGAGTTTCAAACCTTAGTTTAAGAAAACATGGATTGCGTCATTTTTACACAGTAATTAGGAATTTGATCTAAAATGAGAGTCCTTATACTAAATCCCCCTACTAAGAATCTTCGATTTAGTAGAGATGGGAGGTGTCAAAGTGAGGAAAATACTTGGTTAGATACTTTTCCACCTACAACCTTAGCAAGTATAGCCGGGATAGTAAGAACCAAGTACGAAACAAAACTTATAGATTGTATGGGCTCAAAAATTCAATATAATAAATATTTAAATAAATTAAAAAAATTTAATCCAGATTATACGATTATTAACACATCAACACCAACGATTTCTAATGATATGTTTATTGCTAAAATTACTAAAGAAAAAACAAATTCAAAAATTATTGTTTATGGGGAACATATAACTGCATGTCATAAAAAAATACTAGAAAGATTTCCATTTATTGACTATGCAATTTTAGGTGAGCCAGAAACACCCATAATGAATATATTAAATGGGAAATTCAAAGTAAAAGGTGTTAAAACAAAAAGTTTTAACGGAGGGATTTGGCAGGAACCTAATTTAGATACTTTGCCTTTTCCGGCGTATGATTTATTGCCTACATATAAATATCCACTAACTGGAGAAAAGTGGACTTTTATGAGAAGCGGAAGGGGCTGTCCATATAATTGCAGTTATTGTGTAATGCCTTTAATGTCTGGGAGAAAAATTCGATATCATTCTGTGAATTATATGATAAAACAAATAAAATGGCTTGTTAATGATTTAAATATTGGACTTTTTATGTTTTGGGATGAACTTGCTACATTTAATAAAAATCAGATGATAGAATGTTGCAAAAGAATGATAAATGAAAGAATTAAGGCAAAATGGTTTTGTACAACAAGAGTTGATAGATTTGATGAAGAATTAGCCAGATATATGAAAAAAGCAGGATGCAAAATGATAACGTTTGGAATAGAATCTGGTTCACAAAAAGTTCTTGATAAAAATAATAAAGGAATAAAAATAGAGCAAACAATTAAGGCTGTTAAGGCAGCTAGAAAGTATGGAATTAAAACAATAGGCCATTTTATAATTGGTTTGCCTGGTTCATCTATAAAAACAACAAAAACTACAATCAATTTTGCAAAAAAACTAAAATTAAATTTTGTACAATTCTATATAGCTACTCCTTTTCCAGGTAGTAAATTCTATAAAGATGCTATTAAGAATAAATGGATTAATACTACAGATTGGAGAAAAATAGAGCAAGGAATTGCTTCAATATCTTATCCTAGTTTTTCTTCTGAAGATATAAGAAAATGGAAAAATAAGGCTTATAGAAGTTTTTATTTAAGACCTTATGCAGTTTATTCTTTATTAAGCTCGATGTCTATAAAAGAAATGATTAAACTTCCGAAATACATTTTAAAATTCTTTACATGGGCAGGAAAATAGATTAAAATATTTCGAATAGTTTATATATGCCCATCATAAACCTATATTATGTCATGTTCTCAATGCGGGGTATGTTGCAAGTTATTTGTTATAAACCTGTCTGAAGGGGAGTATAAATCTGGTAATTATAAAACTCAATTCGAAGAGTTTGGTATAATTTCAGATTTTACAGAGGCAGAGTTTTCCGGAGCAAATATAATAACTCAAAAACAAGATGGAAGCTGTATATATCAAAAAGATAACAAATGCTCTATCCATGAAAAAAGACCTGTAGTATGCAGAAAGTTTTTTTGTACAGATAATAACTTTAAGAGTATGATTGATAAGATAAATGAATATAAGAATAAGTTATCAACTTAGATTTTCTAGAACATTACCCAGATTATCTAAATTATCTCCAATACCTGTCCAATCTCCTTGTTTCATTGAATTCTGAATAAGATCGTAATAATTTTGTGCTTCTTGTATAAGTTCAGCTGCTGACTTTTCTTTTGTAGTTTTTCTTTTGATTGTTTTAGATTTTCCAAATAAAGTTTCCAAAGCCATAGCTAGATTTTCTTCCATAACTACTCTTTCACCATCAGAAACAAGAACTCTTTTTAATTCTGGTAATTGGCCTGTTTCTGCTTGTATGTACAATGGTTCGATATAGATTATGCTGCCATCTATAGGTATTACAAGCAGATTCCCTCTTGTAACACGGGAGCCTTGCTGGCTCCAAAGAGTAAGTTGTTGTGAAATTTCAGAATCCTGATCAATCTTTGCTTCAATTTGCAATGGGCCATAGATTAATTTGTCTTTTTGAAATTTATATAGTATTAATTTTCCATAATTTTCTCCATCTGACCTGGCTGCCATCCATGCCACCATATTATCTTTTTTTATTGGTGAAAATGAAGTCATTAAAACAAATTCTTCTTTTTCTTCCTGAGGAAGCTTGATTATTATATAATAGGGTTCTACTTTTACCTGCTGGCCAACTCCATAAACTTCGTGAGGGATCTGCCATGCATCCTCTTTATTGTAAAAGACCTTAATATCGTCCATATGGTAAGTACTATAGATTTGAGATTGTATTTTAAACAAGTCCACAGGATATCTGATATGTTCTTTTAAGGTTGGAGGCATATTTTTAAAACTTTTAAACTGTTTAGGGAATATTTTGGCATAAGTTACTATTAGAGGGTCTGTTGTATCCATAACATAATAGGTTACTTTTCCATCATAAGCATCGACAACTATTTTTACAGAATTTCTTATATAATTTATTTTTCCGAACTTTTCAGAATAAGGGAAATTTCCTGAAACTGTATATGCATCCACTATCCATAATAACCTGCCATTATCAATAACTAAATAAGGGTCATTATCTAATTCTAAAAAAGGAGTAATTTTTGATATTCTTTTAACAATATCTCTTGTAAACATTATTTTACTGTCTTTAGTAATATCTGAAGATAATAAAATTTTAATATCTGCAAATTTGATGGCCATTAATAATTTTCTTAAGAAAGAATTTAATGTTATTCCACCTTTACCGTCGTAATTGATGTATTCATTAGTATTTCCTTTAGGGAAATCAAATTCGTTTGTTTTGGTGTTGACTAAAACAAAATTATTATCCTGTTCTCCATAATATATTTGTGGTTTTGAAATTTTTAGGTTTTTTTCATCAACTGTATAAATAGGGGGGATGTCTTTGATAAAATAATCAGGCAATCCTTGTTTTGTAACTTTATTAACTGGACTCATCACAACTCCAAAACCATGAGTATAAACCATATGCAAATTTACCCAGGTTTTTGCATTTTCAGTTATCTGGTTTTGGTTTAATTCTCTTGGAGCAAGCATAATTTGCGTATATTTTCCGTTAATATTATATCTATCAATGTCAATACCTGCAAGATTGTAATATAATCTTATTTCCTGAGTTTGTTTGTATGTTTTTGTTAATGGTCTCCAGTCCAGGATTCTAACATTATCTATTGTTTCGCTTGCTTCATCTAAAATTTCTGAAGTTAGTCCCATATCAACAGAGAAATCATTTTCTTCAACATTTTCTAACCCATAGGCTATCCTTGTAAATTTTATGTTATTTTCAATATATGGTTTTTCGAGATTAATTTCATTAGGTGAGACTTTTAAGGCTTGTACAATCCCTGGAATTAATGTAGGCCCTACAAATCCGAATAATAGATAAACAATCAAGGCATAAGCAAAAATGTGCCTTTTCCTTAATTTAGGCTGTTTTGAAATGTAAAATACCCATACTAGTGTAAGTACTGCAATGATAATTGCTAAAAACATCATAATTTTTATCATAGGCAGATATGCAACAACATCAGCATAACCTGCCCCTACAACAATTCCTTTTTCTGAATACATTATTGAAAATCTTGAAAGGTAATTTTTTACTGCTATTAAAACGAAAAATAATGAAATTAAAATTCCTAAATGAGTTATTGCTTTAGTTTTTGTTAATATAGTTTTAATATCTAATATTGGTGCTGCTGGTTTTACAGGATCCGGATCAATTTTTTGAGGTTTAAGAAGCTGACTAATGTATGATTTTAGATAATCTAATAAAACCAAAATTGTTGTGATAACAACACAACTCATCAAAAAACTTAAAACAAATAAGTAAAATGGTAATGAGAAAATATAGAAAGACACGTCTTTTGTGAAAATTGGATCAACTAGGTTAAATGATGTTTGGTTAAGATATTGTAAGACTTTGAACCATCCCCTGTAAATTGCTTTTCCTATTATGAATGAAAAGAATCCAACAATCAATAATTTTATTTTAAAGGGGATAAGTTTCTTTTCAGTGAATTTTGATGAAATCCATAGATTAATAGCTGCAAACAAAAAGAAAATTGTTGCTGAAATTAGAAACAATTTAATTTTAGAAAACAACGAAATTAAGAAAATTTGTGAAAATCCTAGAGCATCAAACCACAAATAGTCAGTATATAATCCAACTAGAGTGAATGTGAAAAGGAATAATACAATTATTATTGCAATGCCTAGCTTTGTGAACCAGTTTTTATTCATAATAGGGATGTTATTTGTTCTTGCTTTTAAAGCTTTTGAAAAATAGTGCTTACCCAGATATAAAATTAGAACAGGCACTATTGTAAGGGATAGAAAAATAATTTATTATTGATTTCTATCCCCTTTTTCAAATCCAGCTATAAAAAGATTTTTTACAGAATTTAATGTGCTTAATAGGGCTGCTCCATAAGGCAATGCTATTACTGGTGGAGGCAAGCTGCCTACAGATATATCTTCTATTACTGCTACTGTATGGCTGTGCATTGTTGCAAGTAAATCTATAGATTCAGCTGATCCTGTAAATTTATTTGCCATATCACATGCTAATGTGCCTGCAGCTATTAATGCCCAATATGTAATTGTTCTGGTTAGCCCTCTTCTGTAAGTTGGAACATCTTCTTTGTCTTCAGCTACTTTCCAAATGCCTGCCATGATTGCAGCCATGCTAACATAATTAGGTCCCTGTGATTCCATCCCTAGATATGGATCAAGGATATTTACCAGTTCATCAGACATCATCCCTGTGTCCTGGCTAGTATAGAGGCCCTGAATACCACTAGGCACAAGGCCTAATGTAGCATAGCTGATTAATTCCTTTATTTTTGTTGTAATTGACATTTTTCTTTACGTTAAAAAATTTATTTTTTATTTATTGGTGCGTATCTGTTACCAGTATTTCTTCCTCTGGATTGAGATCTTTTTGAACCAAATATTCCATCATAGCTTGATTGTTTTCTGTCTTTGTGGAATGCTTGTCCTGGGTCATATGCTTTTTGTCCTTTTCGTTCAAATTTATCGTGACCTTCTCCACCAGCAGATATTTCAAATCCTCTGTAGTCTAGGGATATTCCACCACTTCTTGTTGAAGTACATCCATTCATAGTTGCTAATGCTAATGCAACTGCAGCAACACATGCAGCGGTTTTTCCAACATTTCCTCCTTTTGAGGCAATTTCATCCAATTTTTCTACTTGATTATTTTGTTCCATTTTTATTCCTCCGATGAATTTAATCACCATAAAGAGACAATAATCATTAGGAATATTTCTTATTTTAGTGACCTATGTCAGCCTTAAAATAGGGCATATGTCATGTTTACTATTTATAAAAAATAATTACTTAAAAGTAGTAAAATACCAAAAGATTTATAAACTGCTACTAGTTAACCAGTCTAAAATGACACTAAGACAAGCTGTTATAGGGGTCCATCATAAGGGGTGTTGGGGTTCAGAATCTACTGTTCCTTATACAGATATATCCATGAAGGAAGTTGGACCTATAGATGTAAAACAATCAGATGGCTTTGTAAGATTAACTGCTACATGGAATGTTAGTTTTAAGGATAAAGATAATTTTCTTTCTTATGTTGGATCATTAAAAAAATATGATATGATTGAAGATATCAGATTAATCAGACTCGAAGAAACATATGCTTTGCTTAAAACTACATGGACAAAAAAAGATTCCTCATACCAGACTGTTTTTAATAATAATTGTTTGTTTACTTCTCCAGTAACTCAAGAGCAAGGTTATGAAAAATATACTATAATTACAGAAAATCCCAATAAAGTAAAGGATATCTTATTGCAACTTAAGGATATTGGGGATGTTAAGCTGTTTAGCATTGGTAAATTAGAGAATGAAGAGAATAAGTTTTCTTTAACATCAAAACAGATGAATGCTATGATGATAGCTTTAAATTATGGTTATTATAATTGGCCAAGAAAAGCTAACTTAAATGATGTTGCAGTTGCTGCTGGAATGAATAGAAGAACTTTTCAGGAGAACTTGCGAAGGGCAGAGTGCAAGGTCTTTGCTAATATAAAAAAGGAGTTGTGTGGAAATGGAAAAATTTGAAAGAAGACCTACGGGTTTTGGAGTTAAGTTTTTGTATCTTGGAAGGCAAACTAGGGTTCTTTTGAATGAAGAAGGTAAGGGTTTTTGTCACGCTATTTATTATGGAGATTCTAAGAGTGGTACTCATAAAGATAATCTTTCTGAAATTGTTTTAAATGAAGCAGATAAAAGAAACATACAACAGGTAGCAGTAATTTCTTCTGGCAGTACTTCAACTGCTTTATTAACCGACATAATATTAACCCATCCATGGATACAACTTTATGAATTAGTTAGTTATGAATCTTTGCCAGTTGAATGCCAGTCAAAAGGGTTTAGTGTTGAGGCACTTGCGAACAGTTCTGAAGCACCTGTGAGAATTAAAATTGGTCTCGATAAAGGGATTATTCTTGATCATGATGCAATTGAAAAATATGTTGTGGATATTTTAGAATCAAATAGGAAATTGAAACAATTTATTAGAAGAAGAGGGATAAGAAAATGGAAGCAGGTTCTTGATGTTACGAATCCTCATGATATATTTGATGATGAACCAGTTTATGGTTATGATAAAAGAATTTTTGCAGGCTATGATTATGTGATTGCTCCTTTTGGAACAGGAAATCTTTTTTATTCCCTTCAATGTGCTGTAAATCAATTAGAAGATAGTAAAAGGCCTGTATTAATAGGCGTTACTAATCAGGGTCATCCAATTACTAAAGAATTAGGGGCACCAGAAGTTGAAGTGCATAGTGATGCAAGTAAGGTAACTACTCCATGTTTAAATTCAACTACTCCATATATTGTTAGAGATTGGCGTTTGGAACGAGATTTTATTTATACTCCTACTGAAATGCAAATTCAAGCAGCGCATGGATCTTCTCATATAATGCAGGATGAGCATTCTGATCCAGGAGATAGTTATCGTCAATTACATTGCTCGGAAGTTTGGGAGAAACGTAGAGGGTTAATCTTTTCACAAGAAAATTTTCTTGGTTATGACGTAAGAGCTGGACAGGAAGTAGTCAATCCTAGACTTTGCAGCACAGGTTCACTTGCTTTAACTGCACTTCATAAAGATAATAAAAAAGTTGCAGCTAAAAGTGATTTGAGGGGATTGCAATTATTTAATATTCATATGGAACCATTGAATTCAAAGAGAGGGGATATTTTAATCCCCTTAGGTTCAAATGTACTTGTGCTTCTTACCGGAAAGAGCAGAAATAATAATATTTACACATTAGCTAGGAAGGTTTATGATAAGGTTGCTTAATTTTTTGCTTGACAAGTAGTAGATTTTATTGCTTTTCTAGTTTATAAGATTCTATTCTTCAATACGTTCATCGATTGATTGGGGTTCAATTTTACCTGCATCCATCAAAGCACGGCTGGCACCATGAATGCCTTGAGTTCCAACAGTAATTGATTTTGTCAAATCACTTTTTTCAAAAAGTCCTTTGCTATTGCAACCTGTTGCTATTGCGGCAAGAATTGTTGTTAAAAGATAATATCCTAATCTATATTTTCTTGGTTCATAAGTTTTTCTTGGTTCGTATACCATAATTTAATTAATTAGGGGAAATATTTAAATTTTGCTAAAAAATTAATATAGATATTTTAAAATTTAAGATTATGACTATCTGTAAGTAGTAAAGAACAAAAGCTTTATATATAGATAATTATTCTTTAAAATAAAATGAATGAAACTTATCAAAAGATCTATGCATTGCAATCCCGTTCTGGGATTAAGGATGCGACCCTTGCAGTGGGGGCAGCTATTGCTCTTACTACTTCTGGTTGTGGTTTTGTTATGAATGTAGCTGAAGACCCAACATATCTTGATAGAGTGTTTGCCTTAGCAAAATATTCAAGAGAATTAAAAGAAGGTATTGATGATTATCATACTCCTGAACAATTGGCTGAAATGGAAGTTGAATTATTTGACAATATGAGGTTAGTTAGGGAAATTCGTGAATGGCATACTGGAGTTAAAGGTAAAGTTGGTCCTCAGATTGAATATGAAGCTAAGTATGGGAAAAGAATGTATGTTTCTGATAATCAAAAAACACCTAAGAATATAGAATCTAAATTACAACCTCATAGAGTACAACATAGGGGTAGGAAGCGTTAAGAGTTTTTAATTTAAGAAGATACAATTAGGGGCATACTAAATCAAGTTTATTGATTGTGATTTCATTATAATCTGTAAATGCTCCAGCTGGGAAATTGAATGATGCATCATCTAATTCAATAAATCCTCCACTAGGACCAATATTTTCTGAAACCGTTGAGAGTAATTCTATATCACAATTTGATTCTATTTCATCATCATAAAATGCATAGAGTGTAATACCATCATCAATATTAAATGGCATACCATTATGTTTTACTGAACCAGTTACTTTATTATACAAGGGAATACCTGAAGGTTGTGCTTGATAGGCAATTCCACTAAATGATGGATAATTATCTTCTCTTGTTAGATATGTGGTTAGAAATCTATCTAAAATATTTAATATATTATTTTTTTGTTCATGCTTAGAACCTGGAGTTTCAATTGCTATACAATCAGCGTAGTTGTTAACTACTTTACATCGAGTTAATTCAGGACAAAATTTACGTTGTCTTGTCCAAGCCATATTTATACATTTCTCCTATTTTACGTCATCATCATTATCACATTGCCTGTTTCTTGTTGAACCTTCATTCAGGCATCTCTTCATGCACTCTGGTCCAAGACTTCCTACTTCACATATTTCATCATCATCACATTGCTTATGTAGCATACCAATGTACCATTGATTATTTGCTTCACATTTATCTAATAATATTTCCATTCTTTCTCCATCACATCGGTGATTTTTGGTTTCTCCAATTCTACATGGAGACGTACTTGGACTAGCTGATGGAGACGCACTTGGACTAGCAGATGCTGAAGGTGAAACACTGGCTGAAGCTGATGGACTTGCACTATAGCAAAAAGGCTTTTCCGAAGGTTCTGTTGGTATGATGCAATTTTCTTCTCTGAATGTGCAAATAACTTGTTGAGTTTTCCATTCCTCATTGATACATTCTTTCCATTTTCCCATACGATAGTTGCCTCCTGTCTCCCACCTACATATTCTGCTGTCATCTTCTATTTCTCCATTTGTACATTTTTGAGGTGAAGATGATGGATTTGGACTTGCACTAGCAGATGCACTTGGTGATGGTGAAGGACTTTCTTTAGGTGAAGCACTAGCAGACGCTGAAGGACTTGGAGATGCATCAACACATATGGGTTCTTCTTCTCCTTCACAATTAAGATAATAGGTAGTAGCTTGTCCAGTTTTTTGAATTCCATCACAAGAAACTAAGAACATACCAATAACTACCATCACAAGAATAAATAAAATAACATTTTTTATCTTCATTTTATATGGTTTAATCACTATTTTATATATTATTAAGAGAAGTTATATTTAAATCTTTCTTTAAGGGTTATCAGAATCATTTAGGCATTTTGCCTTGAAATTTCTTCATTAACTTATTAATATCGCCTTTACCTTTCATCATTTTTACCATTTTCTTGCTTTGACGATATTGTTTAATAAGTTCTCTTACTGTTCCTGTTGTTTGACCTGAGCCTTTTGAAATTCTTTCTATTCTTTTTGCGTCTAAAACTTCATCTGGTTCTTCTAATTCTTCCTGTGTCATTGACTGCATTGCTATTTTCCATTTTTTTAATTTGCCTTCTTGTACTTTAAGCATTTCTTTTGGCATTTTTATCTGGCCAAAGCCAGGAATCATTTCTACAACTTTAGAAAGAGGGCCCATCTTGGACATCGCTTCCATTTGTTCATATAAGTCAATTAAAGTAAAATCACCTTTCAATAATCTTTTGCCTAAGTCTTCTGCATCTTCCATAGAAATGGCTTCTTTTGCTTTTTCTAATAATGCCTCTAAATCTCCCATACCTAATAACCGACCTACAAAACCAGGAGGATTAAATTGCTCAAGGTCATCTATTTTTTCACCTACACCTAGAAATTTAATTGGAGCTTGTGTTACAGCGCATGCAGATAAAGCTCCTCCGGCTTTTGCTGTGCCGTCCATTTTAGTTGCTATGACACCTGTTATCCTGCAGGATTCATGAAATTGCTGTGCTTGTTTTTCTGCTGCCTGACCAATATCTGCAGATATTACCAGTAAATTTTCATTTGTGTTTATTTCTTTGTTTATTTTTTCAATCTCTTTAATCAGATCTTTGCTTAAAGCATCTCTACCTGCAGTATCTATAATAAGAACATCAAATTTTTTGTATTCACTTTCATACTGTTTCCATATCTTTATAGGGTCTTTTTCAACTTTGTTTAGAAAAACAGGAACTTTTGCTTGCGTTGCAATTTGTTCAATCTGATCCATTGCTGCAGGACGATGAACATCTAGGCCTACCAATGCTACTTTGTAGCCTCTTTTTGTGAAATAACGGGCTAGTTTTCCAGTTGTTGTTGTTTTTCCAGAACCAAAAAGACCAACAAGCATTATTTTGAATGGTTTTTCTTTGATTTCTATTTTAAAAGCTTCTTTTCCTAAGAAATTGACAAGTTCTTCATAGACAATATTCACTAATTGCTCTTTTTTTGTAAGACCTTTAACATCATCTGATTTTTTGATCCTTTCTTTAATTGTATTTGTTAAATTGAAAACTAGCTTTACATTAACATCTGACTGAAGTAATGCTCTTTGGAGATCTTTAATAAGTTCGTTGATTAGCTTTTCATCTACAAACATAGAGCCAGCTATTTTACTTAAAGTCTTTTTTAATGAACTTCCTAGTTTATCTAATACCATATGGGGAGAGAATGGTATGTTTCTTTATAAATATTTAGGATTAGTATGCCTTATAATAAAAAAATAAAAAATTATTCTCCGATTGGGAGAATCTTTTTTCCGTGGGCTTCGTTAATAACTTCTGCCATTGCAAGATATATTGCGCTTGCTCCACAGATTATTCCTTCATAGCCAGCTATTGTTTTTATTAGTGCTATGCCTGTAATGTCTCCTAGGGCCAGCAAAAAGAACAATATTGTCAATGACATAAAGATAAACTGCAATACTATATTCTTTTTTATTGTTCCTATATACATGAATAATGTGAAGATACCCCACATAATCAAGTAAGCTGACATTGCTGTTGTTGAAGCTGCTTCAGCTAATCCTAATTTTGGCAATAATATTAATGCAACTAATGTAAGCCAAAAAGCTCCATAAGAAGTAAATGCTGTTGTTCCAAATGTGTTTCCTTTTTTAAATTCCATTATTCCTGCTATTATTTGTGCAATTCCTCCGAAGAATATGCCCATTGCAAGAATCATGCTGCCTAATGCAAAGAATCCTGCATTGTGCAGATTCAGCAATACTGTTGTCATTCCAAATCCCATTAATCCTAATGGTGCTGGGTTTGCTAAATTTTCCATTTTATAGTTCCTCCCTGTTTTTTATATCTTAAATAATATATATTTTCTTTTAGAATTTTAGATTAATAGGTTATATATAAATTTAACTCAACCGACGACTATGCGTCTTTCCCCTAGTACAATTGTTTCCAATGGTCTTTTGAACCTTTGGGATGAGCTAATATCTGTGTCTTGAGAATCAGGGACGTTTATCAGCCCTACATGTTTTAGAGCCTGTCTGTGCCAGCTGAACTTTCTTAGATACTCTTTTCTGTTTCTTTCGATCTCTCCTCTTTTTTGTGGATCCATCAATAATAATCTTTTTGTTATCGTATCCAAGTCTTCTCTTCCTCTAGCAAGAGGTATTCCAATCATTCTTAAGGTTTCTCCATTACCTTCAAAATCTCCTACAAGAGCTAATGTGTTTGGAATTCCAAGCAGATGACATGTTCTTCCGCTTTGTGTGTTTCCTTCTTCGTATGCACATACTACATCTGGTGTTCCTAATACATATGGAAAAAGTCTTTCTGGAACATACATATCAATAAAAATAAATCTGGGGTCATGTTCTGCTGCTTCTTTAAGCATATGTAATGTTTTATATGCTCCTTCATCTTTACTTTTGACTGCATTTGGATGTAATCCCCCCATATAGAGAGCATAAACTGGTATTTGAATTCTTTTTTCAACACTTGCCCGTAATCCAGCTAAGTAACTTGTTTTAGCTCTATTTATCATACCAGAAGAACCAATACATAATGCAGAATTATTCTTTAAATGTCTTTGCATCAAATCTAATTTTCTTTTGATTTTTGGATCTATAATATGATCTTCTAGAAAATCAAATAGTTCTTGTCTTATTTCCTGTTTTGGTGGTAGATGTGAATAATCATGAACACCATGTCTTATTTCACTAAACTTATCCTCATATTGGGGAAATTTTCTTACTCCTGCTTTATAGACTCCATCACTAAGCACGACAACTTTATCAACAAAAGGGAGGATCTGTTCTAAAAATTCTTCTTGGTCTTTTTTCATCCCACTTACAGTGTTACTTTCAAAATGGATGCTATGAGGGGTAACATAAACTTTGGCTCCTAGTAGCTGTAGATATTTTATTGTCTTAAGAAATTCAGGTGTAGGGTTTATTCCAAATTCATGCTGGAACCAAAAAACTGGGCTTCCATTAACATTTGCAACAGCATTTTTTAACGCTTCGTAACTTACATTTTTTGGATCAATTACACCTATGACGTCAGAATGATTGTTGTACTTTCCGTCTGGGCTTTCAGATAGTATGCGAATTTGATGGTTGCTAGCTTCTAATAGATAACTGGTATAGGTACAAATACCACAACTTACACCATAAGGGCTTACTAACACACCTTGTCTGATTTTTACACCCCTTTTAAACATTGATGAGCAGACTATCTACATCCCAAAAACGATAAAGAAATGGACGGCACCCCCTCTATTTTATAAGGAAATACCTCAGTTTATAATAATTTTTCGAAAATTTCCGGTTTTTGTGTTACTATTTTATAATAGAAATCTTACTCGATAAAAATCAAGATTTTTAAGGTTGAGTTTGTTTCACAAATCAACCCACAAAAATAGGCCGTTTACTCAATTCTTTAGGTAAAGCTAATGGTTTAAAGGGCATTTCTTTTGTTTTTTGATTTATATCTTCAATTAGTTTCTTTGTTGTTGTAAGACCTTGTTTTTTTGTTTCTCTTACTCTTACGTTTATCTTATTTGCTTCTATTTCTTTATCACCTATAACAATAATAAAAGGAACCCATTCAACTTCTGCAGATCTTATTTTTTTGCCTACATGCAGAGACCTGTCATCAATATCTGCTCTTACATTGTTTTTTCTTAATTCGTCTGTTACTTTTTTGGCATATTCTGTTTGCTCTTCAGATATAGGAATCACTCTTGCCTGTGTAGGGCATAACCATAATGGAAATTTTGGAACTTTGCCTGTTTTTTGGTCCCATGCTGCTTTTTCCAGCAAAGTATACATTACTCTTTCAATTGCTCCTGAAGGTGAGCAGTGCAATATTAAAGGATGTTTTAGTTTTCCATCTTTGTCTGTGAATTTTATGTCGTATCTTTCTCCGTTTTCAATATCAATTTGGTCTGTTGAAAGTGCTGAAGCTTTATCCAATGTATCTACAAAGTTAAATTCATATTTTAGGACAAAGTAGAATATTCTTTCATCCCATGTTTCTAGTAAAATAGGCTTGTCTAATTTTTTTACTAAGTTTAATATGAATTCTTTATTTTCTTCGAAGAATTTTTTTGTCGTCCTTAAGGCCATTTCTACATCATTGTTTTCTATGCCTGTTCCGTTTAGAACATCCAGGCTTAAGTTGAATCTGATCTTAAATTCTTCCATTGCCTGTTCCATATTAGCAACAATTGAATGTACATCAGGCATTGTGAATGCTCTTAACCTTCTTAATCCTGTGAGTTCTCCTGATTGTTCTCTTCTAAAAGAATATCTTGTAAGTTCATATAATTTTAAAGGCAAATTTTTGTATGATATGGTTGCATCATGGGCCATTAAAAATTGACCGAAGCATGCTGCAAATCTAAGAAAGAATTTTCTTTTGTCTGAATCTATCTGATATTGTCTTGCCGGAAATCTTTCAAGATATTTTTTTAATGTAGGGTGGTTCATGTCATACATTATTGGTGTTTCAACTTCAACACCTCCATAATCAACTACTTTATCAGTTACATATTCTTCAATTAGTTTTTTTATTAATCTTCCTTTTGGATAATATCTTAAATTTCCGCCGTCTGATGCTGGCTCATAGTCAACTAATTCAAGTTTTTTCATCAAGGCAACATGCGCTGGCTCATTTTTAACAGCTCTTGATTTTTCCTTTTCATAGAAAGCAAATTTCTTTAGTTTTTTATGATCTTTATAGTTGAATTTACTAACATCATGAAGCTTTCCGTCAGGTGTTAGAATATTCCAATATGAAGTTAGTTTTCTTTCTTTTTTTATGGATTCATTTTCTATTTCTTTTTTTTCTTCGATATCTTCAGGGCCGAACTCTCTGCTTAGTTCAGATAAAGGATGGCCTTTTACTTTAAGTTCAAAAGCCTTATAAAATCCAAAAGGCGACCTTTTTATATTAAGTCCTTTTGCTTTTAGTTCTTTTTCCATTTCTTTTAGTAGTTTAATGCATGAAGTAGGGGAAGCCGGTTCTGAACCAAAGAGCAAGTGCACATAAGGGTAGAGCATGATATTCTTTGTTTTTACTTTATCTGTAACTTCTTTTAAATCTGCAACTGCTTTTTTAGCAACACCGATTATATTTTCTTCATCTTTTTTTTCTACAGAAATAGCTACAAATAGTGCTTCTTTCATCTCATCTTTCTTTTTCGCTTCTTTTTCGTATTCTGCGAATTTTGTCTTTGATTTTACTTCATAGTTTATATTGTCTACGTGCAAAATTAATTCTTTCATTGAAATCCCTCTATGAACCTTATACCTTTAGAATTAATCTTATATTTATATTCTTTTCCTTTTTCTTTACTTTGGATAAATAATACCTTATCTTTTTCTCTTAATTTTTTGAGACTAACCATAATAGAATCCCTCTTTCTGTTTAATCTTTCTGAAATTAACTTAGAAGTACAGTTTGGATTCTCTCGGATAATTTTAAGACACTCGTACAATGAACAGTTTTTATGGAATCTAGTTTTATATGATTCTTCGAGTTCACTTATGATTTTAATTAGTCTTTCTTGTCTGTAAGAATTATCAAAACTTATTTCCTTTTTGAATTTCTTTATATTGTGAATTCCCGTTATTTCGCATGTGTATTTATTATCTCTTGGTCCGTAAGTTGAATTCTTAATGTTAAATGAATTAATTAATAACTGGGATACTTGTTTAATGTACTCCCTTGAACCCATTGCTATTCCTATTCTTTTTATGCTCATACAAACCCATCCATCCCCATCAAATGCCCCCCGTAAAGCTGAAGCAATAATTTCCTTAGGCGAATTTAATATGATTTCTGATATCTTAATTGTATCAAATTTTTTCCCAGCTTTACATCCTAAAAATTCTATAAAAAAATTTGTTAGTGTTTTGTTTGTTATTTTAAGAAAAGAATTTCCATGATGTGGTTGTTCATAGACACTATTACCTATATCTAAATTATTACAGAAATTTTTTATTATATCTAATAATGCTTTATTTTTGTTAGCTATTTCAATCATTTTTCTTTTGGGTGCGATATGTCCATCTGTGTTTATTAATTGAGAGAAGTGAGCCCAATTTTTGTCTATAATAACAGGGAATCTCAGATTTAGACAGTTTCTGCAATAAGTTCCACCTTTGATACTTATTTCTGCATTTTCTAGTTCAGCTAGATCCATTTTGGCTATTGTTGCAATTTGTTTAAAATAACTAAAACGAATATATCTTTTGGCATTTTTCCATCTATTTAATCTTTTAAAACTAATATTTAATTTTTTAGCTAAATCATTTCCACTATTTCCAACTTTATTTATTGCTTTGTTAAATAGATTAAGCCTTTTAGTATCATCTAGTATTTGTACATAGAACCATTCTGGTAAATTTTCTAAATGAATCTTTTGATATCTCATTTTACTATTTTATAAGATGTTTTTATTTAAATACCTTACGCACGTGGTTGGCAAGTGGCGAGTGAAAATCACCGTCTGAAACCCCAAGATTTTGCCTTTACAGGCTCTCTCTGTCACTCGCCATTTGAGTTGGCGAGTGCTTATTTAAGATATATATTCTATTATATACTTATTTATTTTCTATATAGAAAATAATTGTCCATATCCCTATATTCACCTCCAACCCCCTTAATTTGCTGTTTAAACCGAAAAACTTATAAACTCTAATTATTAATATTAAGAAAAGTAATAGAATTATTAATATTAATAATGAATCAACCAAAGTTTATAGGGAAAGCAAAGTTAACCAAGCAAGGACAAGTTACTTTGCCGAATGAAGCAAGGCGAGATCTGGATATTAAGGTTGATTCTGATATTTACTGGTATGAATTGGGGAATAAACTTATTGTTGTTAAGGAATTAGTTAATCCTAAGGATTTGGGTGTTGGGTTGAATAAAAAAAGAGGTAAACATGTTTAATAACTTGATAGGGCTTTATGCATTGCTGACAATAGTTCCGTTTATCATGATATATCTTATAAGGCCTAAGAGTTTTGAAAGAGTAATTCCTTCTTTGATGTTTATAATGCAGGAGAAGAATAAGTTTAAGAAAGCATCCTTTTTGCAGAAGTTATTGAGAAATTTATTGTTTTTTATGCAATTATTGATTATTTTATTTTTGGCAATTTCTGTTGCTGCGCCTTATTTAGATATACCTCATACCGTTCTTGTGAGAAATCATGTTCTTGTTTTGGATGCGAGCGCAAGCATGGCGACTAAAGATGGAATTAATACAAGGTTTACAAAAGCAGTAAGCAAGGCAAAAGATAATTTAGGCATGAGAAATACAATAATTTTGGCAGAGAATACACCAGTTATAGTTTTAGAGGATGCAAGTTCAGGAGAGACATTAGGGTTGTTAAATAAATTATCACCTAAAGCTACATCAACAAATTTAGGTGATGCTACTTTATTGGCTAGTGATATTTTAGGGGATAAAAAAGGAGTTATAACTGTGATTAGTGATTTTATAGCAACAGAAGGTTCAGATTTATTGATGGCAAGAAGAAGTTTAGCAGCAGAAGGACATACTGTTAATTTTATTGATGTTAAAAATGAAGCAGAAAATATAGGCATTACAGAATTGATTGTAAATAAGAATGAAGCAGTTGTTGAAATTAAGAATTATAAAGATAACGATGAAACTGTCAAGGCAACTTTGAGTAAGGGTGCAAGTAAAATAACTGAAAAAGAAATAAAACTTTTGGCAAAATCTAAGGAAAAGATAATTTTTGATACTATTGAAGGGATTAGTAAAATAAGTCTGGGTGTAAGTGATGATTTAGCTATAGATAATACTGCTTATATAAGTTCTCCTGGAAAAAGAGAAGTTAAAATATTGCTTATAACTAATTTTCCAAATACTAATAAGATAAGAGCTGCCCTGAATGTTTTAGGGGTTAATTTGGAAATAAGAGAACCTCCAACAGTTAATGCTTATAATATTGACCACGATATTGTAATTGTTAGTGATGTAACAAAAAAACTTTTTGTTCCTACTGATTTTACTGACCTGAAAAAATATACAGAAAAGGGAGGCATATTGATAATAGCTGCACAGGAAGATTTACAGGAGATGGATACATTAGATTTATTGCCGGTTACAATAGAAAGCAAAGAAGACAAGGCAACAGCTGTTTGTGTGGATATTATAGGAAATATTTTTTCAAAGGATCCTTTTGCTGAAGAACCGTGTTTTACATCAACAAATAAATACCTGAAAGGAAAAGCTCTAAACGGAACTGTAACTTTAGCAAGTGCTCAGATTGATAATTCTGCAGTTATAGTTGATGTGAAGAGGGGATTGGGGGAAGTAATATATTATGGGATAATGGATAAGTATAGCAGTTTTTATTCTGATTCATATTATCCTATTTTCTGGAATAATATTATTAATTATTTAATGAAAACTGAAGATATAAGGGAATATAATTTTAAAGGGGGCAATCTGCTTGTGATAAATGAACAGGAAGTTAAATCTCCCTCTACAATAATAACTACTAATAAATTATTGCTGGATGAAGCAGGAATTTATGAGTTTGATAATAAGAAAGTTGCTGTGAATTTAGTTAATGAAATTGAATCTGATATAAATCGAGAGAATGTCGAATTAAAAGATAATCTGGAAAAGTTTTCTGCTGAAAAAGTAAAGGATGTAGATAATGTTCAATTGGAATTACCTTTACTGGTTGTTGCTTTGATTATTTTATTTATTGAATTTATTTATATTAAAAGGAGAGGAGACATATGATAAATTTGTTAAATAACAAAATATGCATTCAAGGTTATTGTTTGGCTAAATCCTATTATATCTATTTTATAATTCCATTGGTTTTGATTATGGTTGCATTATTGTGGGTAAATTTTGTTAAGTTCAAAAAAGAAGAAGAAAAAATTGCTTTTGCAAAAGAGCATAGAAAAGATAGAATTATATTTATTGTTTTGAGATCATTGGCATTTTTGCTTTTATTGATAGCTATTGCATCACCATATAAATTAAAAGAGACTACAACTGAGGGGAGCCCTTCTTTGACTATATTAGCAGATAATTCCAGCAGCTTTGGAATTTTTGATATGAGTATTGCCTCTGAATTACAGGGCAAATTAAAAGAATATTTTCCAACAACTTTAAAGTATGTTGCTTCAGGAGAAAGGTCTACAATAGGAGATGGCATATTGCAGAATGCGCAAGGAGATGATCATGTTCTTGTTATTTCTGATGGTTATAATAATTATGGCAGAGATTTAGGCGAGATAATTCTCTTTACTTCTATTTTGAATACTACAATCCATACTGTAAAATTAGAGCCTCTTAAGAAAGATGTTTCTATTAGTATAATTGGACCTTCACAAGTTATTGAACAGAGCGAAACTACGTTTAATGTTAATGTAAGAAATGTAGGTAATGTGGATTATAATAATGTGGAAGTTTTTATTGACGGTTCTTCTGTTCCTATAGATGGCAATGGAAGATTTGCATGGAGATTTTCAAGAGGATATCATAAAATTATGGCAAGAATTTTATTTCCAAAAGAAGATCATTTTGAGCAGAATAATGTTTTCTATAAATCTGTAAAGGCTTTGCCAAGGCCTAAATTGTTGTATGTAACTTCTGGAAGCGGACCTTTACAAAAAGCACTCGAGAAGGTTTATGATGTTACAACAGAAAGTGAGATAACTAATGAACTTCAAAATTATGATGCAGTTATCCTTAATGATATTCCTGTAAGTAAACTTGGTGAGGGTAAGGTTAATCTATTGGAGGATTATCTGAATGAGAAAGGAAATGGCATGGTTGTAGTTGGAGGGGAACATTCTTTTGAAAACGGAGGTTATGAAGATTCATATTTTGAAAGCTTGCTTCCTGTTCAGGTCGGTGTAGGGGAGAGGAAGAGAGACGAAAGATATAATGTTGTTTTTGTAATTGATCTTTCTCAGTCGGTTAATGGAAAATTTAAGCAGGGTAGTGACGAGACTATTTTGGATTTTGAAAAGGCTTTTATGCTTGAAATAATAAATAATTTGCAAGTAGAGGATAAAATTGCTATCTTTGCTTTTCATAAAGATGCATTATGTGTACCTAAGGGACACTGTGTTTTGAAGGAGATATCTCTAATACCTGAACTTGAAGGACAAATAAGAAGATTACAGGTTCCATCAGGTAATCCTGGAACATATATCTCTAGGGGACTTGCTAGAGCAAGACAGGTATTAGAAACGGCTCAAGGTAGCAAGAATGTCGTTTTGTTAAGCGATGGAAAGGATCAGGATCCAAGTTCAATTATTAACCAAATTAAAATAATGAACACTTATGGTATAAAACTATATACGGTGGGTATTGGTTATGAAGTGAGGGCGGATTACTTAATGAGTTGGGCTGAGGCAGGTGGGGGTCTTTATTTTGAGCCAGATGATACTGAAAAATTAAAAATTATATTTATGGGTGATGAAGAAGAGCAAAGGTGCATAAAAGCAAAATCAGGAAGGGCTATTATGATGGATAATGCACATTGGATTACAAAAGGAGATATGGGTTTAAGCGCTAATATTGGGGGGTATAATTTAGTTGTTCCGAAATTATGGGGTCGAAAATTAATCGCTACAGATTGCGACAGGACAATCATGACAGCAGGGAGATATGGGTTAGGAAGGATAGTTGTTTTATCTACTGATGATGGAAGCAAATGGTCTGGTGCTTTGCTTGGGAAAGAAAATTCAAAAGTAATAACAAGAATGGTTAATTGGGCTATTGGTGATTTTACAAAAGATACTGGATTTGATGTTAGGGTTAAAGATACTACATTAGGCAAAGCAACTGATGTTAATGTTATATCAACTGAAAAACCTGTTGAGAAAGGATTTGAATTTTCTAAAGTAGATGCAGGGCTTTATTCTGCTAAGTTCAGGCCAAAAAAAGAAGGCTTTTATTCAGTTTTAGATGCAGTTGTTGGTGTAAGCTATAATGATGAGTATGAAAAAATAGGGCTTAATCCAAAATTAGAAGAGCTCGTTACAATTTCAGGAGGGCAGGTTTTTGACTCTAACAATGTTGAGGCAATTAAAGATACAATAATCAGTTTGTCGAGAAGAGTTAAGATTGAAACTGTTAATTACAGATGGCCGTTTGTTATTGCAGCTTTAATAATATTTTTAATAGATATTTTGATAAGAAGAATAAGGGAGAATACAAATCTTATGAACCAGTAAAAATACTAAATAAGTTTGAGGTGAATGAAGATGTCAATAATGAAAAAAGATGTGAACTTTGTGTTTTTTATTTTAATAATTGCAACTGTTGTTAGTTTTGCAGGATTTACTGCTTACTATCAGGTTTCTTTTAGAAATATCAATTCAGAGTATGATACTAAGTTGGCTGAACTGAATAAAGTTACGCAGGATTTATTTGAGAAAAAATCTGTTTTGCTGCAGACAACTTCAGAATTAGATACTACCAAAAAAGGAAGAGAAGAGTTAGGAGAACAATATAATGAAATTAAAAGCGAGAGAGATGTTTTATTTGTTGAGAGGGATACATTAAAAGAAAATTTGTATCAGACAAAGAGTGAGTTGGAGCAAAAGAAGACACAGGTTACTCAGTTAAGTGCACAGCTTGTGGCTGCAGAGTCCGAAGCAGATAAATGGAAAGGTAAATATGATTCATGTGATGATAATCTGGATGATTATAAATCATGTAAAAGTGGTTTAAGTGACTCATGTGAAGATACTTTTCAGGATTGCCTAGATGAAGATAATGATTAAGATAAAAAATGAAGAACTTTAAGAAAGTATTGAATGAAGTGAACCTTATTGTAGAGGAGGTTTTGGCATTTGATATTATCCTGACAAGTGTTTTAATATTTTTAGGATTTTATCTTGCTTTGATGCTTCTTAATTTTAATCCATGGTATTCTTTGTTTCCAACTCTAGCTTATCTTGCGTTTTTATTGTATGTTGATCTTAATACAAATAAGTATAAGATGGTTGAAAATAAATATGCTCCTTTGTATGAAAAATTAAGGACTGCTGCTGATAATGTTGATGTGGAGAATGAAATTGTGGAAGAGCTTGAACAGCAGGTTACAAGTGACTTAAGGAATGTTCGAGTTTCATCTTTTATTAAGATGAGAAAAGTTTCATATAAAGTTCTGGGTAGTATATTGCTTTGTCTGGCTATTTTATTTGCTTCAATATACAATGTGCAGTTTGGAGATATGATTGGTTTTGAAGCGATTAAAGATTTTGTTTATAAGACCGGAACAGGAACAGGTGGATCGGGAGTTGGTGATGAGTTAGTTACAGGTTTAGGAGAGGGTGAAGGAGATATTTATGGGGAAGAGGGTATTGCTCAAATTGGAATGAATCAATTGGAGATTAAGATAAAGCAGCCAACTACAGAAATTATCGGGAGCCAGGTTTATGAAGTTCCTGAAAAAGAATTTGAAGAAACATTTCCTGATGAGATATTTGCAACTTCGGCAGGAAGTTACGAAGAGAGGATCACAATTGAAAATCAAAAACTTATTAAAGATTATTTTAAAGAATTGAGTAAGAGTTGAGATAAAAATAAAATAAAAAATAGAAGGTCTTAGGAATAAAGTTATTGGAATTAAAAATTCCAAGAATCCCTCTGGGATTTCCTAACCCCGTCAAAATAAAATTTTGAGGTGAAGAAAAATGGTAAAAAACTATAAAGTTGTGTTTGACACTGTATTTAAAGAAGTGAACAAGGTTATAATCGGACAAAATGAATTGTTGGAGCAGATAATGATGGCTATTCTCTGCGATTCTAATGCATTGCTGGAAGGTTATCCTGGATTAGCGAAAACTTTGGCGGTTAGAACTTTATCAGAGGTTCTTGATCTGAAATTTAGCAGAATTCAGAATACTCCTGATCTGATGCCTAGCGATATAACTGGAACACCAATAATAACAGAAAGAAGCGGGAAGAGGGAATTTAAGTTTCAGCCTGGACCGATATTTGCTAATATTGTTTTGGCGGATGAGATTAACAGAGCAACACCAAAAAGTCAGAGCGCTTTACTTGAAGCGATGCAGGAAAAGCAAGTTACAGTCGGAACTGAAACATACAAGCTGGATCTTCCTTTTTTTGTTTTGGCAACACAGAATCCAATTGAGCAGGAAGGAACATATCCTCTGCCAGAAGCGCAGTCAGACAGATTTTTGTTGAAGATTAGAGTGGGATATCCTTCACCTGAAGATGAGACAAAGATAGTTGATATTTATGCGAACCCATTGTCACAACCTAAATTAAAAAAGATGCTTAGCAAACAACAATTAATCCATCTGCAGCAGATAGCAAGGCAGATGCCTATTGCAAATGATGTGAAAAAGAGAGTAATAAATATTGTGCATGCTACAAGGACAAAGAAAGAACTTATACAATATGGTGCATCTCCTAGAGCATCTATAGGTTTAATATTGGCAGCTAAAGCAAGGGCATTAATCAGAGGAAGAAATCATGTAAGTACAGAAGATATTGAAACAATGGCTTATCCTGTACTTCGACATAGGATAATACTAAATTTTGATGCAGAGAGAAAAGGTATGACGACAGATGATGCTGTTGCTGAATTGCTTAAACAAGTAAAATGACCATAAACACTGAGTTTTTATCACAGTTGAACAAGTTTAGTTTAGTAGTCCATAAAAGAGTTACTTCTAACTATGCCGGACCAAGGAGAAGTATTGCTTTAGGTAGAGGAATTACATTTAAGGAACATAGGATGTATTCTCCGGGAGATGATATAAGGAGCATAGATTGGAAGGTGTTTGCAAGAACAGATGATCTTTATGTGAAGACTTATGAAGAAGAGAGAAATCTTACTGTGCATATTATAGTTGATTTTTCTGCATCTATGAATTTTGGAAAGTCAATTACTAAGTTTGATTATGCTTCTATGTTAGGAGTTGGATTTGCTTATCTTGCTATGAAAGAGAATGAGAAATTTCAGTTTTCTACTTTTTCAGATGATTTAGAGGTGTTTCAATCAAAAAGAGGAATGGGACAATTGATGGCAATGGTTGAACATCTTAATTCAATAAAAACAAAAGGAAGGTCTAAATTAAAAGATACAATTAAACAGTACAGGAAATTAATCGGGAGCAGAGCAATGCTTGTATTAATATCTGATTTCCTTATACCTATAGAAGAGATTAATGAAGCTCTTTATTTGATGGGGGATAATGAAATTAAACTGGTTCAGGTACTTGATCCTGTTGAGAAAGAGTTGAAATTGCAAGGGGATTTTAAATTAAAGGATAGCGAAACAGGAAGCAAAATGCATACTCATATAAGCCCAAGGTTAAGAATGCAGTATCAGAAGATGCTTTCAGGTCATTCTGCAAAGATAGAAGAAACATGCAACAAGCTTGGAATGAAATTCCATCAGATAATTACCGATACTCCTGTTTTTGATGCGTTTTATACGATACTTGAGTAGTTTGATGGATGTTTAGGTGAAATATTACTCGAGCATTCTTTCCTATTTTAAAAGATTAAAAAAAGAAATACAAATCTATGCCTTATTTTTACAATCACTGATTAATTGAGAAGTTGATTCTTGTCTGATAAATATATCTTCACATATAACAGGATTCTTATTTTTAGATGCTAATATGCGTAAACAACCATTTCTTAGATTATCTACACTTTGGGATATATTTTTAGGCAATTTATAACATAAATCTAGGTCATTTTTTTCCATAGCAATACTTACGTAGCAATAATATCTGGCGATATTATAAGTCCTTTGATATGAAACAGTGCAACTATTATTCTGACAATATTCCTCAGTAGGATAATAATCAGGTTCAATGGTTTCTTCACAATATGCCTGGTCATTTAGATTCTCTGCAAATTTAATAACGCACCAATCTTTTTCAGAAATTGCTTTTAGACGTTTTTTTTCATACAAGTCTTCAATACCCACCAAAAGATCACAATAATTTATATTAGTATGGACTGAAAAAGATTCAACACAAGCTCCTTTTAATATAGGTTGCCTCTGATTCTTGTAATGTTCATAAATTGTATTATAAAAGCTGCCAATCTTTCGAGTTTCTTTGAAGTAATCTACTCCTTTGAATCCATCATCAAATTTGTGACCATTAAATACATAGCAACTACTAAAGCCCTTGCTATTCTCCCTAAATTTGATTTTCATCTTATCAATATCCAGGCAAAAATCAGGTTGCAATCCTTTTTCTGCATATTCCTTGTAGATATTATTAAATTCAGATCCACATGAATTTTGAATTGTCTGCGGTAAGTTAAACCAAATGATTGTTGAAAAAACAAATAACAAAATTATGCTAATGAGTATTAAGAATACTTTTTTCATAATACCTAAATCTGCTGTTTATATTTAAATATTTCTTTTTTCTTACCTTAAGATATTAGTTTAAATCTCAATAAACTCCTTTTTCTTTGTTTTTCTTTTCCATTGACTGAAGAAATCTTCAAACTCTCCGCTTTTATTTATTGGGACCAGAACTGCTCCTTTTCCTACTTTTTCTGATTTTGTGCTTAATACTATTGACTTAAGCCCTTTGTTGAACATTACTTTCTGTACTTGTGTGAGGCCTTCTAATATAAATGAGAATAGCACTTTTCTTTTTATTTTTAACTTACTTGATAAGAAATTGCCTTCTTTTACACTATAACCTTCAGAGAGTATGTAATAAGGCAGTTTGCTTTTAAGAAAATCATTATAGTTAATTAATTGTATATGGGCTTTTTTAATTTCTTTGTCTATTTCTGTTTTAATTTTCCCTACAAAAGCAGTTTCTGCAGAAGGGGCAATCATAGCTATGTCCAGATCATGAGGCTCTATCCTATCTTTAACAGATGAACCGAAAATTATGAAATCATATATTGAATCATATTTTCTTAATAATTTCTTCAATATCTTTTCCTGGTTTTTTAAGGAAAACAATTTTTTTGATAGCATCTTTTATCTCTTTTGTGTCCTGAATTGTAAAATCTGTTTTGTAGTAGCTTTGCCTGTAGATAGTATGCAAGCCAACACGGATTTGATTTACCTGTCCGTTTAATCTTCCAAGAACTTCATCTCTTTTCTTGTGGTAATCTGGAATGTCTCCTTCTTCATCAAAAATGATAATATCGCATAAAGCAACTACAGCTTTATAATAAAGCTCAACAGCATTTCTATACCTTTTTTTGGATTCTTCACTTAATCCACCATCTGTGCATTCTTCGAAATTTATAACTAAGCTTTTTCTATCAACCATATTTATAATAAAATTCTAGGTAGTATTTAAGCTTTTTGGTTTATAATAAATAACAGAATAAATCTCAAATCCATTTCTTTCCTTTAAAGAAAGCATATGTAATGACTATTGATAAGACCATTACACCAATTGAGAAGATATAACCATATTTCCAGTGAAGTTCAGGCATTATCTTGAAGTTCATGCCATAGATGCTTGCTATTAATGTTGGAATTAAGATAAAAGATGCTCCTACTGTTAAGGTCTTCATTACTTGGTTTAAGCTTAAAGAAACAGAAGAAAGATAAGTGTCTAATGTACCTGTTAATATATCTCTATAAGTGGCGGACATGTCTACCAGTTGGATAGTATCATTATATAATGTTCTGAATCTTTTTGCTCCTGCTTTGTCAATTTCTGATAGGTATTCTTTTTCTATAGAGGCAATTACTTCTCTATTTGCAGCCATTGTTTTTGTGAAATAAATTAATGTCTTTTTTGTTTCGAATATTTTTTCCACTATTTTTATGTCTGGAGTTTTTACTACGCTGTCTTCTATTTTGTCTATTCTTTTTTCTATGTCATCCAAAACCTCAAAATAAATATTTAATATCTCATCCAAAAGTCTATAAGCAAAAAAGCCAGTGCCTCTCTGAAATAGGTTTGTTCTTGTTAATATTGTTTTTTCTAATTTTTTAATTGATTTGGTTTCTCTGTTCCTGACTGTAATTATACAATTATTCTGCCTTGAGATATAAATAAAAATAGGGGTTGTGGTGATTTCATCTTTTTCAAAGGATGCTGTTCCAAAGATTATTAATGAAAATGGGCCGTCTAGGTCTATTACTTTTGGCCTTTGGTCTTCTTCAAGGGTTATGTTTAAATCTGCAAGGGGAATTTTTGTAATTTTTGCTATATTCTCTAATTCTTTTTTTGTAGGTTCAAATACATCTACCCATGTGAATGTTTTTTTATGGCAGATATCTTTTAGAATACCTTTTTTGATCTTTTCCCCTTTATAGTCTAATACTTTTAACATAGAATTTGTTTTTACTTAATTCTATATAAAGTTTTTGATTGTTATTTAGGGTGGGTGGTTAATTTTCATTTATTCTTCTTTTTAATTCAACAGATTTAAATAATAGAAAAATGCAAAGGCATTTTCTTTTAAAAATTTACAATTTTTAAACCGTTTGGAAATTACATTTCCAAAAGTAAGCTTAAATGTATTGGACCCAATACATTTAAATATTTTAATGAAATACTTTTGCCATATGAAAGTTTTGCTATTGTTCAAACCAAACATGCCTATTGTAAATATACAGCAAAACATAATCCCGAATGGACTTCTTTATATTGGGACCCTCCTTTTAAGCAAGAAATTGGATGTTGAAGTCTTGAATCTGTCAGATAAAAGCCTAGATGAATGTAAGAAGACCATAAAAGAGAAAAATCCAGATATAGTTGGGATTAGTTGTTATACATTTAATCGCCATACTTGTGTTAAATTAGCTGAGATAGTAAAGGAAGTTAATAAACAAATAAAGGTTGTTTTTGGCGGCCCGCATTCTTCTGTTATGCATAAACAGCTATTGGAAATATCCAAAAATATAGATATAGTTGTGCTTAATGAAGGTGAGATGACTTTTTTAGATATTATCCAAAGATTAAAGGAAGGAAAGTCATTTGAGAATTTGCCAGGCATTACCTATAGAAATGATAATAAAATTATCAATAATGGATTCAGAAAACCTTTGGAAAACCTTGATGAACTGCCAATACCTGCCCAATACTTTAAATATAAAAGGATAATTACTTCTAGAGGGTGCCCAGGCAGATGCATATTCTGTGATACCCCCTATTTATGGGGGCAAAGCGTAAGGTTAAGAAGTGTTGCTAATGTTGTTGATGAGCTGGAGATGTTAAACAAGAAGTATGGGATCTCATTCTTTATAATATCAGATGATACATTTACTTTTGATAAAGATAGAACAATAGGGATATGCAAAGAGATTATTAAAAGGAATTTAAAGATAACATGGGATTGCAGGTCAAGGGTTAACCTTATCTGTGAAGAGAGATTGAAGTGGATGAAGAAAGCAGGGTGTATTACTGTGAGTTATGGCATAGAATCTGGCTCGCAGAAAATCCTAAACAACTTAAAAAAAGGAATTACAGTAGGACAGATTGAGAAAGCAGCTTTATTAACAAGAAAATTTGGATTTAACCTTAATTATTTTATTATTGCAGGTAGCCCTGGAGAAACAGATGATACAGTTAGAGAAACAATGAAACTTATTGAAGAAACAAAGCCTACAGCCATTTTTACTTATATTATGCAGCTAACTCCTGGAACAAAGATTTATGAAATTGCAAAAGAAAGTAATTTCATTAGTGATATTGATTGGATAAATAAGAAGGATGAAACTATTTTTTACAGTAGTGAGAAATCTTTAGAAGAATTGAATAGGTATGTTAGGCTTATAAATGAGTTGTTTAGGATTATGAAGAAAAAGTTTGAGTATAGTGAAGATGAGCTAAAAGCAATTAAAGAAAAGGGCGTACAGGACTTGATAAATCTTGCACACGTTAAAATGGAAAATAAAGATTTTGATGAACAGAAAATCAAAGAGCTTGGGAAAGAATTTCCCAACCCCTTGAGCAAAGCTCAAGATTTTCCTACTTCAAAATCAAAGAATTTTGAAGAAGCTGAAAAAATACTTGATGAAGCAATACAATTAAATCCCGGTTCACCAGAGGCATTGGTAAATAAAGCTGTTATTTTGGCTATGAAAAAAGATGAGGAATGTATAGATTTTTTTAATAAGGCAATAATAGCTGACCCAGAAAATTTATTGGCGTATAAAAATCTCGGATTGTTTTTATTTAAGAAAGCGAGATATAATGAAGCGATAAGTATTTTTAAGAAAGCAATAGAAACTGAACCTGCTGATGTTGAGTTTTACAATGATTTGGGATCGATTTATGGTATGCAGAACAATTATGATATAGCTATTGAAATGTTTGAAAAAGCTTTATTGATAGATGTCAATAATAAAAAGGCTTTACAAAATCTAGAAATAACCTATAATAAAAAGAGGATTAGAGATGAAATTTAAAACAAAACATTTTCATATATTGTTAATTGTTCTTTTTACGTTTGTTATTTACTCTAATACTTTTTTTAATGGGTTTGTTTTTGATGATGAGTTTTTTATTGTTGATAATTTTGAGATGAGATCTTTGAAAAATATTCCTTCTTATTTTTCAGAACCTTCTGTTGGAAATTTATATCGTCCTGTAAGAAGTGTTTTGTATTCTGTAACTTTCTTTTTTTGGAAACTTAATCCATTTGGTTATCATTTGAATGCTATTATATTGCATTTATTAATTAGTGTTGTAGTTTATCTTATACTTTCTGAGCTTGTTTCGGGCAAGCGCATATCACTGATTGCTTCTTTGCTTTTTGTTGTGCATCCAATTCATACTGCGAGAGTTGCAAATATGACTGGAGGTTTTGATCTTTTGGGAATCTTGTTTTTGTTCTTGGCGTTTTATAATTATATTTTGTTTAGGAAGTATGGCAATAAAAAAGCTTTTGTTTATTCAATTATTCTTTTTGTTATTGGACTTTTTTCATCTGAGGAAGTTGTTGTTTTTCCGATTCTTGCTTTGTTGTATGATTTTTGCTTTTCTGGGGGGAAGATAAGTAATGTTTTTAGAAAGCTAAAGTCATTTTGGGTTTATATTGTGTCTTTGTTATTTTATTTTGCAATTCGTCTTTCTGTTTTGGGGCAGATTGGAAGAGCAGAGGTCTATTTTTTAGGAAATTTACAGACGAGAATACTTTCAACATTAGTTATATTTGTCAGGTATATTTATATTCTTTTATTTCCTTTCAGGCTTACTGTTGATTATTATGTTCAAGTTTATAAATCGTTTTCACTTTCTGTAATTTTTGCTTTATTTTTGTTTTTAATTGTTTTTTTCTTTTGGATAAAATCTTATAAAAATAATAAAATTGCTTTTTTTTCAATTGGGTGGTTCTTTGTAGCTTTGATTCCATTTTCTAATTTATTTCCTGTACATTCTTTTATGGCTGATAGGTACCTGTATGTTGCTTCTTTTGGTTTTGTTACATTGTTGGTTTATTTATTGGATAAATTTTTTAATTTGAAATTTTTTGATAAAAAAATATTTAAGTTGACCTATATTATAGTAATAGTATGTTTGATTGTAGTTTATTCTTTTGTTACTGTTGCAAGAAATAGTGAGTGGAGAAATGAGCAGATTTTATTGTCAAAAGCGGTGCAGAGGCAGCCTAAAAGTTCTAATGCTCATAATGATCTTGGTCAGGTTTATTTTGAAATGGGGCTTTATTCTGAGGCTTTTAAGGAATATAATCAAGCTATACTATTAAATGATAAGAATCATTTGGCATGGTTAAATATAGGTACATTATATGGGGAGGTTGGTAATTATTCTGAGGCGGTCTATTATATAGACCAATCTCTTTTAATATTTGAATCTTACAAAGCGTATAATAATTTAGGGTTGATGTATAATAATTTAGGGGATTCTAATCAGGCAGTTGTTGAGTTAAAGAAAGCTATTGAATTTAATCCTTATTTATCCAAGGCATATATGGATTTAGGGGTTGTTTATGCAGGGATGGAGGAGTTTGATAAGGCATATGTTGAGTTAAATAATGCTTTGGAAATTAATCCAAGAGTAGCAGATATACATTATAATCTAGGGATATTACATGAGTTTTTAGGCCAAAAAGACGATGCAAAGAGGGAATTTGCTATTGCTTCTGCACTTAGCAGGGAATAGTGTTATATAATAGGTAAGTTTTTATACTATGGATTATATATTATTTCTATGCATATATCTCGGGAAAACATGAACTATATTCTACGATATATATATCCTAGTGGGATAGAATACCGTAACCTTTAAATATGAATCATAGTGTTTTAGTCTATAAGGAGCCTGAGTTATATCTAGGCTTCTTAATGTAAAGGTAGCCAATAAAATCGAACACAAGGAGGTGTTTAGTAAATGAAAATGAGGAAAGCAATAAAAAAGATTGTAGCAATCGGAGCAAGTGCTCTATTGGGTGCTACAATGATTGCTTCTGCAGCAGACTTGAGCGAATACCCTGCTCCGTTTATTTCAGGCGGAAAATTTAGCGGTATGCTTGTAGTAGGCGATAAAGCAGCAGCAGAAGATGTAATAGGAGTAAGTGATATTGCAATGAGTTTGCAATTCGCTGCAACAACAGGTGTAGGAACTGCAACCACAGCAACAAGTATTGAAGGAGATGCTTGGTTGGTAGGAACTTCTAGTAAGAAACTAGAGTTAGTTGAAAATTCTGACGTTCTAAGAGGAGAGAATATCAGAAATATATCTACATCTATAGATGAAGATGAGTTAGATGCTTTGGCAGATGGCTCAATAACAACAGAAAAAGGATCAGCAGGATACAACCAATATATAAACTTTGAAGATGGTGAAACCTTAGATGGTGGATATGTTCAGTTTATGGAGAATGATGACGATGTAGCAGCTGATTTCTTGTATTTTGCAAGTGGAGCACAAATTGCAAGATATAGCTTAGAATTTAAAACATCCTTACAGAGCGATGTTGAAGACAGCACAGGCACAAAAACATCAACAGGAACCTATTTAGGAGATCTTGAAGATGAAACCATATCTATTGTTGGAAGAGATTTCAATGTAGTAAAAGCAAGAAGAACAAATAATAATGGAAATAGTGCTGAGTTAACCTTAATGGGTGGAGCTGTTAGAGACACACTTAATGAAGGAGAAACAAAGACATACACTATTGATGGCAAAGATTATGAAGTTACTGTAACTGCAATTACAGATACAGGAACAATCTATGCAAAGTTTAACATCAATGGAGAGTCAACAAGAAGCCTAAAAGATGGAGATTCTGCAACACTATCTGACCAAACACAAATTGGTATCTCAGACATAATACCTAACGAAGCAGGAGATGTTACTCAGGATTTAGTTGAGTTTTATCTAGGAGCTTCAAAAGTATTTTTGAAAGATACAGACATTTCAAATACTGCTAGCAGTTCTGCATTGGAATTTGGAAGCGAAAAGATAGATGATGCAAATGTAATCATAACAGGTACAGACGACAATTCTACATTTAGCATTGACACTATAGAGATTAACATAACAGCAGATGATGACTACTTTGTAGCAGCAGGACATAAGTTAACTGAATATATGGATGAACCTGAAGCTTTTTTAGAAGCATGGGACATCGAGTATGCAGGACTTGGTCCAGTAGAAGTAGAAACACTTAGAGTAAAAACATCTGGCTCTGATCAGTATAATTTAGAATTTACTGATGGAGATGGAAATCAGGCAACTGTACCATTAGCTTATACAAGCGGTACTACTGTTTTAAGTCTAGGGGACAACAATGATGATTTAATCTTAAATGGTACTTATACCATCAATAAGAATGATTATCTGGTTGTAACTGATGTTGCAAGTGATGACGGCAATAGAAGAACATATGGTTTAAGGTATAAGGGAGCAGACAAGGTTGCTAGTGGAGAGACAGCACTTGTTAAATTCGATAACCTGGGAACAGGAAAAAGAATTGAGCAAACATTTACCGCAAATGCAGGAGATACAGCAGATGCAAAAATTAAACTTGGTGGAGCAACATTTAACGTTATAAATAAATCTTCAGACACTGTAGATGATTTCGATATCCAAGTTGATTTGGATGGAGACGGAACTACTGCTGCAGATTCAGATGTTGTTGCTATCAATACAAACGCTGGATTAAAAGTTGCTATAGACAATCAAACAACAGGTACAAGTATATATTATGTAGCATTGACTATAAGTACACCAAATAGCAACCACTATGACAATGTAGCTCCAAACAATGTGTTACTAAACATATCAGCAAGTGGTGGAGAAGTAGTATTTGCTGAGTCAACTGGCGCAGTTAATGCATGGGTAGCACCTTCTGAAGATACAAATACAAGGTATTTGTATACTACAATGGGCGCATCCTTTAAGCATGACAACCCTACAAACGACCCAGACCAGTTAACTGTAGAATATCCATTGGAACAAAGAACTCCTTTGGTATACATTACAGCTGGTGCAACAAAAACAGTATCTGGAAGCGGAGAGTCTGTTGAGTCAGTAACCATCAACAAAATCGAAGTTGGTGCAACAAAACTGGCAAGCGAAGTTGCAGATGTAGCAGCACAGAACCTAATCTTAGTAGGTGGTCCTTGTGCTAATGCAGCAGCAGCAAAAGCAAAAGACAATCCAACAGATTGTGCAGCTGGCTATGAAGCTGGAAAAGGCTTAATAGAACTAGTTGATACAGGCGCTGAAAACGTTGCTTTGATTGTAGCTGGTTATAGTGCAGCAGACACAAGAGCTGCTACAGGCGTTGTAGCTAACTATGGTGACTATGAGCTTGCAGGAGATGCAATGGAAGTTGTAACTGCTACAAGTACTGTAAAAGAAGTTACTATGGCAGCAGCACCGGTTGAACCAGTAGAACCTGTTGAACCAGTAGAATAAAAAGGCTAAAACCTTTTTTAATTTTTTCTTTTTTTATTTTTAATTAATTCTTATATTGTAATTTTAGAATGATTTTTTTATATTGAGAGAGTAGTTTTTATAATTATACGGGTATTAGAATCATAATTCTAATTGAATCTGTAACTATTTCATAAGCAGCTTCAGTTTATCTTTTCCGTCAGGTGTTTTTAGAATTCTTTTAAGAAAACCGGAATACTTTATAAATTGAGCATTAATAAAACCTGTATGGATTTTTTTCCAGTTTTTGTGAGACCTAACATAATTTGCCCATCTTATAATCTGCTCATTATGTGATTGTCTTATATTCTGCATTTGTCTATTAGCTCCTTTACTTTTTTTATCTCATCTTTAAAGACTATTTCTTTGTAAACTATTCTTAGGTGTTTTGCATCCTCTAAATCCTTTTGAGACTTAAGCAAGTGCTCTTTAAATGCTATATTTACGTTTACATTTGAGAACCAAAGATCTAACCCAGTTAACTCTAGTTTTGTTTTGGTTTTTAGTTGATAATCATCTAATTCATCTTTTGCAAACTTCAATTCCATTTCAGGCAAGGGTTTGTTCTTATCTATATACCTGACTGAATCAAAATTAGAGAGATAAGTGATATATATCTCTTCATCTGATTTGGACTGTATACAAACAAAATTATTTTTGGTTAAATCCTCATGAATTTTATTAAAAGTTTCTTTATTAACTGGTCTAATTATCATATCAATATCTTCAGTAGCTCTTGTTCTACCTGATGAAATAGCCACAAACCCAGACACAATAATATATTCGGTGTATTTCTCAATTATCTTTGAGAATTTTAAAGCAAACTCATCGAGAATATTTTTATCATCAGCCATAATAATATGTAGGGGATTGTCTTTTTTAAACTTTTTGGAAAAAAATCAATTTTTAATCTTTTTTTTTGAATTTAGGACTGTCTCTTTAATTCTTAGAATTCCTACACTTTCATCTTCATATACTAATTCGAAGTCTTCTTTGTATTTTATTATGTAATTGAAGAGCTGAATGTCTTGTTTTACTTTTCCTACAATGGCATAATCTGCATCGTAATCTTCTTTTATTATGTTATATCCTGGATCTTTGCCTTGAAGTACATCCATATATCTGTTGAATTTTTCTTTGTCTTTTAGATGGGAGTAAGTCAGGTCAATTCCATGAGTGTATCTTAAATTTTCGTTGTAAAAGAACAGATAATTGAAGGTATAGCCATTTATGAAGACTTTGGAGCCTGCTGGAATGTTGTTTTTTGACCATTCTACTCCCTCTTTATACCATGGAAGGAAATGGTTGTTTTTTATGTGTGTATCGAGCTTTATAAGACTGAAAATGGCTATTATTATGAGTGATACTGTTAATATATATTTAATGGCTCTTTTTTGCTTTATTTTGGCTGCATAGTCATTTAGGGTAAAGGATGCTAGTAATATAGTAAATGGGGCAAAAAACTCGTGCATTCTTCTTGTTCTTAGCATACCTATAAAGAATATTATTGATAGTGCAAGGAAAAGTATGGTTTTTTTGCTTAGTTTTGCCTTTTTTATTGTTGCAATTATAGCTATGATAAATATTGTGAATAATAAGTAGTTTACTTTTAGAAGTTCTATTATGTTCCATGGCTTCCATTCTGCATTAAATACATTTGCCAAGTTTACTTTAAAAATTTGAGTAAATAGTAATGTTATATTCTTTGGAAAATAAGGATTGATTGTTAATGCTAAAAGTATGCCTATGAATGGATAGAGCAATATTTTTAAGTTTGTTTTTTTATTGATTATTAAATTTAAGATAAAGTAAGTTACTATTACTACTAATTGAAATACAAAGCCAGGATATAGCCATGCAAACAGTAAAGATGTTACTAATAGTGATTTATACATCTTTTTGTCGACGAAAAACAGGGTTAAGATTAAAGATAGTATTGCAAGAGGCATTGCTCTTGGCAATAAGAAGCGATACATAAGATTTATTGATGAGATGGCATATAGTGATGTCCAGAACAATGGAAAGTTTATGTTGTTTTTTTTCAGATACCAATAGAAAAAAGTAAAACATAGGGCAGCGAATAGTATTGAAGCTGTTTTTGCTCCAGTTATAGGGTTTATAGTGAAGGGTATTAGTAATATTCTTAATAATAATTGCAAGTCTGCATAGTTTTCTGTTAAGATTGATTCTGTTGTGTAGGGGAATTCTTTTATGAATCCATTATCTCTTATTAATTCTGCTGATTTTATATGAAGCCAGCCGTCAAAACCTATTATTTCATTTACTCTGAATTGCATTATTCCTGTGAGAGTTAAGAATAAGAGGAAAACTAAGAATATTGATTTGTTTTTGTTTAAGAACGCTTTGAAGGACATTACAATTATTAAATGGGAGTTCCTATAAAAATATTATGCTTGATTCTGGTTATTTTTATCTTTACCTTTTTATTTTCTTTGTAGCAGTTTGGCAGAGAGATTGTTCTGTCTTTTGCAACTGCTATTTTTTCATGTTTTAATCTTCCTTTGCAGATTATTTCTGCTTCTACAATTTCTCCTTTTTTGAAAGGTTTTTTTAATTCTTTTGTCTTTACTATGTTGAAGTCTTCTACTGATTTTATGAGTTTTATATTATGTTTGTTTTCTAATTTTCTTAATATACTGTAGAATTTATCGAATGTTATTGGTTTTACAGGGTTTCTTCCTAATCTATATGGCATGAAGTTTTGTATGCCTATGTCTGCATTTATCTTTTTTGCTAAGATAACTATTTTTTCCATTTCTTTTTCGTTTATTGCGGGGATTAAAACTGGAGTTATTATCAGGTTTGTTTTGCTTCCTATATATCTGCATATTTTTTCTATTTTTCCTATATTATACTCTGTTCCTGCTATTTTTTTGGCTGATTTGTCGTCGAGAGAGTTTATTGAGAAGTTGAATCTTGTCAGACCCGCTTTTATCAGTTCATCTACTTTGTTTTTTGTTAGTAAGGTTCCGTTTGTATCTATGGAGATTATTTTTACCTGTTTTATTTTGGATATGTCTTTTATTAATTCTGTTAATGGTTCGTATAATAAGGGTTCTCCTTGTGCTGCTATGTGTGCTTCTATGTTATTTGTGTCTTTAAATTCAACAAGTTTTTTGAACTCTTCTACCAGATAATCTTTTTCTATGACAAAATCTATTGGTCGTTTATCTTCATCTACAGAGCAATATATGCATTTTAAGTTGCAGCTGGTTATTGGTTTTACTTCTATAACATTTGTACCCCTATCTATCAATCCAAAGCCGATATTGCCTATTAGGGGTATATTTGAGTTTTTATGGATATATACTGTTGGTTTTTGATTTAGACTGTTTTTCAACTCTTTTTGGAAATTCTCCGAATTTCCTAAACCTTTAGAATTCTCCGAATTCAAAAGTTTGAAGCCTTTTTCAAGTAATTGGTAGAACTTTCTCTCTGCTCTTTTTTGCTCTATGTTTTTGAAGGTTATTGTGTGTTTTTCAAGGCTTGTATGGTCTATTTGTTCTAATTCTTGTTTGTTTATGTGAAAATAGAATATTCTAAGGAAATTTACTCTTATTTTGTCTCCTTTGTCATCGAATGATAAGTCTTTAAATGTTAGTTTTGCCATTATAATGCTAGTTATTGTTAGCTTTAAAAATATTGTGATTGAGTAAGTTAACTTTTCAATATCACTGATTGAGTCTACATATATTTAAATATTGAATAGATATCATCATTATCGGGGGAAATGGAAGAAGAAACTAAAGATGAGGTTACTATAACCTATGAGACCCTTTTTGAGCTGTTAAGGAGGGAGAAAGAAAAAAGTGAACTGCAGAAGCTAGACAGTACTTTCTTCAATAATGTTCTTAGGTATCTTAAGGATAAGAAGGCCATAATCACTCAGCAGCAGGTTGATACCTCATCAATAGAGGATAGGGCTAAGATAGGGGAACAGTTAGTTAATGTCAAAAAGATCATTAGAGAATTCTATGATCGGCGTGAGAAGAAAATAGTTGCTATGGCTATTGACAAGAGCAAGAATAAGTCTTCTATTGTTGATAATTCTATTTTTTTAAAGCAGGAAAAGGAACTTTTTGAAAGTATTGTTAAAATCTTGAGTTTGAGTAGAGAGAATGTTTTATTTAATATAATTGAACTAAGGGAGCCCTTGTCTTTAGGTGGAGTTGATTTAGGTAATTCTGTTCAGGATAGCCCTACGCCTGTAGTTAAAGTACAGAAAAAAGATACAAAGTTAGTAAGGTTTTTGAATGCTGTTCCTAAGTTTGTAGGCAAAGAATTAGAGGAGTATGGCCCTTTTGAAGAAGAAGATATTGCTTCTTTGCCTGTGGAGATTGCTACTGTTTTGATTAATAAACAGAGGGTTGAAGAGATTAGTGAGGATTGAAGTTTTTATATCTGCGTTTATTCTATTTTATACAAATATTATTTTTTAAAAATAAAAAGGTTTATATATTCTTCTCTTGAGATTATATTATAAGATTATTACAATGAAAAAAACAATACTTTTTTTATTTTTAGGCATCTTAATATCTCTCCATATATCTTATGCTACACTGGATGTAAGTTTTAATCCTAATCCTATTAATCTTGGAGGAGAGCTCGATATAAATATTGATGCAAGCGATGCTTTTTACTATAGGATTTATATTTATGATGTAAGTAATCGGATGGCAGGATATATCAGACCAAGCTGTTTACGTTATAATAAATGTAAATCACAAACAATAAATGTTAATTTTGATACAGGAAATCCATCGGCAAATATGAGATTTTATACGGACAATTTGGTGAGTGGTAAATATTCATTAAGAATTTATGATTATGGCAGCCCTAGAGGCTGGAAGAAGTTTTATTTTGATGTAGGAGGGGGCATAGAACCTAAACTCTTTAATATTTCCCTGTCACCAGATCCAGTAATTGCAGGAGATGATTTATATCTGAATATCACTCCTGGAAATAAAGGTATTTACAAGAGGATATATTTCTATACTGAAGACAATAAATATAAAAAAGCTGAATCATTAAGTTGCAGTTCATATAAATGCTTTGACCATATTGTTAAAAATGTCAATATACCTAATAATTGGGCGAATGGGAAATATTATGTAAAAATATATGATTATAGTGAAACAAATTACAGAAACAGGTGGAAGAAGTTTTATTTTAATATAGTGGGGGGTGTAGAACCAAGACCATTCAATGTTTCACTTTGGCCTAATCCTGTAGCTTTGGGAGAAAAGATACACTTAAACATAACTCCTGGAACTGAGGGCATTTACAAGAGGATATATTTCTATACTGAAGACAACAAATACAAAAAATTTGAATTTTTGAATTGCAGTTCATATAAGTGTTTTAATTCATTTATTAATAATTTTGAGATACCTTATGTTTGGGAAAGCGGCAGATATTATGTAAAAATATATGATTATAGCGAGACAAATTACAGAAACAGGTGGAAGAAATTCTATTTTAATATAACATGGGGGGCATGCAGAGATTCAGATGGTGGACAAGATTATTATACTAAAGGAAATGTTTCATATGGTGGCAGCTTAGCTTATATAGACCATTGTTTGATTGATGGTGGTGAATCTACTTATTTATATGAGTATTCCTGTAGTTCTGATGGATTAATCACTAAAATTTATAGATGTAATTATGGCTGTAAGGAAGGTGTTTGTGAAGAACCATCAAAGACTTCAAATTTTGTTTTAGGTTTATTGACAGATGAACAGGCTACTTTGAGATTTTTTGATGGTGAAGGCCATCTTATATATCTTCCATTTGCTTATAGCAACGGTACTGGAATTTATTTTGGAAGGATTGAGGGGGTGAGTGCTTTAGGGGTTAAATACCCTTATTATTCAGATCTAATAACCTATGAAGGAGAAACTATCACTAGGAATGATTATTTTATAGTTACTGTTGGAAACAGATCCTATGCTTTAAGATACAAGGGGGCAGATAAAGTAACTAATTGGGAACAGGCATATATTACTTTTTATGATTTGGGAAGGGGGAAATATATCGATGAACGATATGATTCTTCCACTGGTGCAGAATTAAAAATAGGCGGAAATAAGCTAAAAATTATTGCTGCTTCAGACGATACAATGAAAAATTTTGATATATTTATGGATTTAAATGGTGATGGACTTATTGGTTCTGATAATATCTATATTACAGATATAGGGCATGCTACTATGAATCTTGATAATTCTCCTTCTGATTTTATATTAAATAAAAAAAATGGAAGAATTACATTAGAATTTTTGGATAATGAAGGTAATTCTGCTGTTGTTCCTTTGTTATATTCTGATAATAGAACTATTGAATTTGGAAATAATAAAGGGAATTTGCTGATTCAGGAAGGGGCAGTTATATCTAAAAGAGATTATTTTATAGTTACTGTTGGAAATAGTTCATATGCTTTAAGATACAGGGGGGCAGACAGAGTAGCTATAGGAGAACAATCTTCTGTTGAGTTTGATGAATTTGGAACAGGAAAAATAATTGAAGCTAATTATGACCCTTTAAGGGGGGCAGTATTGAAATTAGGAGGGAATCGTTTTAAGATTATTGCTGCTTCAGACGACAAAATAGACGATTTTGATATATTTATTGATTTGAATGGGGATGGAAGTATCAACAATGATTATGTAAAAATAATATCTTCTAATGAAAAATCACTTTATATTGAAGCGCCTTATAAGTCAATCAGATGTAATGATTCTGATGGCGGCGTAAACTATTTTGAGAAAGGATTAGTTAAAGAATGGCAGGGTGATGGTGAATATTTGGATGAATGCTTAAATGAAAAAACTCTTCTGGAGTATTCTTGTGAGGATGGTTATGCTTTGGCTGAAAAATATAATTGTTCAATGTGGTGTACTGATGGGAGTTGTATCCATGATTCATGTTCTTATGGAGTTCAAGAGCATTTGAATGAATTTGAAAAAATCATTCATGTATCTACTAGTGAACAGAGCAAAGGATTTGAACTGGATAATTTATCGGACAATTCTTATGATGGCTATATTTTTGAACTGAAAGATAAATCAGTATTGGAGGAGAAAAAAGATACAGAGAAAGAAATAATAAAAATAGTTAAGGAGATAAAAACTATAGATACAAGTGGCTTTAAGATACTTTATAATGGTCCTAGAAAATTTTTCAAACAATCAAAACTTAAGGGGATTGAGAAAAATTTTGAGAAAAATTTGAAAAAACACGAAGAGACAATAAAAGGACGACAGTCTAAGATTAAGAAGAGCATTGCTGAGATAATTAAAAAATCAGCAAAAAATCAGCAAAAAAGATTGGTTGTAGATAAGGAGTTTAGAAAAACGTTTAATGGTCTTGTCATCAAAGGTATTTCTGAAGAAGAGGTTAAGAAAATAGCTGAGTTAAGGGAAGTTAAAAATATATATCCTGATCTGAGGGTAGAAATGAAATTGAATGAGTCTGTAGGGCTAATTAAAGCTGATAGTGTTTGGGATATAGGGTATACAGGGAAAAATATTACAATAGCTATAATTGATACAGGAGTAGATTATACTCATCCTGATTTAGGTGGTTGTTTTGGAGATGGATGTAAGGTTGTAGGGGGTTATGATATTACTAACGATGATGAAGACCCAATGGATGATCAAGGGCATGGAACGCATGTTGCAGGTATTGCTGCTGGGAATGGAATTTTGAAAGGGGTTGCTCCAGATGCTAAATTATATGCTTATAAGGTCCTGGATGAGGGGGGGAGGGGATTTTCTTCAAATACTATGGAAGGTATTGAAAGAGCTGTTGACCCTAATCAGGATGGAAATTTTTCAGACCATGTTGATATTATTAGTATGAGTTTAGGCGCTATGTGTGGTATGTATAGTGATAAATGTGGTCCAGATGATGCTTCAAGTAGGGCAATTGATAATGCTGTTGATGCAGGAGTTATAGCAGTAATAGCCGCAGGAAATTCTGGTCCTAGTCTTGGTACAATAAATAGTCCTGGAACTGCAAGAAAAGCTATTACTGTTGGAGCTACTACAAAGAATGATGAACTTGCTTATTTTAGCTCGAGAGGTCCTGTTGTGTGGGACGGGGGTTTAGTAATAAAACCTGATGTTGTTGCTCCAGGAGTTAATATATGCTCTGCTCAATATGATTCTATATTGGATTGGAAAAAGTGTTATGATGATCAACATATATTTAGTTCAGGGACTTCTATGGCAACACCTCATGTTGCAGGTGCTGCTGCATTAATTTTAGAGGCTAATCCATCCTGGACTCCTGAAGAAATAAAAAATGCTATGATGTTATCTGCTAAAGATATTTACGAGAAAGTTAATGCACAGGGAGCAGGCCTTATCAATATTGAAAAAGCCATTGACCCTGGCTTATTTATCTCCCCTTTGTCTTTATATTTTAATGGTACATCAGGCCAGTTAACTCTACCTCAGAAAGTTACAATAACTAATAATGGGGATCAAGAGGTTGAACTGTTTTTTAAGGTAGATTGCGGAATTGCTAATTTAAACAAACAGGGTTTTGTTTTAGTTCCTGGTGCAAGTGATGATTTTGAGGTTTTTATTACTAATTTACCTGATGGGGAAGGTAAGATAATAGGGAATATATATATTTCTTCTTCGTTATATAATCATAAGATTCCTTATTTATTCCAATGGCGTAATTAGTAATTAAACAGCTCATATTCATTTTCAATCTCTTTATCAACACTACTATCTGGAAAATTCTTTTTCTTTGTTTTTAAGAGTTTTAGATAATATTTTTGTTTTTCTTTGTTTAGTTTAGGATAGTGCTTTATTACTATCCCTGTTCTTCCGATTTTTGCTTTTAGGTTTTTTATTGGTTCTCTTACTGTTTCATGGATTGGATATATGAACTTTATCTTTTTATTGTTCTTAAAAACTCTAGTTATGCCTCGTATTGATATTATTTTATTTTTGTAATATGTTTTTTGAATTAGTCTGAAGCCTAGGGTTGGTACTTTGCTTTCTTTTGGAGGTATAATCGGTCCCACCCTCCCGCCCTTGTTTATTGTTAATGACTTTTGCTGTGTTAGGATTTCCTTTAGCTTTATTATGTCTTCTTTCTCTATTTTCTCGTCGGGGTCAAGAACTAAAATCCATTCTTTTGTTGCTTTGCTTATTGAGAAGTTTCTTGCTTTGGAGAAATCATTTTGCCATTTAAACTCATATACTTTATCTGTGAATTTCTTTGCAATCTCTTTTGTTTTATCTAATGAACCTGTATCTATTATTATAATTTCATCAACTAAATCTTTTATTGGAGCAAGGAAGTTTTCTAATATCTTTTCCTCATCTTTTACAATCATGCATAGGCTTATTTGTGATTCCATATAGTAATAAGTTATCTAATGTATTATTTAAGAATTTCTTTCTATTTCCTTTTTCTGCCGTAAATAAAGAATAAGAGTGCAATTATTGCTATCATTGCTACTGCAGCTAATGGAGCCCCTTTAGCCAGGCTTTCCTGGTTTAGAATTACAGTGCCTGTTGGAGATAGTAATGGTGCGTTTGCTTCTACTGTGATTATATTTCTTAATCCATAAGGGGTTGTTATGCAGGTATATTTTCCTTCCTGTAAGAATGTATATGTGAAAGAATCTCCTTCTTTTAAGTTTGGACTTTGAATTACTCTTGTGCCTTCAAGATAACATCCTATTTTGTAATCTCTTGTGTCTTTTTTAACCCATTTTATTTCTGTGTTTTTGGATATTGTTTTTTCTTCTGGAGAAAAAGCATCTGGGTTTATTTCTATTGTATTTTCCAGGATGGTTTCTTCTGATTCTTCAAGTATTACTTCTTCAGGCTCTTCAGGTGTTACTTCTTCAATAACTTCTTCTGGAGTTTCTACTGGCTGTGCTTCTTCAACATCTATGATTGGGGCACAGGATGTGATTAAAATCATTAATAATGCTAATAATAAGATATATTGTTTCATATTGTTGTTTTTATGATAGGAGATATAAAAATCTTTTGGTAACACGTTATAAACCATATATTTCTAAACCTTTATGTTTACCTTTAATAAACAAAAAAGCTTATAAATAGACCGACTTTTCCACTATCTATGAAATTACCTAAGTTAATCAAGAGATACTGCAAATACTGCAAAAAACACTCAGAGCAGAAGGTTGCACCCTCTAAGAGAGGCAGCCCTAGTACTATGACTTATGGAAGTAAGGTAAGGGCTAAAAAGAGAGGTGTAGCAAGAGGTATCGGCAATAGGGGCAGGTATTCAAAGAAGGCTATCACTAAGTTTAAGATGACTGGAAAGAAGATGACTAAAAAGACAGATTTAAGATATACATGCAAAGAATGCAAAAAAACAAGTGTACAGAACCAAGGTATGAGAGCTAAGAGGGTGGAGTTTGTATAAAATGAGAGCAATAAAAGAACCAACCAGCAAATTTATAAAAGTAAGATGTCCTAAGTGTAAGAATGAGCAGATAGTTTTTGGAAAGATTAGTTCTGAAGTAAGCTGTCTAGTATGCGGCAAGAAAATAGCAGAGCCTACAGGTGGAAAGGCAAAAATCAAGGCCCGTATTTTAGAAGTTTTAGAATAAAAATGTTTTTGAAGAAAAAAGGTTTGCCTGAAGAAGATGAACTAGTTCTCTGTACAGTAACCAGCATGTTTCATCACGGAGTTTTTGTTGATATTGATGAGTATGGTCGTGGTGGTATGATTCACATTTCTGAAGTTAGCCCTGGAAGAATAAGGAATATTAGGGATTTTGTAAAAGAAGGAAAGAAAGTTGTTTGCAAGGTTCTTCGAATAAATGAAGAAAAGGGGCATATTGATTTAAGTTTAAGACGAGTTAATGAAAGGCAGAAAAAAGAAAAAATTAATGAGATAAAGCAGGAACAAAAGGCAGAAAAGATAATTGAATTTGCTGCAAGGAAATTAGAAAAAGATTTTAAAAAACTTTATGATGATGTTTCATCAAAGATTTTTCCTAAATATGAATTGATTAATTTTTGTTTTGAAGATGTAGTTAAAGGAGATGTTTCTCTGGAAAAGTTAGGTGTTGAAAAGAAAACAGCAGAATTTCTAACAGAATGCATTAAAGATCGAATGAAACCTGTTGAAGTTTCTGTTGGGGGCGAATTAAGATTAAAAATTTATTCTCCTGATGGAGTTGAAACCATAAAAGAGGCTTTAGGCAAGACTTTAGATAAAGATAGTGTTACTTTGCTTTATGAAGGTGCAGGTAAATATAAGATAAAAGTTAAGGCAAATGAATATAAGGATGCTGAAAGTATTTTAGAGAAGTCAAAAAATAATGCTCTTGAGTTTATTGAGAAAAATGGCGGAGAAGGGGAATTTATTAAGTCAGAATAAATTATTTTGATTTTTGAGCATTCCATTTTAAAAGAAAAATGAAACACAAAAAAAATCAGAGATTTTTAAGCATTCCATTTTAAAAGAAAAATGAAACACAAAAAAAATCAGAGATTT